>Ga0247843_1001048_pt1 | contig 60329 bp, 47 predicted proteins | sample LaCruzMarch2017__FD_192420 | JGI IMG/M metagenome (GOLD analysis project Ga0247843, IMG submission 192420) | Freshwater microbial communities from meromictic Lake La Cruz, Castile-La Mancha, Spain - LaCruzMarch2017_8m | ecosystem: Environmental > Aquatic > Freshwater > Lake | place: Spain...
AGCTCGCCGGGATCGAGTTCGACGGCGGCCTGGTGTTCGACAGCCGGGTTTTCGAGCCCCTCGCGAAAGTCCCGCCGGTCCAAGAGGGCGACAGCGGCCTCAAGATGATGCAGCACATGGCGGTCACCCGGGATTTCCGCCTGCCGTGAATCAGCGCGCGAGAGTGGTCCCCTGGTTCAACGCGGCGACATCGCCCCACACCAGCGACCCCGCCAGGGTGCGATCGAGATACGCCTTCGCCGCCGCCACGGCATCGTGCAGGTCCTTGCCCAATGCCAGATGCGCCGCGATGGCCGCCGATAGCGTGCAGCCGGTGCCGTGCGACGCGGCGGTATCGATCCGCGGCGAGCGGAACCACACCGGCAGATCGTGATCCACGAGCAGATCCGCACATTCCGGCGCGCCGAGATGGCCGCCTTTTAAGAGGACCGCGCAGCCGTGCCGCGCCGACAGCTCCCGCGCGGCCCTCTCGATCGCCGCCTCGTCCCGCGCAGGACCATTGCCCCATAGCACCTCCGCCTCGTCGAGGTTCGGCGTGATGACGGTGGCCAGCGGGAACAGCCGCTCTTTGTAGGCCGCGACCGCATTCTCTTCTAACAGGGGATCGCCGGTGGACGCGATCATCACCGGATCGACCACCAGCGGGATGCCGGGATACTCCTGGAGGATTTCGGTGACCGCGACGATGTGCGCCTTGGAAAACAGCATGCCGGTCTTGATCGCGGCGACCGGAAAGGCCTCCAACAGCACCCGCAGCTGGTCCTGCAGAATCGCCGGCGGCACCGCGTGGACCGAGCGGACGACATTCGGCGTTTCCGCCACCACGCAGGTCACCGCGGTGAGGCCGAAGACCCCGAAATGCTGGAAGGTCTTGAGGTCGGCTTGCAAGCCGGCACCGGCCGAACAATCGGAACCGGCAATGGTCAAGGCGACCGGAGGCGATTTGGTCATGCACGGACGATATCCGCACCGCCGCCGCGGGCAAAGGCCAAAGAGAACGACTGCGGCATCGACAGATCTGCTACCGGGCCATTTCATGGTCAGCATGACGTCGGGCGATCCTTCTCTTTCTCCCTCAAGTTCCCCTCCGCCGATGCCGACCTACGTCATCGCAGAGCCCACCGCGGTCCGGGTCTTCGGCATCTTCCACCTGATCCTGGCGGGCATCGGCTTCCTGTCCGGCATCTGGAGTCTTTTCGCGAATCAGGTGAACGGCTTTTTGATGAGTGCCAACAAGCCCGCTTTCGAAGCCCAGAAAGATTACATGAACGAGATCACCTGGGTGAGTCACCTGACCGGGGTCTTCATGCTCGCGCTGGCCGGGCTACTGCTGACATCCGGGCTCATGCTGGTCCGGTCGCGGCCCGCCGGCGTGACTTGGTCGCACCGCTATGCCTGGACCTCGATCGCCACGAAGGTCATCTCGCTGGTGATCACCGTCGCGGTGGTGCTTCCGGCGATGCAACAGATGATGGACGACGCGCTGGCCTTGACGCCTGGCATGCCTGCCGGCGCGGCCGACACGATGACTGACATCATGAAATCCTTCATTGCCATTGCCACGGTGGCCACGCCGCTGATCTCCTGCCTCTATCCCGCCCTCGCCCTGTATTTCCTCAGCCGCCCGCCGGTCAAGGAGTGGACGAATCGCTAGGAGCCACGACAGCCCCTTCTGGTTCTAATCCTATCCATCCCACTGCTTGGTCCCTTGATGGAATTCCCCGGAAAACAACTCGCGGACTTCCCTGGCGAAGATGCGATGGAAGCCGTCCCGCGAAATCTGCCGCGACAGGCGGCGCGACTTGGTGTTCACTCCGCCATGCGCTGGCTCCTTTTCCTGCTCCTTGCTCCCGCCGTTTCCGCCCAGGCCGATCCCTTTGCGGCGATCGATGCCAACAAGGACGGCAAGCTCTCCCGTAGCGAGATCCCCGAACCGCTGCGGCCGCATTTCAGCATGGTGGATGGCAATGGCGACGGCTTCGTCACGAAGGACGAATTCCTCAGCGCTGCTTCCGGCCAGGCGGGCAACAGCGGTGCCACCGCGGCGAACGTGGAGCACCTGAAGAACATCGACTACGTCGGCGGCAACAATCCGCGGCAGAAACTCGACTTGCTGCTCCCGAAGGATCGCGCCGGCAAGAAGAGGCCGATGGTCGTGTTCGTCCACGGCGGCGGCTGGATGTCCGGGAAGAAGGAAGACGGGCTCGATATCGTCCGCGTGCTTGCTTCGACCGGCGACTACGCCACGGCGACCATTAACTACCGGCTGACCCAGGAAGCCGTCTGGCCGGCGCAGATCCACGATTGCAAGGCGGCGATCCGCTTCCTCCGCGGCAAGGCGGATGAATACGGGATCGATCCGGAAAAGATCGGCGTGATGGGGGCCTCCGCAGGCGGCCATCTGGTCTCCATGCTCGGCACCAGCGGCGGGATCGAGGGGTTGGAGGGCAGCCTCGGGTCGTTTGCCAAGCAAAGCAGCCGCGTCCAGTGCGTCGTGAACTTCTTCGGCCCGGCGAATTTCCTGACTTTCTTCGGCAAGGAGGTGGCGATCGAGAAGCTCCGCCGCGACAACATGGCGGTCCGTCTGCTCGGCAAGGAAGCAGAGGAGATCAAGACCAACGCCAAGTCCGCCTCTCCGGTGAGCTGGATCACCAAGGACGACGCGCCCTTCTTCACGGCCCACGGCACGAAGGACAATCTGGTTCCTTTCGCCCAGGCAGTGGAACTTCACGGCGCGCTGGAGAAGTCGGGCGTCGAAAGCCACCTGATCGCGATGGAAGGCGCGGGGCACGGTTTCGTGAGCCCGGAGCTCAACCGCCGGATCAAGCTGTTCCTCGACGGCCACCTGCGCGGGGCCGAGGGTGAGATCCCGTCGGCACCGATCCGCGTGCGTTGAGGTCCGGCGGCGCGGATTCCGACGGCTCCACCCTGATCTTGGCCCCCGGCCGCGTGGCGAAGCTAGCGGCAGGAGGGCGTCGGCGATGATTACAACTTCACCACCATCTTGCCGACATTCTTGCCTTCAAAGAGGCCGATGAACGCGCCGACCGCTTGATCAAGCCCGTCCACCACGGTTTCGAGGCTCTTGAGTCTTCCTGCCTGGTAATGAGCGCCGACCTCTTTTTCAAACTCGCTCTGACGATGCAGCCAGTCGCCCACGATCATTCCCTTCATCGTGAGTCGCTTCGTCGTCATGTTGAAGAGATTCGAAGGGCCGGGTTTGGGGGACTCCTCGTTGTAACCTGAAATGCCACCGCAGGCGATGATGCGCCCGTTGACCCGCAGGGCTGTCAGCGCGGCCTCGAGGGATTCACTACCGACGTTGTCGAAATACACGTCGATCCCATCGGGGGCTGCGTCATTCAGTTGTTCGAGCACCGGCCCCGTTTTGTAGTTGAAGGCGGCGTCGAAGCCGCATTCTTCCGAGAGGTGCTTCACTTTCTCGTCCGAGCCTGCGGAGCCGATCACCCGGCAGCCTCGCAGCTTCGCCAGCTGGCCGGCCACGTTACCCACGGCACCTGCGGCACCTGAGATATAAATCACATCGCCCGCCTTTACCTCGACCATCGTCAATCCCGCCCATGCGGTCATGCCGGTCATGCCGAGGACGCCAAGGTAAACGGAGAGTGGTTCCACGGCCTTGGTGACACCATGAAGTTCGGCGGGTGGGGCGATGAACGCCTCCCGCCACCCATGCCGGGAGGTGACGACGTCGCCGACTTTGAACTCGCTGGAGCGGGATTCGACCACCTCGCCCACGGCGCCGCCATCGAGAACCTTTCCGATCTCAAAGGGAGGCACATAGGACTTCCGGTCATTCATGCGGCCGCGCATGTAGGGGTCGACCGACATGAACCGGTTGCGAACGAGCACTTGCCCGTCTTTCACCGGATCCAGCGTGGTTTCTGCGAGATTGAAGTTGCTGGCGGTGGGGACCCCGGCGGGTCGTGACGCAAGGCGGACCTCGCGAGTGGTGATGTTCGACATGGCGGTATCGGGTTACGCGGTTGGTTTGAGGGAGGCCATGTCGATGACGAAGCGGTATTTCACATCGCCCTTCACCAGCCGGTCATAAGCTTCGTTGACCTGCTGGATCGGGATGAGTTCGATGTCGGAGGTGATGTGATGCTTTCCGCAGAAATCGAGCATTTCCTGGGTTTCCTTGAGCCCGCCGATGAGGGATCCGCTGAAGTTGCGACGGCCGAAGATAAGGTTGGTCACATCCACTTCGAGCGGCTCGGAAGCCACGCCGACCTGGGTGAGATTGCCGTCGCGTCTGAGTAAGGTGAGATAATCGTTGATATTATGTTTGGCGCCCACGGTATCGAGGATGAAGTGAAGGCTGTTGAGATGCGCTTTCATCGCTGAATCGTCTTTAGATAGCACCACCTCGTCGGCACCGAGTCTCAGTGCATCTTCCACTTTGCTCTGGGAGGTGGTGAAGACCACCACGTGCGCGCCCATTGCCTTCGCCAGTTTCACGCCCATATGGCCGAGTCCGCCGAGTCCCACGATGCCCACTTTCTGACCTGGGCTCACACCGTGGTGGCGCAGCGGCGAGTAGGTCGTGATGCCGGCGCAGAGGAGCGGGGCGGTGCCGGCCAGATCGAGATTTCCAGGGATACGCAGCACGAAGGCTTCATCCACGACGATGCTCTCGGAGTAACCTCCATAGGTCACGCCGCCGCTGTGTTTGTCGGGAGAGTTGTAGGTGAATATCGCCCCGTTCTCGCAGAACTGCTCCAGATGTTCCTCACAACTTCCGCAGGTGCGGCAGGAGTCCACCAGGCATCCGACGCCGGCGATGTCGCCCTCTTTGAACTTCCGGACCTTCGCTCCGACCTTGGTCACGCGGCCGACAATTTCGTGTCCTGGCACGCAGGGGTAGGTGGTGCCCTGCCATTCGTTGCGCACCGTGTGAACGTCCGAATGGCAGACGCCGCAGAAGAGGATCTCGATCTGAACCTCATGTTCGCCGGGCACCCGGCGTTCGAGGCTGAAGGGGGCGAGCGGGGTGGTGGCCGAGTTGGCGGCGTAGGAATTGGTTTTCATAGAAAGGGAGATTGGTTTTTTGGGGTCATGCCGGAGCATCAATCGGCGCGACGCGGACGAGCTTCTTGTTCACAAACTCCTGGATGCCGTGGCTCGAGAGTTCGCGGCCGTAACCGGAGTTCTTGATGCCGCCAAAGGGCAAGTCCGAAGCGGTCCAGGTTGGATGGTTGATGAAAACCATGCCGGTCTCGATCCGGCTCGCGACGCGTTTGCCGCGCTCGATGTCCTGGGTGAAAACAGAGCCGCCCAAGCCGTAATCCGAGTCATTGGCGAGGGCGATGGCCGCATCCTCGTCCTTGACGCGGAAGAACAACGCCACCGGGCCGAAGAACTCCTCGCGATAGGCGGGATTATCAGGGGCAATGTCCGTTAGGATGGTTGGCTCCATGAAGGCGCCGGGGCGGTCGACTCGCTTCCCTCCGAGCACCAGTGTGGCAACGTGGGCGACGGCCTCATCGACTTGTTTCAAGAGTTGGATCAAGGCGGCCTCCGTGGAGAGCGGCCCGAGGGTGGTGTGCCTGTCCATCGGGTCGCCCGGGATGAGCGATTCCATGGCTGCTTTGAACTTCGACAGGAACGGATCCGCGAGTTCTTCGACGATAATGAAGCGCTTCCCGGCGATGCAACACTGGCCCATGTTGTTCATCTTCGCCCACATCGCCCAAGTGAGGGTCTTGTCGAGATCGGCGTCCTCCAACACGATGAAGGCGTCGCTGCCCCCCAGCTCCATGGTGGATTTTTTGACGTTCCTGCCGGCTCTCTCCGCAACGCCTTTCGCAGCAGCCACGCCACCGGTGAGCGCGACGCCTTGGACGCGGGAGTCGTCGATCACCGTGAGGACCTGATCATGGGAGATCAGCAAATTGGTGTAAGCGCCCGCTGGTGCTCCTGCATCAAGCCAGAGCTGCTCGAAGGCGGTGGCACACTGGGGGACGGTGCCCGAGTGCTTCACCAGCACGACATTGCCTGCCATCAGGTTCGGGCCGGCGAATCGGGCGAGTTGATAATAGGGGAAGTTCCACGGTTGCACGCCAAAGAGCACGCCGAGCGGGCTGCTTTCGATGACGGCTTCCCCGGAATCCGGATCCAAGAACTCGGGCTCAAGGAAGCGCTCGGCGTGTTTCGCATAGTAGTCCAGAATGTCCGCACTGAGCATCACTTCTCCGACCGACTCCGCGTAGAGTTTTCCCATTTCGAGAGTGACCAGCCGCGCAAAGTCATCGGCCCGGTCACGCATGATGTCGGCGGCTTTGGCGACGATGGCCGCACGGTCGCGGAAGCTCAGGTTCTTCCATGAATGGAAACAGGCCTGTGCCGCGGCGATGGCCGATTCGAGCTGTTGGTCGGTGTGTTCCTCGAAGCTCTTCACAAGTTCGCCGTTGAAGGGATTGATGCTTTGGTAGCTCATGGGGCTAACATGTTGCGGAACGCTCTTCGGGGAAGTGGGGTGAAACCCGACTTTTGCGGATGGAACCGGACCCGGCGCTTCCTCGGTGGCATCTGCGCGGAGTGGAAGGCAAGATCCCGTCCGACCCGGTCCAAGGGCGTTGAAATCTGTGGCGGATTCTCCACTTGTTCTACCCGGGTCGCATCGTGCAGCCTGCGAGCGTGAGTGAAGAAATTCTTTGGAAAGGCAGTCCTTCGCAGGTCCTGAACCTCGGCAAGTATGCGATCGCCCTGGCATTGGCCGTGGGAATCGGGATCGTTGGCATGTTCCCGGGGTTGCAACTGGCCTGGATCGCCCTGGTCCTGCCGCTCGGCTGGGCGCTGTGGATTTTCATCGAGACCCGCGCGACCCGCCACGAACTGACCACCGAGCGGATCCGGCTTTGCTCGGGCGTCTTCAACCAGCAGATGGATGACGTGGAGCTCTACCGCGTGAAGGACACCTCGATGGAGCGTCCGTTCTGGTACCGGGTCTTCGGGCTTTCCACGCTGATCATCGAGACCTCCGACCGCTCGCAGCCGCGGATCGAGATCAAGGCGGTCCACCGCGGCGACGAGCTGCGCGAGACGCTGCGCAAGCAGGTCGAGTTCTGGCGCGACAAGAAGCGAGTCCGCGAGGTCGACTTCGAGGATGGCATGGTGGCGGACTCCGGGGATGACGCCATGGATTCGGGCACGATCGTTTGAAGGGAAGGCGGAACCGCCAAGGACGCCAAGTCCCAAGACAACCGGGCTTCAAAACCTGGCGATCTTGGTGTCTTGGCGGTGAACTTTGCCTATGAACGCAGATCCCGCGTGCCATCGGGGACCGCATCCGCTTTGTTCCGGGCATGACTGAATTGCCCGGACGCACGCCGCACACGCCGATCGCCGTCAACATCGAGATGTGGTTCGAAGGCTCCTTCGTGGAGAGGATCGAGCAGGCCGCGGCGCTGGGATTTCCGGCGATCGAGCTTTGGACCTGGCGCGACAAGGATCTCGTGGCCGGTGCCGCGGCCCTGAAGCATCACGGCATGATCGCCACCCAGTTCACGGCCTGGGGTTTCGGCAAGCAGATCAACGATCCGGCCTTTCCGGTGGAGGACTTCGTCGCGGAAATCACGGCGGCCTGTGAAGGGGCTGCAATTCTCCCGGGCTGCGAGCGCTTCTGCGTGGTGGCGGGCGATGACATCGACGGCTTGACCAAGGAGCAGATGCACGCGTCGGTCATCGCCAAGCTCCGCGCTGCGGTGCCGGTGCTCGAGGCGCATCGGAAGATGATCATCCTGGAGCCGATGAACCCCTACAACCACCCCGACCATTGCCTCTACGGCAGCGCGGACGGGATCGCGATCTGCAAGGCGGTGGACTCGCCGTGGGTCCGGCTGAACTGGGACCTGTTCCACATGCAGCGCTTCGAGGGCAACCTGATCGACAACCTGGAGCAGCACCGCGAATGGATCGGCTACGTCCAGTTCGCCGATTCCCCGGCGCGCCACGAACCGGGCACCGGCGAGATCCGCTTCAGCGAGATCTTCCGCAAGGTCCGCGAGCTTGGCCTGCCGCTGCCGTTGGGTGCCGAGTGCATCCCGCAGGATGGCGACGCCCGGCGGGCGGCGGAGCGGCTCCACGAAGCCGACGCGGCGTCGAAGTAGCACAACTTTGCAAGTTGTGTGCTTCTGGAGGCCTGCTGCGGAGAGCGGAAACGAAGCTCTCTGACCGGCCGCCCCCGATCGCAACCTGCAAGGTCGCGCTACTTCTTTTCGACCTTCGGCTCTTCCTTGGCCGGAGCGGGAGCCGGGGCCCCGGCGGGGACGAACTTCAGGGCGACGCCGTTGATGCAGTAGCGCTGGTCGGTCGGGGTGTCGAAGCCTTCGCCTTTGAAGACGTGGCCGAGGTGGCCGTCGCATTTGGCGCAGATGACCTCGGTGCGGACCATGCCGCCGGAGAAGTCGTCGCGGGCGATCACGTTCTTCGCCTTGGACGGGTCATAGAAAGAAGGCCAGCCGCAGCCGCTGTCGAATTTTTCTTTGGAGGTGAAGAGCTCGGCATTGCAGCCGCCGCAGTAGTAGGTGCCTTCGCCCTGGTGCTTGAACTCCTTGTAAACATCCCCGTTGGCCCGCTCGGTGCCGGCTTGGCGGAGGATGCGGTATTGTTCGGGGGTGAGGATCTTTTTCCACTCCTCGTCGGTCTTCACGACCTTGGCGGCGGGCTGGGGCGGGGGAGTCGGGGCGGTTTCCATGGCGGTCTTCTTTTTCTCCTCGGCGGTGCAGGCGCACAGCGTGAGGGCGGCGGCGAGCATCAGGGCGGCTTTCATCGGGGAAGATCTACGCATGGATGCGGGAGGATGCAAGGAGCGGGGTATTCCGCGAGGTTTTGGATTTCCGGCGGGTCGGAGCCGGTATTGGATCCCGCCATGTCCGATTCCATCGCCGACCTTACCGCCCGCATCCGGACCTTCGTGGCCGCCCGCGACTGGGAGCAATTCCACAATCCCAAGGACATGGCCGTCGCGATCGCGGCGGAAGCGGGGGAGCTGATGCAGCACTTCGTCTGGCAGCAGCCGGACCAGGTCGAGCGGCGGGCGGTCGAGAAGCGCGAGGAGATCGCGTCGGAGATCGCGGACGTGGCGATCCTGCTGTTCGAGATGGCGGATCTGCTGGGGATGAAACTGGGCGAGGTGATGGAGGCGAAGATCGAGCGCAATGAGATCCGCTACCCGGCGGATAAATCGCGGGGAAACAATTTGAAGTACAACGAGCTTTGATCCCGACTTGACCGGGGTGCCTGCCTTGCGGAGTTTCCGGGAAGCATCCCATCGAACTTCATGAAATCACTTCATTCATTCCTGTCCTGCGTCGCCGTGCTTGGCCTTGCCGCCTGTGATTCCAAGTCGGGCACCGCGGGCGCGGACTCGTCCTCCGGATCAAAGTCCGGCGGCGCGGCAGCCGGCGGTGCTGGGGGAGGGGATGAAGGCGGCGAAGCGCTGCCTGGGAAAAGCGGTCCGCGCGATCCCTCCGCGAAGCCCGACGTGACCACCACGGCGAGCGGCTTGAAATACACGGTGCTCAAGACGGGCACCGGCACCGTGCATCCGGCGGCCACCGACAACGTGACCGTCCACTACCACGGCACCTTGCTCAACGGCACGGTCTTCGACAGCTCGGTCGACCGCGGCCAACCGGCGACCTTTCCCTTGAACCGCGTGATCCCCGGCTGGACCGAGGGCGTGCAGCTCATGAAAGTGGGCGACAAGTTCAAGTTCGAGATCCCCGCGCCGCTGGCCTACGGCGCCGCCAGTCCGAGCCCCGCGATCCCGCCGAACAGCACGCTGGTGTTCGAGGTGGAGTTGCTGGAGATCAAGTGATTCAGGAGAACCACTTCACCCCCGCGGCGAAGATCGGCTGGTGCTTTTCGCCGGGGATGTTTTTGGCGACGCGGGTGCCGCTGCGCTCGGTGTGGCCCATCTTGCCGAAGACCCGGCCGCAGGGGCTGGTGATGCCTTCGATGGCGAACAGCGAGCCGTTCGGGTTGGTGGCGATGTCCATCGAGGGCGCGCCGCTGGCGTCAACGTATTGCGTGGCGATCTGGCCGTTCCGCGCGAGCCCGGCGATGACTTCAGGACTAGCGTGGAACTTGCCTTCGCCATGCGACAGCGGGATGGCGTGGAGGTCGCCGGGTTGGCAGAGGGAAAGCCAGGGCGAGGAATTGCTGACGACCCGGGTGGTGGCGTAGCAGGAGATGTGGCGGCCGATGTCGTTGTGGACGAGGGTCGGGGCGTCGGTGGCGGGCTCGCGGATCTCGCCGTAGGGGACGAGGCCGGTCTTGATGAGGGCCTGGAATCCGTTGCAGATGCCGAGGACGAGGCCGTCGCGGTTCTGGAGCAGGTCCATGATGGCATCGGCCACCCGCGGGTTGCGGATGATGGTGGCGATGAACTTGGCGGAGCCGTCGGGCTCGTCGCCGGCGCTGAAGCCGCCGGGGAACATCAGGATCTGCGACTGGCGGATCTGCCGCGCGAAGGCTTCGAGCGATTCCTCGATGTGGCGGGCTGTTAGGTTGCGGAAGACCAGGATTTCCGCATCCGCCCCGGCTTCGCGGAAGGCCTTGGCGGAGTCGTACTCGCTGTTGGTGCCGGGGAAGGCGGGGATCAAAACCTTCGGTTTTGAGATGGTGGATGGTAGATGGTGGATGGTGGATGACGGGCGCTCCGCGCTGGGCGGTTCCAGATCTACCATCTGCGATCTACGATCTACGATCCCGGCTTTCGTCGGATACACCGGTTCGAGCGTGCCTTCCCAAGCGGCCTGGAGGTCGGCGAGGGCGTGGGTTTCGCCGGCGAAGGAGAGGACGGGTTCTTCGGTGGTGTGGCCGAGGAGGGTGGCGCTGAGCGTGGAGGGGAGATCGGCTTCGTGCTCGAGGAGGAAGGAGAAGTAGCGCTCGGTGGACCATTCGGGCCGGCTGAAGCCGGCGGTCCCGGTGAAGCCGATGGCGTTGCCGAAGGCCGAGGTGGCGAGGGCGTGGACGAGGCCGCCGGAGCCGAGGGCCTTCATCGAGAGCAGTTGGCCGGCGGCGTTGAGGGCGTGGAGGGCGGCGGCGGTTTGCTTGAGCCGGGCGAAGTCGGGAAGCTGGTCGGCGTCGCGCGGGACGGTGACGAGCGAGACCTTGCTGCCGGCTTTCTTGAACTCCGGGCTGAGGGCGAGGCTGGCTTGGCCGGGGGCGAGGGCGAAGGAGACGAGGGTCGGCGGGACGTCGAGCTCGTTGAAGGAGCCTGACATCGAGTCCTTGCCGCCGATGGCCGCGAGTCGGAGTTCGTGCTGGACGTGGAAGGCGCCGAGCAGCGCGGCGAAGGGCAGGCCCCAGCGGGCGGGATCGTTGCCGAGTTTCGGGAAGTATTCCTGGAGGGTCAGGCGGATGTCGGACAGGTGGGCGCCGGCGGCGACGGCCTTGCAGACGGACTCGGTGACGGCGTAGGCGGCACCGTGGAAGGGCGACCAGGAAGAGATGCGGGGATTGAAGCCCCAGCTCATGTAGGTGCAGACGTCGGTGTCGCCTTCGAGCAGCGGGAGCTTGGCGACCATCGCGTCGGGCGGGGTCATCTGGTGTTTGCCGCCGAAAGGCCAGAGGACGGTGCCGGCACCGACCGAGCCGTCGAAGCGGTGGCCGAGACCCTTTTGGGAGCAGTGGTTGAGATCGGAGAGAAGGCCGATTGTTGATTGCTGATTGTTGATTGTTGATTGGAAGTCACCGGACGGAGCGGGGACGTGGACCTTGGCGGTCTGCTGGACGCCGTTGGTGTCGAGGAAGGCGCGGGAGAGGTCGACGATGGTCTTGCCTCGCCATTTCATCCGCAGGCGGCCGCTGTCGGTGACGTTGGCGACGTGGACGCACTCGAGGTTTTCCTTGTCGGACTCGGCGATGAAGTAGGCGGCATCGGCGGGGTCGATGCAGACGGCCATGCGCTCCTGCGATTCGGAAATCGCGAGTTCGGTGCCGTCGAGGCCGTCGTATTTCTTCGGCACGGCATCGAGGTCGATGTCGAGCGAGGGCGCGATCTCGCCGATCGCGACCGACACGCCGCCGGCGCCGAAGTCGTTGCAGATTTTGATCTTCTTGGTGAGTTCCGGATTGCGGAACAGGCGCTGGATTTTCCGCTCGGTCGGGGCGTCGCCCTTCTGGACTTCGGCGGAGTTTTCGAGCGCGGTGTCGGTGTGTTCCTTCGACGAGCCGGTCGCACCGCCGACGCCGTCGCGGCCGGTGCGGCCTCCGATGAGGAGGATGACATCGCCCGGCGAAGGCGAGCCGCGGAAGACCTGCGAGCGCGGCGCGGCGGAGACCACGGCACCGATTTCCATGCGCTTGGCGACGTAGCCGGGGTGGTAGATTTCCGCGACCTGGCCGGTAGCGAGGCCGATCTGGTTGCCGTAGGACGAGTAGCCGGCGGCGGCGACCTGGCAGATTTTCTTCTGTGGAAGCTTGCCGGGCAGGGTCTCCGAGAAAGGGGTGAGGGGATTTCCCGCGCCGGTGACGCGCATCGCCTGATAGACGTAGGAGCGGCCGGAAAGGGGATCGCGGATGCAGCCGCCGAGGCAGGTCGCCGCGCCGCCGAAGGGCTCGATCTCGGTCGGGTGGTTGTGGGTCTCGTTCTTGAACATGACGAGCCACTCTTCGGAAGAAGTTGAGAGTTGAGAGTTGAGAGTTGAGAGTTTTGAGATCGGGACTTGGACGACGATGGAAGCCGCGTTGACTTCTTCGGAGACTTCGAGGTTGTCGAGTTCGCCGCTGGCCTTGAGCTCGCGCATGCCGATAAGGGCGATGTCCATCAGGGTGACGGGCTTGTCCTGGCGGCCGAGATGCTCGCGGGTGGCGAGGTAGGTCTGCCAGGCTCGTTCGACCGGGGCGGTGCCTTCGGCGAAGGTGACGTCGTCGATCTTGGTGAGGAAGGTGGTGTGGCGGCAGTGGTCGGACCAGTAGGTGTCGAGCATCCGGATCTCGGTGATGCTCGGGTCGCGCTTCTCCTCGTCGCGGAAGTAGGCCTGGCAGAAGGCGACGTCCTCGGCGGACATCGCGAGGCCGAGTTCGGCGCGGACGGCGGCGGGGTCGCGGGTGGTGAAACCTTCGAGAATGACGACGTCGGCGGGAGCGGCTTGCGAACGACGGTCACAGACCGCCGCTACAGCGACTTCGTGGGAATCGACGGCGTTGATGACGTAGCCCTTGATGCGGGCGAGGTCGTCGGCACTGAGATTGCCGGCGAGGACGATGACTTTGGCGGAGACGACGAGCGGGCGCTCCTTGCCGGTGAGAATCTGCACGCACTGCGCGGCGGAGTCGGCGCGCTGGTCGAACTGGCCGGGGAGGTATTCGACGGCGAAGGCGCTCTCGTTTTTGCCGATGGAAAGGGTGGTGGAAGTCAGATCGACCTGGGGCTCGGAGAGGATCTGGCGGACGGCTTGGTCGAACTCGGGGTCGCTGAGACCGTCGATGTCGTAGCGCTGGACGATCCGCACGGCTTCGAGGCCGGGAAGCCCGAGCGACTCGCGCAGGTCGGAGAGGAGGTGGCGGGCTTCTCCGTTAAACTCGGGCTTCTTTTCGACAAAAATGCGGTTCATGGGCGGCAGGGACCTGCGGGAGCGGTCGATGCTAGTCGCCGGTCCGGGGAGGGCAAGCCGGGTGATTCGCGAATCAGGCGTCGCCCGACAGGCGGATCGGCGGGGCGACTGCGGCGCTCGGTGTCAATTTCAGGAAGAAACGGGGATCAGCTGCAATTCGGGGGGCGCGTTGAGGGGCTGTGGCGACGTGTTTCTGTCCTCAGTCACCGGGTCCCCGGAACCCTGGTCGTCGGATCTGCGTTCCGAACGAAGGACGGCGCTGGCATCCGTGCTGCTTGTATTCTCGTCCCCGCGGCGGCTTTTCCCGCAAACCCAGTCCTCCCAATGTGTCGATTTCTTCACCTGCGGGGTATTTGCTTTGCCCCGCAACCCACACGGGGGAGCCTGCTAGCGATGTCCCCCCCCCACATCTTTGCCGCGATGGCGTTGCTCGCCGTTTCGCCCGTCGAAGCGGCCGAGAGTAAGCCGCGAGAGGGTGGGGAAATCATTCTGATCGAGAACGAAGTGGACCGCAGCGGGGCGGCTGCGAAGTGGACCAAGGCGGCGGTCGGCGACGCGGTGAAGTGGCAGGAACAGGTCCGCACCGGCGAGCTGAGCCGCGCGGGGATCGAGCTCTCCACCGGCGGCGTGTTGCGGATGAGCGAGCTGACCAGCCTGCGTCTCCAGGCAGCGCCGGCGGGCCAGGCGGGCGGGCGGAGCAAGATCGACTTCGGCACGGGCGTCGCCTATTTCTTCAGCCGCTCGGAGGCGGAGGCGGACATCAAGACGCCGACCGCCAGCCTGAACATCCGCGGGACGGAATTCGTGCTGGAGGTCGAGGGCGGGAAGACGGTGGTGACGATGATCGACGGCGAGGTCGGGCTGTCGAACGGGTTTGGCGCGATCGATCTGGCGAGCGGCGAGCAGGGGATCGCGGAGCCGGGAAAGCCGCCGCGGAAGACGGCGGTGCTCGATGCCTCGGAGGACATCCAGTGGTTCCTCTACTATCCGGGCATCGCCGATCCGGCGGGCTTTGGGGGGCTGGGTGCGGATTTTGCGGCGTCGCGGAAGGCGTATGCGGAGGGCGATCTACTACGCGCACTGGAGTTGCTGCCGGCGGCGGGAAACGCGGACGAGCATCGATTTGCGGCGGCGGTGAAGCTGGCGAGCGGACGGATCGACGAGGTGGAAGCGGAGCTTCGGCAGGCGGGCGGCGGGCCGATGACGGATTCTTTGCGGTTGCTGATCGACGTCGTGCGGAAGCCGGCCGCGGAGATGGCGGAGGTGAATGCGCCCGCGACTCCGGATGGCCGGATGGCACTGTCCTATGCGCGGCAGTCGCGCGGCGATCTGGAAGGCGCGCTGGCGGCGGCGAAGGAAGCGGTGGCCACGTCACCGGACTTCGGGCTCGGCTGGGCGCGGGTGGCGGAGCTGGAGTTCAGCTTCGGGCGGAACGAGCAGGCCATCGCGGCGGTCGACAAGGCGCTGGCGATTTCCCCGAGGAACGCGCAGGCGATTTCGTTGAAGGGCTACCTGGAACTGGGGCGGAACCGCATCCCGGAAGCGCGGAGGTTTTTCGCGGAGGCCATCGCCATTGATCCCGCGCTGGGCAACGCGTGGCTGGGGCAGGGGCTGGCCAGCTTTCAAGGGATGGACCGCGAGGAGGGCCTGCGCTTGATCACCATCGCCGCCGCGGTGGAGCCGAACCGCGGCTTTTTCCGCAGCTATCTCGGTAAGGCATTCGCGGAGTCGAACAAGGACGGACGTGCGACACATGAGCTAGGTCTGGCGCGCCGGCTCGATCCCGGCGACCCGACGCCCCTGCTTTATCAGGCGCTGCTCGACCAGCGCGGCAATGCCTACAACAAAGGCATCGCGAACCTGGAGGAATCGATCGAGCTCAACGACAACCGTTCGATCTACCGTTCGGGCTTCCTGTTGGACAAGGACCGCTCCGTGCGGGAGGCGAACCTCGCCGCGCTTTACGAGAATGTCGGCATGACCGAGGTCAGCCTCGAGGAAGCGCGGCGCTCGGTGGTGAGCGATTACCTCAATCCCTCGGCGCATCTTTTCTTATCTAACAGCATCAACGCGATCCGCGATCCGCGGCGGGTCGAGCTACGGCAGGAGACGCCGTGGTTCAACGAACTGCTCCTCGCCAACCTGCTCTCGCCGGCCGGCACCGCCTTGCTGCCGCAAAACATCTCGCAGCAGGAATACTCCGCGCTGTTCGACACCAAGCGTTTCGGCTTCAGCAACCGCACGAACGTCCGCGGCGACGGCGAGTTCCTCTCCACCGGCTCGGCCATGGCGCGCACCGAGCGGACCAGCGTGGCGCTCGACTACGACATCTTCACCGCCGACGGCTACCGTCCGAACCAGGACAGCGAGCGCTACACGGCCTACTTTCAGGTCAAACACGCGCTCACCGCGAAGGACAGCGTTTACCTCAACCTCAAGTTCGAGGAGCTGGAAAGCGGCGACCTGCGGCAACTCTACGATCCCACCGCCTATGACCCGGATTTCCGCGGCGAGCAGACGCAGGCGCCGGTGACGATCGTCGGCTACCAGCGCGAGTGGTCGCCGCAAAGCCGCACGCTAGTGCTCGGCGGGGCTTTGTCGGACACGCTGAGTATCCGCGATCCGTCGGGCAGCGTGCTGGCGATGCTGGTCGATCCCGCCGTGCCCGACCTCCAGACCCCGGTGGCCTTCAGTGCGGACGTGCTGCAGGAGCGGGAAACCGAGGTCTATTTCGGCGAGGTGCAGCAGATCTGGAGCGACGGGCGGCAGACGCTGCTGGCCGGCGCGCGCTTCGACACCGGCAGCTTTCCGACCGTCAACACGCTGGTCAACCAAGGGCTCGGCGGCGTCTTGCCGAGCGATCCATTCGTCCTAACAGCCGATCCCGATTACGACCGCTGGGTGGCTTACGTCTACTACTCCCGCGAGTTATGGAAAGGCTTCTGGGCGACGGCCGGGCTCGCGTATGACCGGCAGGAGTATCCGCTGAACAGCAGCGTGCCGCCGGTCGCCGATGTGCGGAACGTAAGTTCCGAATGGCTGCCGAAGGCGGGCTTCGTGTGGACGCCGGCGGACGCGCTCACGCTGCGGCTGGGCTACGCGAGATCGCAAGCCGGCGCGACCTTCGACGAGAGCGTGCGGCTGGAACGGCGACTTCCCGGAGGATGGTTTTGAGGGGATGACGGCTGCTGGAGGATGACATGGAGGCAACGCGCGAAAGGCCTCGAAGCCTAGCGGCCCGCAGGGCTCCCACGCGGCGCGGATTGTTACAGAACCGTAACCGGAGCTGCTACCCTGGCGGACTCAGCGGGGTTGCCGGTCTTCGGCTGCAGGATCAGGTCGGCGGCGTTGGAAGAAGGCCTTGTCGGGGCCGGCGGAGCGGAGTTCCGGTCGTGCCTTGATTCCGGCCGGGATCGCGAGAGCCGGCGAGGATCACTCACCCCGCGCCGAGCGGAACTGTTGTTCGATCTCGACGGGTGTGAGCGGGCGGTTCCAGACGGCGACTTCATCGATGTGCCCGGCGAAAGGCAGGGCACCGCTCAGGCTGTGGCCGCCGCCCACGCGGAAGTCCGGCAGGCTGTCTGGCGTAAGTCCGAGGGACTCGCGTTGCCAGGCAACCCGACGACCGTCGAGGAAGAGGTCCACCGTTGACGAACTCCAGCTCGCGACAAGGTGGTGCCAGCGGTCTTCGTCAAGCATCTCCTCCGAGGTGAGCAGCACGTCGAAACGCCCGTTCTCCATGAAGAACCCGATTCTTCCATCGCTCTCGAGCCGGAGATGGATGGAGTCGTCACCCGCATCCCGACCCGCGGACCACAGGATGGTCCTATTCCCGCTGCCGGACTCGCGGCGCAGCCAGCACGATACCGCGCCTGTGGATTGGATGAGCTTTGCCGGGCCGTCGGCGCGAAGGCGGGACGCCGGATGTTCCATTTCCGCATCGGCCCGCAGGGAGAAGCTGGTGATCCTTGCGTGAATTTTGCTCCCCGACACGGCGATGCCGACCGAGCGGATCGCCTCGTTGGGCAGGGTTCGGGTGGATCCGACTTTCGAGAAGGTACCGGTGCCGGGGCGGCGCGCGAACCATGTCGCGGTCCAGTTCCCATACCCGCGGGTGGTGTCGAGGACGATGCGCATGTCGATGTCCCCGCCGACTCCGCGGCTCCAGTTCTCCCATGGGTTCGGGTTGGAATCGCCCACGTCTTGAGTTGTGTTTCCAAGCTCAGGCCCCGTGCCACGGTAAAGCATCCACGCCCTGCCTGTCACCTTGCCCAAGACGAAGCGATCACTCGTCTTGGTGCCGGTCGATTGGCCGCTGGCAAACCCGAGTGCGACCCAAGGAGAATCTCCAACCGGCGAGGTGATGCCGCGAAAGGATCCATCCAAGGTGTAAACCACCCCGTCCACCGGTTGAAAGGGAAGCGTTGCGCTGGCATTGCCGGAGGAGATCCAGCCGTTCGCCCGGAAGTGGTGTGCCGACACCCATCGGATCTCGTTGCTGGTGACTTGAGGTGTGCACTGGTGAAGGGGGCCCTCGCCATCGAAGGTATCGTGAAACAGAAGGCCGTGATGACGCGGCGGCGCGGCTCCCAGCGAGAGCCGGGAATCGCCTGTCTTTCCGTCCAGATGCGCGGCTTGGTTTGTCGTGCCGAAACCTGCAAGATCATCCTCCGCGCGGGGTCCGGCACCAAGCGATACTCCCGGCCTGGCCCGCCCCGCGGCTTCACCATCCACTTCGTTCCGGAGCCGGCCGTCGGGCGCGTCATCGAGCCGCCAATAAGACACCGGATTCTGGCCGCGAACGGTGTTGGGATAATTCGCGGGCGCCGCCAGCAAACCGGCGATCTCGGGGAATGGATCGCGCGCCAGTGTCACCGGGGTCGGCTCGCCGTGGGGGATCATGGCGAGTCCGCTGTCTTCCGGGACGAGTTCCAGGATCTTCCCGGGGACCGATTCGGAGGAAACCTCGAGCTTCCCTTGGATGAGGTGGACCTCTGCGGGTCCCTCGGCGGGAACCCTCACGCCGAAACGCGTGCCGAGATTGCGGATCCGCAAGTCCGGCGTGCTCAGTTCGAGTTTCTCGCCGGATCCGCCCGAGTCGATCCACAGCCATCCGCTTTTCAGAACCGGATGGGAAAGTTTGGGAAACGAAACGTGTGCAGGTCCTTGGACCACCATCTTGGCACCGGATTCGAGGCTCAATTCCAAAGTGCCGGAGGTCACCCGCAACGTTGAGCCTTCGCGCACGCTTGTTGTTTGGCCGTCGGCGTCCCGCGACTTGCCGGTCACCGACCAGCGCGTGTCTGGAGCCGCAGTGAGGACAAGCTCCGGAAACTCCGGCCGGGCGACCTGGATGAGTGCCGCGACCGCCGCTGCAAGCACCAACAGCGCCGCCGCAGCCAGGAGCGAGCGGCGGAACAAGCGTGAGGGCGGATCAAAGCGGGCGATCTTCGGCAGATCTCCTTGCTCGGCATGGATCGCGGCCTCCGCCTGAAGCATCGAGGAAATCTCGAAGTGGCTCAGATAGGTTCTCTGCGCCGCGGGTGAACGGGCGATGAGAGCCATCAGATCGTCGCGCTCGACCGGGTCGAGAGTTCCGTCTTCCAGTTCCTGCAGCGCCAGCTCGAACTTGGTGAGATCGAGCCGGCCGTCCTTGGTCTCGTATCCGCTCATGCGAACTCCTGTCCGGGTTGGATTCTCCGATTCATGCAGGCCTTCAACACCGCGCGAATGCGGTGAAGCGAAACCTTCAAGCTGTCCTTCTTCCTGCCCGACTCGCGTGCCAGAAGGTCGAGGTTCTGGTCGGCGATGTAGCGGTTCAGGATCAGCATCCGGTCCTCGGCACGCAGGCGGTCGAGGCAAACGCGCAAGGCCTCATGGCGCGGTTCCGTGTCGGCGAGCGCACCGGCTTCGATCCGCTCGACCAGCATCGCCAGAGTGTCCTCGGGCACGGCCCAGACCTTGCGCCGCTGGTGGTCGCGCCAGACCGACAGCACCTTGAACTTCGCCACCGAGAACATCCACGACTTGAAATTCGTCCCGATCCTGAAATCCCCGCGCTTGATCCAGATCTCGGCGTTGGTCTCCTGGATCACATCGTCCACCTCCGGGCTGCCTGGAAGCAATGACAGCACAAAGGCGCGCAAGGCCGGCTGGTGGTTCACCACCAGTTGCACGAAGGTCTGTTCGGGATCCGGTTTCATGGGTGGCCTGCGCGTCGCATGCTGATTCCGCCGGGTGCTGGAAAGTAAGCCGGAAATTGCCGGAATTCCGCCGGTCGCGGCGGATCAGCTCCGGTCTTTGGAGAAACGGGGACCTGAACGAACCGCGGAATCCGCTTAACCTGAGGCAGTCTTTCGGAATAGGAGCATCACGGCACGCCGCCCGGGTCCGAACGCCGCAACACCCTTCCATGAACCCATTCCATGCCTTCCGCATCGCCGTCTTCACGTTGGGCGTCATGGAAGCCAATGCCGACATCGTTCTTTACTCGGCGTCCTTCGGCGGGGCGGTTGGTGCCAATCTCAACGGCCTGGCCGTGGAGACTTCCGGGGCCACCGGCAGCCAGCACGCCCAGTATGGCACCAGCGCCTCCGCCACCTGGTCTGCCGCCGCCGCCTTCAAGGCGGATGGCTCCTTCGCGGAATCCGGGGCCTACAATTCCACTGCGAACCGGGCCAGCGCCACGCTCGCTTTCACCCCTCGGGACGGAAATGTCTACCACCTGACCGTCACCACGGGTTTCACGCAGCTTGCCAACCCTGCGGAAGCCGCCTTCCACGCCATGGGCTTTTTTGAAACCTCCGGCTTCACCGGTAACATCAACTCTTCCACCGGTGCGGATGTGTGGGCCTTGACCCGGCCGGGAGATCCCGGATTCGACGATCAGGTGGCCCATTACAACGCGACCGGTGGGACCGGGAGCCGGAATGCCGTCCCCACCACGGCGGAGGATGCCACCGCACCCTCGACGCTCCGGATCACGCTCGACACCACCGGCGGCAGCGGCAACTGGTCGGCCATCTACCAGGTGGGAAACGGTTCGGGCGGATTCACCCGCTTGGCATCGGTCGCGGACTTGAACGCCGTGACCATCGGCAGCGCGGGGATCGCGGTCTATAACGCCGATGGAAGCGCCAGGTTCCAGTCCTTCGAACTCAGCGTGGCGGGTGGCGATACCCCCAACCCGCTGCGCATCATGCCGATGGGCGACTCGATCACCGTCGGCTATACCAATGCCGACTGGACCGGAGGGGCCTTTGAATTCGGCTACCGAAGCGGTCTCTACAAGCGTCTGTCGAGTGCCGGCTACCGTTTCCGCTTCGTCGGCAATTCCACCGAGCCCTGGACGTTCCGCGATCCCCGGACGACCGACCCCGCATGGCCGCCCGGTCTCGATCTTGCGGCACTTGGGCAAGATGCAAACAACGGCTACGCCGGAAAGGACGCGGCCTTCCTCAACGGGGGGATCTCCTCATGGCTCGCTAGCCAGGATCCGGACATCATCCTGCTGAAATTCGGCACGAACGGCTATCAGCCATCGGACCGCACCGACCTTCAAGCGCTGGTTAACACCATCACCACCACCAAACCCGGCTGCCATCTGATCCTCGCGCAGATCATGCCGCGATACACCTATGTGCAGGAAGTCGTGAACTACAACACCTGGATTCGCGACACGCTCGTGCCGGCCCAGCAGGCCTTGGGCCGGAAGGTCACCCTGGTCGATCAATACGCCCCCTTTCTCACCAACCCGGCCGACCTCACTTCCATCGACCAGTCACTCTTCTCCAACGCGATCAACCACCCCGGCAATCCGGGCTATGACAAGATGGCGCAGGTTTGGTTCGATGGGATCGAGGCGCTCGGCATCGGACCGGGAACCTATTCCCACTGGATCCGGGGATTTCCCGGCGTCACCGGGCAGACCGGTTTGAATGACGACCCCGATGGCGATGGCGTGAAAAACGGCATCGAGAATTTCTTCGGCACCCGGCCGGACGTAGCCTCGCCGGGCATCGCCGCCGGATCCGTCAATCCCGCCCAAGGCACCTTCACCTTCACCCACCCGCAGGGCGCTCCCGCCGGGGATCTGGCCGCCGGCTACCAGTGGTCGAAGGATCTGCAAACCTTCCGCGGCGATCTGACAAGCGATGGCGCTGGCACCACCGTCGCTTTCATCATCCAGGCGAATACTCCGGGTCCGGGCACCACCACCGTGACGGCCACCGTCACCGGCACCCCCTGCGACCGGCTTTTCCTGCGGGCGAACGTGACGGAAAAATGAACTGCCCTCCGGCATCGAGGGCGCTTGCCGGACGCTTCCGTGCAGGCAAGGCAAGTTCGGCGGATTTCCGGGTCGTAGAGAATATCTCAAAAGCCGGTTAACCGGAGCGCCGCCTACGGAATCCGTAGGGACGTCGAACTCAGCGTCATCCCGGAGCCTTCAGCGGCCCTGCTCGGCGGCCTTGGTTTCCTCGCCTTGCTGCGCCGGCGTCGTTGAAGGAAACTATTCGGAGGATATCCATGAACCAATGAAAGTCGGCATGTCTGGTTGAGCCGCCGGGCGCACCAGACGCCGGGGCGAAGTCATCATGCAGGATTGCCGGGTGCGCGACTCCTGCTGACAGAACCAACCGATGGAGCAAGTTTCCCGCCTTTCAAAAAGACCCGCCGTCAAACTAGCGTCTCCTTCAAACCCGGGTGATCCACGCGCTGCGATGCCGAACTGCCGCGCCAGTCCGGAAATTCCCTGCGTCACAAGCCAACTCAACCCTGCAATGATCGCCAGTCCATTCGTTCGCTGCTCCCGTTCCGTCTTGCTGATTGCCGGACTCGGGATCTCGCTTGCCGCGGCCCAAACGACCATCCTCTCCGACGACTTCAGCGGCGGCACCGGCAATATCAACAGCGTGGCTCCCGATGTCCGCCCGGGCAGTGAAACGTGGACCGCCTCTCCGATCTTCAATGCCGATGGTTCGGTGGATCGCCCGACCAGCAGCAACCAAGGCAGCATGACGCTGCCGTTCATTCCGGCCAACGGATTCAGCTACACCCTCGACGCCTCGTTCTCGGGCGTCACCGGCGACACCGACTGGCTCGGATTTGGCTTCGCCAACGGCCAGTCGCCCACCAGCACGACGAATGACCGGTTTGTCGGTCCAACCGTGACCGGAGCGACCTGGATGCTCTTCCGCGGTGCCACTCCCGCCCCTCTCACGACCAACAGTAACAAGGTCCAACGCGGTCTCGCCGCGGCGGATGCGGTGGATTGGCTCGACCCGACCCTTGGCGATCTGGAAGGCGGTGCCATCGACCTGCGCATCGTGCTCGACACGACCGGCGGCACCGGCGCCTGGACCGCCACCTGGTATGCCAAGCTCCCGGCCTCGGGCAGCTACACGCGGGTCGGTGCCACGACGCCCGTCCCGCACGCGGCATCCAATTACACCTCGGTCGGCATCGCAGCCGCCAGCACTCATCCGACCTCCGGAACCGGCGGCACGATCGAGAGCTTCAAGCTCACGGCGCTCGCTCCGTCTGCCACAGCGCTCATTCACCACTGGAAGCTGGATGGCAACGCCACCGACTCGGTCGGCACGGCAAACGGCACCACGCAGGGCGGCGCGGGCTATGCCACGGGCCGCTTCGGCCAGGCCGTGAGCCTCGATGGCGTGGACGACTTCATCTCCACCGCCGCTGCGGGAAATGTCGTCCTCCCCGACACCGAATACACTCTCATGGCATGGGTCTTCTGGGACGGGGCCAATGGCAACCGCGGCTACATCGCCGGGGGGCAGAACTCCGGAACCAGTGGCGAGACATTCACCATGGGCAAGGCCGCCGACGGCAGCGACCGGATCCTGTTCCTCAACCTTCTGCCCACTGGCGGCCAGGGGAATTCCATCGTCGAGTCGCCTGCCGCCTCGATCTCGACCGGCACCTGGCACCATGTGGCCTACACGGTCCACAGCACCAACGGCACGATCCTTTACCTCGACGGCTCAGCAGTCGCCACCAACCCGACCCGCACGACCCACACTGCCGCGACCGCCGTCTTCAACATCGGCAACAATCCGCAGACCGGATCGCCGAACCCCTTCGATGGCCTGATCGACGATGTGGCGGTCTTCAGCGGGGTTCTGAATTCCACCCAGATCAACGACGCCCGCAATTCCGGAGCACAAAACTACAATGGGGGGGATTCGACTCCACCCGCGATCATCGCCAAGGTGCCGGACGCCACACCGGGCATCTATCCTGGCACCAACCTCGTCGCGACCTTCAGCGAGGACGTCGTGCTCAAAGCCGGCGGCACGATCACCCTCCGCAACCTCGGTGATCCTTCGGGCAACTCAGACATCCTCATCACTCTGCCCGACGCCCGAGCCACCCTCTCCGGTCGCAACCTCATCATCAATCCCTCGGCCAACCTGCCATTCAGCACCAGCTTCGCCGTGAGGATCAGTGCGAATGCGGTCGAAGACTCCGCCAGCCCCGCGAACGCCTTCGCCGGCATCGCCAACGACACCACCTGGACCTTCAGCACCGCCGCGCAGGATCTAACAGCCCCGATCATCACCCTACGGTCCCCGCTGGACAATGCGACCAACGTATCGCGAGCCACGAACATCGTCGCCACCTTCGATGACGCCATCGTCGCCGGCAGCGGCAACATCACCCTCAAGGATCTCGGCGATGGATCCACCACGCAGGTCATTCCGGTCTCGGACTCCGCCCGGGTGACCATCAGCGGCAACCTGCTCACCATCGACCCCTCCACGCCCCTCGCCGCCGGGAGAAGCTACGCGGTCCAGATTGCCGCCGGGGCGGTGAAGAACTTCAGCGATGTCGATTTCGCCGGCATTCCCGCCACCGACGACACCGCATGGAATTTCCAACCCCGGGCCACCACCCCGAATGTGATCTTCATGCTCGCCGACGACCAATCCTGGTATGACTACAGTTTCATGCGGCGGGCCAGCGTGGAGCAGGCGGCCATCAACATGCAAACCCGGTCGAATACCAGCATTCCGCAGTTCGCCAGGACTCCCGCGATCGACCGCCTCGCCGACGAAGGCCTCGCCTTCATCCACGGCTATACCGCTCCGGTCTGCCGCCCGACCCTCATGTCGATCATCACTGGAACCCACCTGCACCAGCACTGGATCGTCGGCAACGACCTGGTTTCGGTCCGGGGTGCGAACCCAGCCGCGCGAATCGACGACACTTCTCTCGAGAATCGCATCCTCTCGTTCAACCCCCTCACCCGCACCCTCGCCAACCAGCTCGGCTACACCAGCTTCCAGACCGGCAAGTGGTGGGAAGGCGACTTCGCACATGGCGGTTTCACCCAGGGTGACACCCGGGACAGCACCGCTCCATCAACAAGACCCGCCCAATGGAACCCCGCCTCAGGCGGCACCTTCCTGCCACCCGGCAATTACGTCCGCGCCCGGCAGGGCGACTGGGGACTGATGACCGGCCGGGTTGACTATGTGAACGGCATCGCCGAACCCGCCCATCCGATTCCCTATGCGAACACCGTGAAGACGGCGACCGACTTCATCAACACGCAGGTCGCCGCCGATCAGCCGTTCTTCCTCTGGTATGCCCCCTACCTCCCGCACGACCCTTTCGATCCGCCTGCAGGCCTCAAGGCACAGTACACCGCGCTGGGCCTCAACTCGACCGATGCGAATTTCTACGCGAACATCGAGCGCCTTGACGGTGGCGTGGATGCGATCCTGGACCATCTCGACGCCAAGGGCATCGCCAATAACACCATCATCATGTTCATTTGCGACAATGGTCGCCAATTCAACACTTCCAACACGGATGGGAAGACCTCGCCGTATGACAGCGGTGCCCGCACCCCGATCATTGTCCGCTGGCCGGACCGCATCAAGCCGGGCGGCCTGATCGAGCCGCAGGTCATCCGCACTCCCGTCCACATGGTGGACATGGCGCCGACCGTTCACCACGCGCTCGGCCTGCCGGTGCCTCCGGAGATGCAGGGCATCAACCTGCTCGATCCCGCCGCCGTCGCTGCGCGCGGGACGATTTGCGGATCGGACCATGATGTGGAAATCCTCACCCTCAGCGACCCCACGGAATCGCTGGAAAACCGCTGGGCCGTGCGCAACGGCTGGAAGCTCATCCTCAACAGCACGGGGCCCGCTGTCACCAGGGAGCTCTATCGACTCTACAATGGCTCCACGCCCGTCGATCCGCACGAGACGAACAACCTCGCCGCCAGCAACCCGCAACTCGTCAACGAGCTGACCATGGAGATCGTCAACTGGTATTCGCCCCTGCCCAACGACTACGACTCATGGATCGGCGATCCCGCGCTTGCCATCGCTCCCGCCAACCGGGGCTTCGATCTCGATCCCGACGGCGACGGCCTGTCCAACGGCGTCGAAGCATGGTTCGGCACCGACCCGCGGTTTTCCAATCCGGGACTGGTGGAAGTCACTACCAGCGGCCTAACCACCACCTTCCGGCATCCGCGGAGTCTCCAGGCACCGGGCGATCTGACAGGGGCCTACGAATGGTCCACCGACATGGTGAACTGGCACCTCGGCAACGGCATCGCCGGACCGCCCGGCGGCCCGACAGTGAACATCGTGCCAAGTTCCGCACAAGGCACCACCACCGTCACCGCCACGTCCAGTTCGGGCCAGCCCCGGCTTTTCCTCCGCGCCCGGGTGACGCGCATTTGATTTCGGCCCACCGTTCCCGCCGCCGCGTCCGTAGGGTTTCGGTGTGACCGGCTTTTCGACCGGTTCCCGGTTTCGTGGGAGGCTTGCCGCATTGGACGCCGGGGCGCATGGCTGGGCTCCTCTTCGACTTGCCTTCCGCAGTCTCGCCACTGTAATATCGTCCGCCGCCGGGCCGTTATCCTTCACCCCGGCGCCCCAACGGCCGGATGAGACCAAGTCCCTGAGCAAATCCAATTGCAGAGCCATGAAGATGCAACCATCGAATCGACTTGTATCCGGCCGACTCTTCGGTGCGGCCATTGCGAGCCTGCTGATCAGCGGCTCTCAAGCCAGGACATGGACCAGTGCCGACGGCACGAAGACCTTCGAAGGCGAGCTCAAGACTTACGACCCGAGAATTGGAGTGGTCGTCGTGGCGCTGGCCAACGGCACCAGCAGGCATTTCGAGCAGGACAAGCTCTCCGCCGCGGATATTGCCTTCCTCAAGACCTACCTCGAGGAGAGCCGCGTCAAGACGGCATCCTTGTCCTCCAACGTTAACGCCCGGGAGATTCCGGATGTCTGGCCTCCCAAGGACGAGAAGCCGTATGGTGGCAAGAGACTGGAGTCCGGCTTCGCGTCCGCGTTGAAGTCACTTCAGGCGGAGATTTCCCGCGATCTGCCCAAGGTTGGTGGCAACGGCTTCGCGGATCTTGAGAACGCGGTCAAGGCTACCGCCGAAGCGTCCGCCAAGGCGGAGGCGGCACAGAAGGATCTCGGCCAGATCGCCGGCGCCAAGGGATTGATCGACCACGCCAATGGCAAGTGGATCGGTGGTGCGAAAAAGGACATCGCCGCCGCTGAGGCGGCGCTGAAAAACGCCAAGACCTCTGACGAACGGAAAGCCGCCGAAAGCCAGCTTGCCGCCGCGCAAAAGAATCTCGCCGATGGCGAGGCCGCCCTCAAGGAGCGCACCGCGCTCTATGAGAAGGCCAAGGCCAACGAACCGGCGCTCAAGCGCGCCCATGAAGAGGCGCAGGCCGCCCTGGCCCAAGCCAAATCCCGCGAAGCGGACTCAGCCAGGAAACTGCTCGGCGCCCTGGATTCGTTCCTCGCCAGCGACGCCCTCGACGGGAAACTCGCCAAAGCCAGTGTGCTCACCTCGGCCACACCGGGTGGACTCGCCGCATTCGCCGAGCAAAGCTCCGAGAACGCCGCGGCGGTGGAGAGTCTGCTCGCCGACGACGCCCTGTTGATGGAGATGCTGGAAGCCGGTGGCGCCCGCTTCGGGAAATTCGGCGAGGCGATGGAGATTTTCTCCGCAATCCAGAAGGTCAGCCCTGAGTCAAAGGATGGGGTGCTGCGCCGCCTCGCGCTGGCCACCAGTCTAGAACACGCCAACCCCATCAAGCAGAACAACAGCCCCAACGTCGCGGATCAGTCCGAGCACGTTCACCCCGTGAAGCGCTATCTGCATTTTGAAAAGGCCTTCCTGGGCGGAGAACTGGATCCCGCCTTCAAGATCCTCACCACCTGGGAGATGCGCTTTGTCGTCAACAGCGAAGACCCGGACGAGATCCTGGCGTGGGGACGTGAAATGCTCCGCACCTACCGGCCGGACCACATCCACACCCCGGACTACGGCTGGCGCTATGTCGCCAGCGTCCGCAGCGAGGTGCCCTATGGCTCGCAGAACGTGCAACATGACGATCCGGCGAATCACCAGCATCAGAACATCATCCGCAACGGCGGTGTCTGCGGCCGCCGCGCGTTTTTCGGTCGCTTCATCCTGCGCTCTTTCGGGATTCCCACCTGGGGCGTCACTCAGAAGGCCCACGCCGCCCTCAGCCATTGGACGCCAAAAGGCTGGGTGGTCAACCTCGGTGCCGGCTTCCAGCACAGCTGGTGGGACAAGGACGATGTGAAGCTCTCCGGCAACCAGTTTCTTCTCGAAACCCAGGCCCGCGCCCACACCAAGGATTACCTGGGAATCGTGCGCGCCGAAATGGTCAGCCGCATTCTCGGCGAAACGGCCTACAACGAACGCGGCAACCAGCAAGGTGGTTCCTGGAGTAATTTCGCAATCCAGCAGTCCCGCGTTCTCGCTTCAAAAACCGCCGCGCTCGGACCGCTGGGCGAGGAACTCGCCGAGGCCAACGAGAAGGACGAGAAGCTCCAGTCGGAGACCGCTGCAAAGGCGGACCTTGAGATTCAGGAAAAGGGCGGAGTGCTCACCATCCCGGCAGTCGCCCACAAGGAAGTCTCCGGCAAATCGGCCGCAATGCGCTCGTTCCCGGGTGGCATGCAGATCCACGCCTTCGGTGGATTCAAGGCGGAGTATCGGATCAATGCCCCCAAGTCCGGGAACTACCTGTTGACCGCCAAGGTTGCGACGGTTCAGACCGGCCAGAAGTTCCTTTTCACCGTGAATGACGGCCCGCCCGTCGAACAGGCGGCACCCTACACCATCGGTCTCTGGCAAACCACCGAAGCGATTCCGGTCACCCTCCGAAGCGGAGGGAATACCCTGCGCTTCGACATCGCCGAAGGCAGTCGTGGCGTCACCATCAAGGAATTCACCCTCACCCCGGCGAAATGAGACTTCCCGGCACCGGCGCTTCCCCAAGAGGGGCATGATGGTCTTGTCCGGTGACGACGACCTTCATCCGGTGCCCTCGAACAGAAGCTCCAGCACTTCGTAGCCTGTCTCACTGAAGCCGAGTCCCAGATAACTCCGACGGGCGGTCTCGTTGTCACGCTCCATGTAGAGCCGGATCCCGCAGCATTCGGCATCCTGTTCACCCAGCCCCCGGATGTGGTTGAAGAGGGCTCGGAAAACTCCTCGAGCTCGGTGAGCAGGATGCACGTAGACGCTCTGGATCCACCAGATCTCGCCGTTTCGCCAGTCGCTCCACTCGAAGGTATGCGCCGTTTGTCCCACCACTTCGGCACCGATCTGCGCCACAAAATACCGGCCCCTCGCTGGTTCGGAAACAAAGCGCCGGACGCCTTGCGTAACCGTCGCGTGATCCAGCTCACGTCCCTCGGTCTCGCGGCACAGGGCGACGTTGAAATCGACAATCGTCCCGATGTCGCGCGCATCCGCCGGTCTGATCACTAGGGTCGGCTCCGCCATCGGCTGAAGCTATCCATACGAAAGATGAAGCGAAGAACAAACCCGCTGGTCTGGCGATAGGCCGGCCATGACGATGGGGAAGCCGCTCATTCCCGGCGCGTCGGGGCTGTTGCGGTGGTGGCCGAAGCTGTTGGTGGTCCGCAGCCGCCGTGCGCCGGTAGTGGCGGCCTTCATTGATAGAACCAGTCCCGTCGCGACAAGCTCCATGAGGGGCCGCGGGGGCAGAACTCGCACCGTTGACGGCTTCCGCCCGCCGGTCGAGCGTTGCGGGATCCTCCGCACGTGATCAAGAAAGCGGCATTTTTCTTCGGGAACGGCGGATTCCCGTTAACCGACGGCGGTCCCGGGGAATCGTTAGTCACTCGGAGCTTTCTGCCGGGGTGCAAACATGAGCCAACTCGATCCCGCAGAGCAAGATGGCTCCACCCAATCGGACGTAAATCCCCCCTTTGCTTGAGAATGTTGTAACGATCCAGGTCGCCTCCGCCAATGACTGAATCAGGTTTCATGTCCGCGTCCCGAATCCTTCGAATGGCCGGAGGTCCCCGCCGACGCGCCATTGCCGCTCTTTTCCTGGCGGGAGCGACACTGCTCCACGCGCAGAATCTGGTGCCGAACGGAGGGTTTGAGAGCGGGTTGACCGGATGGAGCAATAACACGAGCGGTGGTGCCATTGCGTCTTTCTCGGTGGAGACTTCCGAGCCTTATGCTGGCGCGAATGCCATGAAAATTGCCGTCAGCAATCCCGGCACCCAGCTTCATAACGTGCAGACCCTCGGGCCCACGTTCACTCTCGCCGTGGGCACTCCGACCTCCATCACCTTCCGCGCACGCGCCTCGGCCGCAGGGGTCAAGGTGCGCTTTGTGATGCAGAACAGCACCTACAACAACAAGGAGTTCACACTTTCCACGTCGTGGCAGTGGTTCGCATGGAACCATACCACGACGGAGGCCAGTCCGCGCCTTCGCATTCAGTATCGATCGGCGGGCACGGTGTGGCTCGATGAAATCTCGGTCGTGGCAAATCCCGCACCGGTGACCACCACTCGCATTTCATCCGACCCCACAATCCGCCATCAGATGATGGACGGTATCGGTGGCTCGATCGCGTTTAATACGCCGGACTATGAAGCCTTGAGCGCCACGAAAAAGAACGAGATCGAAAACCTGCTTTACGTCGATTGCGGCATCGATATTGTCCGCCTTAGAACAGGGAATTCTGATGCGTTGAACAACGATTTGGCAATGAGGGCCCAGAGGAATGGTGCCAAAAGTCTATTGACTTGCTGGTCTCCACCGGCATCCCTCAAAAGCAATAACAGTACCGTGAGTGGCACTCTTAGAATCGTATCAGGTAAGTACGATTACGCCGGATTCGCAGATTGGTGGCATGCAAGGCTCAATGCATCCAACTGGACTCACGACTTCATCTCTATCCAAAACGAGCCGAGTTACGATCCCGGCGACAAAGAAACCTGCCGCTTCTTCGCTAACGAGACCGCTCCCGCAACAACGAGCGGGTCTGCTAGCTACAGGTTGGCCTTGGAGGCCGTTTACAACAGAATCAGGAATGAAACTAAAAAACCGCAATTTATCGCGGTGGACGCTGAAACCCACTCGGCTTTTAATTCAATCGCCCCGACGGTTTCGGGGCTCTCTTATGTAAACCACCTGGGATTCCACAACTACGGCACGAATGACTTTGCCGGGGTTGAAGCAAGGTATAATGGCAGGAGAGGGTGGATGACTGAATGGGGGAAAGATGGCACAACTGCGGACCCTGGAATTCTGGAGAACTGGTTGCTTCTCGCTGCAAATATTCACGAAACGCTGGTTGGGGCGGATGCCTCGGCCTACCTTGCGTGGAGAATGGTCCATGGCAATAATACGGGTCAGGTCTGGGCCATGATCGGCGTGGAGAATGGACAATACCAGGTCCAGAATTCGTTTTATTCCGTTAAGCACTACGCGAAACACATCTCAAGCGGCCATCAGCGGTTCGAGGTGACGAATTCCGGTACCAATGCCAACCTGCGCGCCTCCGGCTACATCAACCCCGCAGGCAACCAGCTCACCCTCATCGTCCTCAACACCGGCGGCACGGACGATACGATTTCACTCCGTTTTCCCGGGCTCCCCGTCGCGTCCGCCACCGCTTTCCGGACGAGGCAGTTCAATATCGGAAGCTTTCCTTATCAGTCGCTCGGGGCCGTGAACGTCGCGAATGATCAGACAATCTTCAAGAACTCGATCACCACCTATGTGATCAACCTGGCAGAAACCCTCAATGCCTACAATCCGGCTCTGCTGCGCGTGAACGCGTTCGAGCATCAGGGGAATCAATTCTCCGTGGTCATCCCCGCCCAACCCGGCCATGATTTCATTCTCTGGAAGTCGGCCAGTCTCGCCGAGGGCTCCTGGCAAGAGGTGACGAATGCGGTCTTCACTGAATCCAACGGTCAACTGTATCTGACCGATCCTAACCCTGGCACGACGCGCGCATTCTACCGCGTTGAACGCGACACCGGACTGTAAAGGGTGGAGGGCGGCAAGTCGGGCGAGGTGAGAGCCAGACCGATCGATCCGTTTCCCCCCTCGATCCAAGGCGCATCATTTGCCTGAGTTGATGAATTCTTCCCGGCTCAACGTGCCGTCCTTGTCCTTGTCGAACTGCAGGAATCTCGCGGGGGCGGCGTCGGGGTCGGGTTGATTGGCCAGAAATTCCTCGCGGTTCAATTGCCGGTCCTTGTTGATGTCCCGCTTGTCGAACATGGCTCCACGGTCTTGCTTGGGCGCCGACGTTGGGCGTGCCGGCGGTTCACTGCCTGACTTGATCTGGGGCTTCGCCTCCGGGTGGGTTGCGAGGATCGCTTTCAGCGAGTCGACGATCTCCGGCTGGGATGCCGCTAGGTTTTTGGTTTCCAGGGGATCCTTCTCATAGTCGTAGAGCTCGTATTCCGCCGTGGAGGTTTCCGCTCCCGGGGCTTTCCATTCGACCATGCGGTGGCGTGCGGTGCGGATGGCGCGGCCCAGCAGTTTGTTGCGGGGGTAGACATGGATGATCGATTCACGCACCCGCTGATCGGGATTGCGCAGGACCTTCGCGAAGCTGAGCCCGTCGAGTCCACTCGGCATCGGCAGTCCCGCCAGTTCGCTGAGCGTCGGATAGATATCGACCGTTTCCACCAGGGCGGAGGTGCGGGCCGGCGCAATGCCCGGGGCGGCGATGAGAAGGGGGATGCGGGCCGCTTGTTCGTAGTTGGTGTGCTTGCACCACATGCCGTGGTCGCCGAGGTGCCAGCCGTGGTCGCCCCAGAGGACGATGATCGTGTTTTCCGTCAGCTTCAGTTCGTCGAGCTTGTCCAGAACGCGGCCGAGTTGGGCGTCCATGTAGCTGGTGGCGGCATAGTAGCCGTGGACCAGTTGGCGCTGCAGGTCCGGCGGCAGGGCGCCTTTGGCCGGGATTCCGGCGTAGTTGCGCAACTCACCGCCAAACTGCGGCGCATACCCGGGTGCGTCCGCGGGTGGCTCGGTCACCGTGGCCAGCGGCAGTTTGGCCGGATCATGCAGGTCCCAGTATTTCTTCGGGGCGCAAAACGGAAGGTGCGGCTTGGTGAAGCCCAGGCCGATGAAGAAAGGGGTGCCGGCACGCTCCTTGGCTTCAGACAGCCGGCGGATCGCTTCCGTGGCAAGCAAGCCGTCCGGGTAAGCTTCATCCGGGACGTCCGCAATTTCAAAAGCGGGTCCGTTGGCTCCCTTGCCCCGCGTCGTCGCACGGTTCTCCGGCGCTTGATACATGCCAGCCTTCCATGGGGAAAAATGGGGCACATTCCACGAGGCGGCATCCTCGCCATTGCCGTGTCCCACGTGGAAGATCTTCCCCATCGCCTCGGTTCGATAGCCCTGTTTGTGGAAGTGTTGCGACATGGTCACGGCGTCGGGGCGTGACTTGCGGAAATTGGTGCCCAGATCGTAGATGCCCAGCGTCTGGGGCCGCAGTCCCGTCATGAGGGCGTTCCGGGAGGGAGCGCATACCGCCTGATTGCAGTAGGCGGCTTCCATGACCACGGATCTCTTTGCGAGGCGGTCGAGATTCGGGGTCTTCGCGTGCGGATCGCCATAGCAGCCCAGCAGCGGCTTCAAATCGTCCACGCAGATCAGGAGGACGTTCGGCTTGCCGGCGGCGGCAGCGGATCCGGTGAAAATGAGGGCGCACAGGGCCGCCAGACCGGCAGGCAGGAAAGCGAGACTTGGCATGGGCGGACCCTAGCGCTGTCGCGGAGGAAGTCATCCCCGCAATCGCGGAACTCGGCCGGGGATTTTCTGTCGGATTGCATCGCCCGGCGGGTGTAGTTTCGCAAAGACACCAACGCATGGGCACCATGAATTCCGACGAACGCAGCGACACCGATCTCCTCCTGGCTTTCGGCCGGGACGGAGACGAGGCGGCGTTCAGCGCACTCGCTGCCAGGCATGTGGACATGATTTTCTCGGTGAGCCTGCGGCGGTCGGCCAACCGGCAGTTGGCCGAGGAAGCCACCCAGAACGTGTTGGTGAGCCTTTCCATGAAGGCCCGGAAACTCGCGGCGGGGGAAAGCAGCCTCTCCGGATGGCTCCACACGGCCACGAGGTTCGAAGTCGCGAAGCTCCTGCGCCGGGAGACCCGGACCAAAAGGAGAGAACAGGCCTATGCCAGCGACCCCATGAAGACCTCGACTCAGAACGAAGATGAGACTTTCCTGCGTCTGGTTCCATTGCTCGACCAGGCGATCGACCAGCTTCGCGCGAGCGACCGCGAGGTGATCGTCCGCCGATACCTCGAGGGGCAGGACTTCCGCCGGATCGGCGAGGCGCTGGGGATCAGCGAGGACGCCGCGCAGAAGCGCACCAGCCGTGCGTTCGAGTGCTTGAATCAATTCTTCAAACGGAAGGCGGGCGTGACGGTGTCCGCCACCGCGCTGGCCGCCGGCATCAGCCGGCACTGTGCCGAGGCCGCGCCCGCCGCTTGCCTCCAGATCGCGGGAAAGACCGCGGTCACGGGGCTGGGGTCCATTCTCACCACCACAGCCATCGCCACCATGAGCACCAGCAAGATCGCCGCGATCGCCGCAGGCGTCGTGATCATCGGGGGAGCCACCGCGCTCCTTGATTCCAGTGACCCAACCCCGCCGAAGACCGTCTCCAACTCCGCAACGGCAAGCTCCGCTGTGGGTAGCCCGTCCGAGCCGCAAGCAACTGACGAAACCATGGCCACAAGCACGGGCGGCAAGGTCACCCCGGCGGCCGATGCGAGGCACTACTCCCCCAATGAGGAGCTCGCGAAACTGGAGGCGATGAGCCCGCATCCCAGCCAGGATGAAATGGCGCGGCGACTATCCGTGAAGCACGATCAACTCCTCAAGGATCTGACCGTGCAACTCGTCCTGAGTGACGCACAGGTGGCCGGCTTGAAGAGGGTTCTCGATGCCCGCTTGAAAGACTTCCGCGCCTCGCTCGATCTTCAGGTCGCGCCGGGTGCTTCTCCTGAGCAGAGGGAGAAAGAAATGATCGCGAAAGCGGGCGGCCTCATCCGCGGTGCTGGCCTGCGCGTGGATCTGGCGGGAGTTGTTTCCGAAGAACAGCTCACCGCCTTCGACGGGCGCGAGGAGAAGATCCGGCAAAGCCAGGTCGATTCGCTGGCCTATCGCGAGCTTGCGAAGATCGCGCCGGTCCTGAATCTGAAGGAAGATCAGAAGGACCGGGTTTTCGAACTGTTGCAGACGTCGTCGGCGGAGAAGCTCAAGGCGGACGGTGATGCCCGCTCTTTCATGGCATTGATGCAGAACCAGGCACCCGGCAAAATGGAGCTGACCGATCCCGCGGAAGCGGTTTTCTTCCACGAAGTCATGGACGGCCCCAATGCCCTGGCTCCCGACTCGCCCGAGTTCAAAGAGAAGATCATTGAATTCGTGAGCGGACGGACCCGAAAACAAGTCGAGCTGCTCGCCCCCGTCCTCGACCCGGGGCAGAAACAGCGTTACCACGACCACCTCGTCAGCAAGAGCATGTTGCCGATGTTGGGAATCGAACTTCCCGCCTCCACAGAGCCATGAATCGTCCCATGATCATCGCCCTCGGTCTCGTGCTTCCGCTCGCCATGGTGGCTTGCCGGGAGAAGGAAGCGGCACCGAGCGGTCCCTCGCCCGTGCTTTCCACGGACACCGACCTCGGCCACGGCTATGTCCGGCGCGACGGGGTCATTCACTTCATCGGCGGCGGCATCACCGGCACCGGAGCCGATGCCACCCGCATCGACATGCCCTCGCCGCAACTGCTCAGAAAGGTCACAAGGTCCCAGTTCAGCCCCTTCAAGACCGCCGAAGGTCTCGACGTGGCCAGCTTCGAGGTGCTGTCCGAGACGTATACCCGCGACAAGAACCGTGTTTATTACAAGGTCGTCAGCAACGATGAGTTTATCGTCATCGTGCTGCCGGAGGCCGATCCGGCTTCCTTCGAATTGCTTGAGGGAAATCTGACGAGGGACAAGAACCGGGTCTGGTACAGCTCCCGGATCCGGCACGGGGTCGACGCCGCCACCGTCAAACCCATCGAGGGCGGTCCGGTTTACAAGGACAAGAACTCCGTGTTCTATCAGTATGATGCCATCGCCGGGGCCGATCCGGCCACTTTCAAGCACGTCGGCTCCGGCTATTATGCCGACAGCAAGCGGGTCTATTGGTGCACGGACCCGATCCCGGATGCCGATCCCGCCACCTTCAAGGTGCTGGGCGATTCGTTCGTCGCGAAGGACAGGAACCGCGCCTATCGCAGTGGCGAACCGCTCGACGGATTGGATGCGGCATCATTGGAACTCATCCTGCACCATCAAGCGGGATTCCAGATCTATTCCGACAAGAACGGCATCCAGGTGAACAAGATGACGTTTCCCCGCTCCAAGCCCGGGAAAGTCGAAGTAATCGACCCCTACACGATCAAGGCGGGCGACCTTTTCCATCTGGTGGAGAACTCCCGTTCCACGCCCAGCACCCTCTTCAAGGAAGACGGCAAACTGATGGTGGAATCACCGGCCTACGAGCCCGAAAGTCGCGAGGTGAACGGCCTGATCACCGCGGAGGTGACGGCGGACGGGCTGGAGAACATCCGCGTCGGCCCCCTGCCGGGCAGCAGCCATGTTCCGGTGGTTCCCGACTGGCAGATGGAGGTTTTCAAGCACGGGCACACGGTCGATCGCATGATCGAACTCGGCAAACGGATCAAGTGACCCCCGACCGGCATGAACTCCAAGAACCGATCCATCATCGCCCTCAGCCTCGTGGTCATCGCGGGCTTCAGCGTGCTGTTCAACCACGGGGATAGCGATCCTGCTCCTGCCACGAACTCCGGAGCCGAAGCGAGCCAAGCCCGGAAGTCCGATCGGAAAAGCGAAGTCACTTCCGCGGAGTCCAAGGAAGCGCGGGTGGCAAGGCTCGCCAGGGAAGACCTGGTGCGGGACGTCAAAGAGAAGCAGTTGGCGTTCTGGTCTCAGAACGCATCGGCTGGATTCGACCTCTCTTTGAAGAACCTCCTGGCGGATCTCGATCTGTCTGCGGAGGAGACGACGGGAGTGAAGGAGATCTTCGCCCGCCGGGAGGCCGAGCTTGCCGGTCTGCTCGCCGACATGCACGCCGGTGAGGCTGCGGATGACATGGAACTCCTCAGGCAAATCTGTGCCCTGCTCCGCAACAAGGGGCTGCGTGAGGATCTGGCGGGCGTCCTTTCCGTGCGTAATCTGGCGAGCTTCGATGCCAACGAGGCGAATCGCGAGCGCGAGACCATCGAGGCCCGTGCCTACCGCGACATGGCGGACATCAACGCCGTGGTCCTGTTGACCGACTCCCAAAAGCAACAGGCGCTTGCCGCCTTGATGAAGAGTGCTCCGGCAAGGGTGGAGAAAGAAGCGGACACGCGCGCCTTCATGACACTCAACTACGGCCAGATGTTGACCGATGTGGATTCCTCCAGCATCCGCGGTCTGGCCAACATGGTCAGCGCGGGACTGAATGACGAAGTGCCCGCTGTCGAGATCGACAGTTCGCACTACCAACAATGGACCCAGGCCAACAAGGCGGAGCGGATCGGGCAGGAGCTTTCCATCCTGCAACCGATCCTCGATGAAGACCAAATCACCCGCTACCGCGAGCACTTGGAGGCGGAGCCCGCCTGGTAAGCTCCACGGTCGCAAACACATTTCAATCCATCCCCAATGACACACAACATGAACCTCCGCACGATCCTGTCCGCCCCATCCATCCTGCTGGCCACCACTCTTCTGATGTCTTCGTGCACTTTCTGGCATAACACGGTGTCGTTCGGTGCCGCTGGCAGGATGCCCGCTACCAAGACGCCTGTTCCGAAGATCGAAATCGATACCAACATCTCCGTCACCACCCTGTTCGGAGGCTTCGTGAAGAGCAACAAGCCTTACGATGTCCGGGCCTACCACATGGATGACACGTCCACCTTTGACTCCGCCGAGTTCACGAATGTGACGGTGACGTATGCCGATGGCACCCTTGATCCCGGTGTCGCCGCGCTCAAGCTGCCCATGCGCGCGCAGCACACCATCCATGAGTCCTACAACAGCATGGGGGAAGAAGGGGTCGTCGTCACCAAGTCGCGGATCATCCAGGCGGAGTTCCGCGGCGTCATCAGCCGCGACGAGCCTTTCACACTCCTGGTCAAGGGACGGTTCATCAAGAGCAACGGCTCCATCATTCCTTTTGTGATCAAGGAGCGATACGACCCTTCGAGGGACAAGAGAACGGAGTCATGGGCGGACTTTGTGAGCGGCTGCTGAGAATGCCATGAATCCGATACAAAACATCCTGAATGGATTCCCGCTGATGATTTTGGACGGTGCCTTCGCCACCGAGCTTGAGAAACGGGGATGCGACCTGAACCACAGCCTTTGGTCAGCCAAGGTTCTGATGGAGTCACCGGAGATGATCGCCGAAGTCCATACCGACTACATTGACGCCGGAGCCGACTGCGTGATCACGGCAAGCTACCAGGCAACCGTGGAGGGCTTCCGGAACCATGGACTCAGCGAGAATGAGGCGCTGGCTTTGATCGGGAAATCCGTCGAGATCGCCGTCAAGGCGCGGGATCGCTTCTGGGCGTCCTGCACCCAACACACCCTCCGGCCAAAGCCCGTTGTCGCCGCCTCCGTCGGTCCTTACGGCGCATTTCTGGCCGATGGTTCGGAATACCGTGGGGATTATCAGATCTCCGAAGAGGAACTGATCGCATTCCACTACCCCCGCATGAAGGCGGTGATTGATGCCGGAGCCGATATCCTCGCTTGCGAGACGATCCCCTGCATGATGGAAGCCCGCGCGATCACCCGCCTGCTCCAAAGTGAATTCCCCGGCCATTTCGCCTGGATGAGCTTCAGCGCGAAGGACGGCAAACACATCAGCAACGGCGAACTGATGGCCGACTGTGCCAAAGAACTGGAATCATGTGTGCAGATCGCCGCTATCGGCATCAACTGCACGGCGCCTCAGCACATCGCGTCCCTGATCCAAGAGATTAAAGGGAATTGCACGAAACCCGTCATCGTTTACCCCAACAGCGGCGAGTCCTACGAGGCCGGCACCAAAACCTGGGGCGGATCGCATTGCGAAGGATCGTTCAGCAGCGGTGCCCAACACTGGTTCGAGGAAGGAGCCCGAATCATCGGCGGATGCTGTCGCACCTCCCCGGCGGATATCCGCGCGATTGTCGGCTGGGCTCGCCCCGGTCTTGCCCTTGAGAGATAGATGCACAACCACCTCCGGAGCGTTTCAAGATAAAGGATAGGATTGGGAGAAACTTCTTTTCGACCCCTTGAATCGCAATACTCCGATCAAGGCTTCTCCCAGAGCGGGCGGGCACCGGCTCCGATGGCGGCATCGAGTTCGGTCATCCGCTGGCGGAGGCGTTCGACGAGGTCCGGCTTCTCTTTCGCCAGATTCTTCTCTTCGCCGATGTCTTCGGCGAGGTTGAAGAGCAGGGTGTTCGCTTTGCCCTCGCCCTTCGGTGGTAGCACCAGCAGCTTCCAGTCGCCCTTACGGATGCCGTCGAGCCGGCCGCTCATGGCGTAGTAGAGGAACTCCTCGCGCGGTGATGGGGTGTCGCCTTTGAGCAGCGGGGAGATATCGACGCCATCAATGGGGCGGCCGGCGGGCAGGGAAGTCCCGGTGAGGGCGGCAATGGTGGGCAGGATGTCGATGGTGGAGGCAAGGGCGTCCGTCTCGGTGCTGGCAGGGATGCGACCGGGTGCCCAAAGGATGGCGGGAACCCGTTGGCCGCCTTCGAAGGTGCTCATCTTGCCGTCGCGCAGGGGGCCGGCGCTACCGCCATGGTGCTTGAAGGGGAGCCACGGTCCGTTGTCGGTGGCGAAGATGACATAGGTGTTCTTCGCGAGGTCGATTTCGCGGAGGGTGTCGAATATGCGGCCGAGCTCGGTGTCGAGATGCTCGATGGTGTTGATGTAGGCGCGCTTGGGATCGGGGTCGCGGACGTCGTCGGGGACGTAGAGCGGGATGTGCGGCATCGAGTAGGGCAGATAGAGGAAGAAGGGGCGCTTCCGGTTCTCCTTGATGAAGGCGACACCGCGGTCGGTGCAGCGGCGGGTGATGGTGCGTTGATCGACGGGGAGTTCGACGATCTTCTCGTTGTCCATCAGCGGGGTTCGCCACTTGGTGAGGGTCGATCCGGGGTCCTTCCAAAGGACGTCCATCCCCTCGGGGCCTCCTTTGGGCTGGCCCTCGTTGTCGGGGTGGTTCATGTCGTTCGAGTAGGGGATGCCGAAATAGGCATCGAAGCCCTGGGCTCGCGGAAGGGTTTCCGGATGGTGGCCGAGATGCCACTTGCCGAAGCAGGCGGTGGCATAGCCTTGCTGCTTCAGGTGGTCGGCGATGGTGTGTTCGTCCGGGTGCAGGCCGGTCGTCGAGGTGGGGAATAGCACGCCCTTGGCCATGTTGAGTCGCCTCGGATAGCTGCCGGTAAGGAGGGCCGCGCGGGACGGGGTGCAGACCGAGGACGCGGACATGAAGCTGGTGAACTTGCGGCCCTCTGCGGCGAGCCGGTCGAGGTGGGGCGTGCGGATCGTCTTGGAGCCGAAGCATCCGAGGTCGCCGTAGCCCTGGTCATCGGTGAAGATCAGGATGAAGTTGGGCTTCTCCCGGGGGGCGGCCGCCGGGTCGGGGCTCTGCCCGGCGTGCGCATGGGTGAGGAGAAGAAGGCTGGCGGTGAGGGTGGTGCGCAGTGGTTTCATGAAAGGTTTGGGCGGGGAATCTCTTCAAGCCGGCTACGGAGCGTGCAGACGCTTCCTGCCATGGGTTCAAGAAGTCCGTCATCACCCGCACGGTTGGGTCTTGGTGCCGCTTCAATTCCCCGGCTTCGGCGATGGTTAATGGAATTCCTTCGGGCTCTTGTTAGTCGCACCGGTCTCCCGACGCCATTCCGACGTGAGACCGCGCTCAGCGGGTTTGTTGGCCGTTCGGAAGGAGGATGAGATCGTCGGCGGTATAAGGCGTCTTGTCGGGTCCGGCGGAGCGGAGTTCGAGTTCGCGCCAAGCTTCGGGGTGGACGATGAGCGGGGTGTTCCAGCGATCGAGGATGAGGCCGTCGGCGGAGAAGATCGGGTGGTTCGCGGGGAGGAAGATCTCCTTGTTCGGGTTCTCCCCGCGGAGGGCGGCGGCGAGGTCGGCGTTGCCGCCGATGGGGTTCTTCGAGGTGTCCTTCATCACCGAAAAGTATCCCGTGACGACGCGGTGGAGTTTGCGGAGGTCATCGATCGGCTCGGTCGCGGGATCAGCGTAGCCTTCAAGAAGCGACGCGGCGGCGGTGGAGGCGAGAGCGCGAGACGGTGGCAGGCTTTTGGCCTCAGGCGCTTTCGGGCGAGGTCGCTCGGAATCCAGGTTCACGAACAGCCACGCGAGAAGCGCAAGGGTGGCGAGGGCGACCAGCCATTCATACCATGTCAAGCGGCGCATCCAGTGGGGTTCGGTCGTGATGGAGAATATCGGTTTGCCTGGGACAGGAGTGTCCCGGCTCCTCAGGGCTTGAGGAATCCGACCGGATTCGTCGAACTACCGGGATCGTAGAAATTCCCGATGTTCGGCAGCACCGTCGCCATATCGCCGGGCGCGACGCCGAACCAGCGGAGGAGTTCGCAGAAGTACTCGTCGGCCGAGAGCTTCGGGAAGATCCGCCCGCCGCGGCCGATGTCGTCGGCACCATCGATTACCAGCGACGGATAAGTCCCGCGGATCTGGCCGCCGGCGACCGGTCCGCCCATGACGATCTGGTGGCCGGACCAGGCGTGGTCGGTGCCCTGGCCGTTCGAGCGCAGGGTGCGGCCGAAGTCGGAGGCGGTGAAGGTGATCACGTCGTCCTCAAGGCCAAGCGTTTCGAGGCACAGCTGGAAGGCGTAAAGCGCGCTGTCGAGGATGCCGAGCATGTTGCCGTGGTTCTGGAGCAACTCCGCATGGTGGTCCCAGCCGCCGAAGTCGATGAACACGGTCTGGCGCCTGAGTTTGAGTTGCTCGCGGATCGCGATGGTCTTTACCGCGGCGCGGAACTGGGCGGAGATCCAGTGGTTGGGGAAGGGGGCGTCCCGGATCACTTCCGCGATATTGTCGGTGCCAAGCGTCAGATCGGGATTGGCAAAGTGCTGCTGGAAGTCCTCGCCACGGGCCATGCTGTTGGCGGTGATGCGGGCGTGGGTGCGGTGGAAGAGATTGCGGTAGTGCTCTTCGACCGGGGAGGCGACGGTGTCCTGGATGACCTGCTTTTTCGCCTGGAGCACGGCGGAGTCGCCGCCCGATCCACTGAAGGCGAGCGCGCCGGCACCTGTGATGACGAACTGGCCCTGGCTCGCGCCGATCTGGAACGCGGAGTTCCCGGCGACCGAGAAATTCATCGGCATGTAGTAGGTCCCGGTCTGCTCGGTGTTCGCGGCATTGTGGATGATGTCCGCCGCCCGCCCGCCCCAGCCGGTGAGGATCTGCATGCCTTGCGGGACGGAGGTCTGCCATTGCTCGATCTGGTCGCGGTGGGAAAAGAGCGCCTTCGGGATGAGGACGCTGCCGTTGAGATAGTCGGTCTTGTTCAGGATGCGATTGATCAAGGTGCCGACGTTGGCGACCAGGCTGACGCGCTTCTTGAGCGGGTTTCCGTCCATGCCGTTGAACATTTCCGCGAGCCTTTGGCAGGACGGGTGGAGACCGAAGTTGGTGCCGTTCAGGTTCCTGAGCTGCGCCTCCGGGATCGCGAGGTTCGAGCGGGCGGCGGCGTATTCGCCATGGGCCGCGCCGCGGGGGATCAGCAGATTAAAAGTGTCGCAACCACCCGACATGAACACGCAGACGAGCGTCTTTCGCCGGTCGCCGAAGCCCCCCTGCGCGACGGCGTGGTTCGCCATCGTGAGGTTGAGCAGGGTCGACAAAATGGAAGTCGAGCCGATACCGGCGCAACTGGCTTCTCCGAGGAATTGGCGGCGGGTGCGCATGGTGGTGTCCTTGTAGTGATTGCTTGTTAGGGTGCCGATTCCCCGGGACTGCAAGGACCTGCCAGTAGCTTGTCGACGGAGCCGTCGGAATTCCTTCTCTGAATCTGGCCCGGCCTGCAGGCTTCGGAGCCGTACAACGGAATGCCTCGGGCACTCATTTCGGCTAGCCACGAAGTATCATCCTTCGGTTGTTCGAGAAAGGCCGCCAGCACGTTCATGACCTCCTGACGTTGCGTTCCTTCGGCGACATGGCTGATCTTCATGGGGCCCCCCATGCGTTCGAGGAGGCGGGCCACGGCGTCTTCCGGCAAATGGGCTTCGACGGCCCGCCCCATTGCCGCCCAATACTCGATCTGTCCGCTAAGCGAGCGGTGGTGCCAGGCCGCCACTCCGCGCGCCTCGTCGACCAGCTCATCGGACAGCTCTACGGGCGTTGATTTGGTCGTGCTCATGAGGCGAAGGTGGTAAGTTACTAAAATCTCTCTGCGGGGCGGAGTTCTTTATTTCTGTTCCTTTAGCGCTGGACCGCCCCTTCCGGGCAGGTCATCGCGGTCCACACGGCGAGGGCGACGCGTTCTTTCGGCGCGAGCGCGGGGTCGGACACGGCGGTGAGCAGGATGCCGCGGGTGCGGGCGGTCATGTTGCCGGCGCAGACCAGCAAGTTGACGTGATCGACCAGCGCGGCGGGGTTCCCGGCGAGCAGCGAGGTGTCGCGGTAGTCGAGCGGATACCACCAACTGTAGGACGAGCGGAAGCCGCGGTGGAGGTAATCCCACATCAGGTTGGGGAATGAGATCGACGAGAAGGTATCGACGATCTGGAAGCCGGGGCTGACCATGCCGCCGTTGCGGATCTCGCCGGGAGCCTGATAGACGGGCGTGTAGAAATTGAACACGCTCGGTGAGTTCATCGGTTCCTGCTTACTAAAGCCGTAGTAGGTGTCGGTCCAGTTCCACCAGACGAAGTCCGGATGCGATTCCGCGAGCTTGAAGAGCCGGCCGAGGTGCATGGTCTTGATCACCGGCTCGCGGACTTTTCCGAAGGAGGGGGACAGCGGCTGGGCGCGGGCTTCGGGATCGAGCAGGATGGCTTTGACCACCGCGCCGAGGTTGCCGCGCTCTCCGCTGCCGTCGTTCACGAAGACGTCCTGGACCCGCTGGATGTAGGATGGCGTCGGGTTGTCGGTGACGAGGAACTGGATGAGCTGGCGGGAGACGAACGGCGGGGTGTTCGGGTGTCGGAACAGCGCGTCGACGGCATCGCGGATGTCCTGCAGGCCGTTGCTTTCGGACGGCTCTCGCGGTGGGACGACGAAGCCTTCCAGCAAGGCCTTGGCGTCGAAGTCGTGGCGGTCGGCATGCATCACCATCGGTTTGGTGAAATGCTCGTCCGCCCAGCCGCCGCCGCCCCAGCCGTAGGGCGAGTCGTAGTAGAGTCCGGTGAAGACGCGGGCCATCTCGGTGATGTCGCCGTTGTCGTAGGTCGGGATCGGTTCATTGCTTCCGTCGAGCTTGCGGCTGCCGTCGGGGTTCAGTTCCCACAGGCCGATGGTGAAAAGTTGCATCAGCTCGCGGGCGAAGTTTTCGTCCGGGTAGCGGGGGATAGCCGGGTCGGCCTTCTGGTTCCCGGCGTGGCTGAGGTAAGCGCCCATGGCCGGGTGGCGGGCCACGTCTTGCAGCAGCTCGCCGTAGTTGCCGAGGGCGTGGCGGAGCAGCATGTCGTAGTAGTTCGTCATGCCTTCCGGCTTTTCCTCGAGGTTCGCATCGCGGCGGGAGACGACCACGATCTGCGACAGGGCGAAGGCGACGCGCTGGCGGAGCTGGTCGGGTCCGGCGATGGCGGCTCGGGCGAAGGGCGTGGTGGAGTTGTTGCCGAAGAGGAACTGGTCCTGGTCGCTGAAGTTATAGGTCGGGTCGATCTGCGGGCCGGTGGCGTCGCGTTTCACCTCGCGAATGTAGGGGGTGTGAAAGGTCGGCGGTAGGGCGAGCTGGGCATCAAGCCAGCCCTCGAAGCCGAGCGCGCGGACCTGCGCGATGTCTTCCGGCACGGGGCCGAAAGTCGCCTGCATGAGGAAGCGCGCGGCATTGACCGGGGACGGAGTGCCGGGCAGGGAAGAACCAGGAACGCCGCCGGACGGGGAGGAGCCTTGGATGCGGTCGAGCAGGGCGAGCGCGTCGCCGGAAATCACGTTGCCATTTGCGGCGAGGAGCGGCTGGCCGAGCGAGCCGGTGGAGTTGTTAGAAGAACCGAGCACCTGGTTTTCCGTCCAGTCTTCAACGCCGTCGCCATCGGTGTCGGCAGGCGTGACGGCGATGCGGTAGAAGTTCCGCCCCGGCGGCAGGGAGGCGGCGGGGATGATGAGCTGGCGGCGGCCGCCGACGATGGATGAAGCGGGAAGTCCGGTGGCAAGCTGCAAGTCGGTGAGGTCGTCGCCGTTCTCGATCGCCGATGATTTCAAAGGCAGATCCGTCCACGAAAGAGCGAGGTCGCCGTTGTCGCGCCAGGTGAAGAGGTCGAGCTTCGACGCGGCATCGTCGGGGTCGGTGCCGGCTTCGCTTTCGTCGCGGTTGCTCATGCCGTCGCCATCGTCGTCGGCCAGCGGCACGCGCGGGACGCCGCCGGACCAGAGGATCCAGGCATCGGAGAGGCCGTCGCCGTCGAGGTCGGCGGGGTCGCCGGTGAAGTCGAACCACGCGGGTTTGCTCGCGGCGGAAAGCGGCAGGCTGCCGTGGGCGATCTCGGTGCCGTCCGGAACGCCGTCGTCGTCGCTGTCGGCATCGCGCGGATGGGTGCCGGCGAGGAACTCCGCGACGTTGTTCAAGCCATCGTTGTCGGTGTCTAACAGGGCGTCCGCGGCGAGCGCCGGATTGAAGGCGTGCGTGCTTTCCCAGGCGTCGGGCATGCCGTCGTGGTCGCCGTCGGCCGGGCCGAGCGGGCCGGGAGACAGGTAGGCGTCGACGCCGCTTTCCAACTCCAGGTCGAAAGCTCCGGGCGTTCCGCTCGCATCGGTCCACAGCGCGGTGCCGTCGAGCAACGTGGGCTCCGCGGCCACCGCGCCGGTCCAGGTGTAAGTCGCCAGCGTGACGGGCGAGGCGGGAACCGTAAGGTCGGCGACGAGAAAGGTCAGCGTCCAGGAGTTGACCGCGGCGTTGGGACGATGGGCGCTGAACTCGAGGCGCAGCGGCTTGGAGTCATCCGCCGGGCCGACACCGCTGAAGCCGAAGTCCGCTTTGCGATCGGCGGGCGGCGAGGCCCAATCGCTGTTCCAGAAGCCGCCGGGTGTCGGCACCGCAGAGTTGTGGAAGAGGCCTTCGATGCAGCGGAAGCGGTAAGTCACCCGGCCGTCGCGATAGCGCAGGCCGATGCCGACCGACTTGCTCCAGCCGCCCTGGTTCACTTGGGCAACGGCCTCGGCGAGCATGGTGTCGCTGTATTCGATGGCTCCCAACATCGAATGCGGGTGGTTCCAAAGCAGGCGGAGGTTGTCGATGCGCCAAAGCCAGGTGCGGGTGGCGGCATTCCACACCGGCACGGGCGGCGGGATGCTGGCGGCGGACATCGGGTTCGAGCCGGCCTTGCGCTCCACGGCATCGTCATAGCCGTCGTTGTCGCTGTCGGAGTCGTTGGGCAGGGAGGCGAAAGGGGTGGCGTTCACCTCGTCGCCATCAAGCAGGGAGTCGTCGTCAGCGTCGGGGTCGAGCGGCGCGGCGTCGATGGGGTCGGCCAAGCCGTCGCGATCCGTGTCGCGGTGATGCGGGTCGGTGCCGGCGGCCAGCTCCGCGGTATTGCCGATGGTGTCGCCATCGGCATCGGCGGTGGAGTCGGGAACGGCCGGATTGAAGCGGTGCTCGACTTCCACCGCGTCCTTCATGCCGTCGCCGTCGGTATCGGTGCCGGTGTCGATGATCTGGATGCCGTGGAGTCCGGCGTAGGAGGCGTAATTAATCGTGACCACCGCACCGCCCGCACCCGGAGCAGGCGGCAGCGGCGGCAAGGAGGTGAGCGTGACGGTTTGGTTCGCGCCGCTGAGATTCCGGTAGCGGATGAAATTCCCTGCCTGCGGCGAGGTGGTGGACGTGACCTCCCGGAAGGTCTGGAACGGGGGCTCGGAGGCGGAAAGAAGGTAGCGGCTGCTGGCTGGGTCACCCTGACGTGCCAACACGGCACGCGATCCCGGATAGATGTAGCCCGCGTAGACAATCAGGTCGTAGGTTGGGTAGGGGATGCCAGTCAGGGTCACCGTGGACGGCGTGTTGATGGTGTTCGTGACGACCCCGTTGGAGTTGATGGTTCCGCTGCGCTGGGTGCGGAGCATCCCGTTGAAGAGCCGCTCATTGCTGATGCCTTTGTGAAGGCCTTCATCGGCGAAGTGATAGGTCCACGATGCCGCCGCGCTGATGGTCTGTCCGCGATGATTCTTCAGCGCCATGCCGCCGTTCAAGACGACGCCATCGCTCTGCCACTGCGGGAGAGGCGGCGATGTGTTCCACTTGGGCAGCCGGAACAACCCCGCGGGATCGTCGGCAGGCAAGGCGGCGGATTGCAAGGCCTCGGAGACGAACTGCAAGCCAATCGCCCCCGGAAAATCGAAGGGCACCGACGCCGCGGAATTCGGCAGGCTGCCTTGCTCGAGCTCGATGTGATCTGGATGTCCGTCGCCATCGCTGTCGGCAAGCAGCGGGCTGGTGAGCGTTTCATTGCCGTCGGGAAATCCGTCGCCATCGGTGTCGCGGAGCAGCGGGTTGGTGCCGAGCGTGAGTTCGGCAGAGTCGGAAATGCCGTCGTTGTCGGTGTCGGCATCGGTGGGATTCGTCCCGGCCTGCATCTCGGCCAAGGCCGAGCGGCCGTCGCCATCGCGGTCGGATGCGGCGTCGGCGGGAGTGCTTTCGCTGAGTCCGAAGGTCTCCTCATACCAGCGCGGCAGGCCGTCGCCGTCGGCGTCCTGCATGCCGGTCGGATCGTGGTCGAGCTTGAGGAAGTCGAAGCTGATCCAGCCGCCCGCGGTGCCGCCGGTCCGCTCGATCTGGATGACATTCGGCCCGGCCACCGCGTTGACCGAGGCGGCGGGAAACACCACCTCCAGCGTGCGGTTCCAGGTGATGTTGGAGAAGATGCCGACCGGCTGGCCGTTCATCGTCAGCGTGAGCTGGTGGTTGCTGAAGCCGGGGGTCGACGAGCCGCCCCAGATCAGATCGATCGTCAATTTCAGCCGTGCCCCGGCGGAGGCCTGCTCGGCGGTCAGTGGGAAATGGATGCGGTTCCGTGGATCACCGCCGGTCACGCTGCCTTCGAAATTCACGAGCGTCTCGTCGGCCACGGCACCGAAGCCGGGGTAGGTGCCGGCGCGGTAGAAATCGTCGTCCTTTAACGACGGCGAGCCGGGGCTGGCATTGGAAGTCCACGTCGCGCTGCCGAATTCGTTCGGCGTTTCGTCGTCGTTCCCGAGCTGCCAGATGCTGGAGAAATAGGGCGCGGCATGCGTCGCGTTCACCAGGCAAGCGAGGAGCGGAAGCAGTAGTCTGGAAGCGGGCCGAGACATAAGCGGCGTGATCTTCCACGGATCGGAGGCATTTGCAAACCGACGTTTCCGTTTCGAAAAGGTTCCGTGCCGCGGGCTTGGCGGTGGCTACGTCCTGCCAGCTCGCCGCCCCGGTTACACAGCTTTTGCGAAACTATTGCGTGGCGTTGACCCACTGGTGTCGGGAAGATGACAGGGTAATCTCGCCATGAAGAAATACCCATCCAAACGTCGCCGGGCCCTGCTGGCACTATTGTCCATCACCTTCGGTCCTTGCGCGGCTCTGGCGCAGAAGCCGGAATCACCGAGCCCCGCCGCCGATTTCGAAAAGTCTGACCCGTTTCAGAAATCCGCCACCGAGCCGTCAGCGGAAATACTCCACGCCCAGGCTCAAGTCCTCTTCGCCCGGGGTGAAACCGAAAAGGCGATCCAGCTCCAGAAAGACGCCGTCGCGAAGGCCGAGAAGACCCTGGCCAAGGCCATCGAAAACCTTGCGCGCTACCAGGGCCGACCGGTCATTGACGGGCCGATCGCCCGCAAGCTGCGCGAGATCATCATCCCGATCATGGATTTTGAAAACACGACGCTGGAGGAAGCGGTGGATTTCCTTCGCCTTCGGTGCATGGAGCTGGATACCAATGAAGCGGATGCGGCCAAGAAGGGGCTGAACTTCGTGCTGGCTCCGATGAAAGAGGTCGCCCCGGTGGATCCTTTGGCTGCCGGGACTCCGGATGCAGGGATCGGAGGTCTGCGGATCAGCGCTCTAAAGCTCCGCAATGTACCAATCGGCGAGGTGTTGAAGTATATCTGCCAAGCCACCGGAACACGCTTCGAGGTCGATGATCACGCCGTGAACATCATGCGAGACGCGCCTTGAACCCGGGTGGAGGACGCAACCGCCGCAGTTGACCCCATGCATGCTCCGAGCCCACGAAAGACGCTGCTGCTGCTCTGGGGAACTGCGGCGGTGGTTCTGATCGGCGGTTCCCTGCTGGCCCGCCAGGAGCGACAGGTCCGCTCGGATCGGGACCGTGCACCATTGCGCGCTTTTGCAGCCGAAGCCCAGTCCCGGGTTCAGCGACTCGAGGATCTCTACCAGGATCATCTGGTGCGACTCGGGCGGGAGGTGATTCCCAAGGCGCTGGAAACCGGGCGTGCCGCCGATGATATCACCGGCATCCTACAGGTTTCCCTGCTGCCGTCGGGTGCCAGTGGCATCCATCCTCGATGATCAAGAGACTTCGATCTCCTGCGTTGCCGACCGCGGCATTCCGTATCCGCCGCAGGCTTTTCACGGCTTCTCCGTTCCGATCAGGTCTGCCGCTTCCTTCGCTTTCCTCGCCACGTCGAGTGCCCGCAGGGCCGCCTGGAGCTGGCGGCCTTCGAACTTCTTGAGTTCGCCATCGACCACCATCTCACCGTGCGGCCAATTGTCGCTGCGCTGCGTGGCGAAAGGGATGTCGGTGTTTCCGAGAACCTGAAGGTTGCCCATCGGATTGCGGGCCCAAGCGTAGCGGTAGTGCAGCGGTTGGGGCACCATCGGGCTGGTCAGCACGAGCACCTTCTGGTTTTTCTGATCCTTGCCGGTGAATTGATGCTCGGCTGCTGCGGGATGGAATTGCCGGTCTTCCCCCGCGATCGAGAAGCCCTCGATCGGGCCGCCGTCATCCACGCCGTTCACGGCCATGTCCATCGTGAGCTGGATGCTCCCGTCGACCACTTTCATCTCATCGACTTTCGGCGGCATCCAGCCGAGTTGCTTGGCAAACCCGTATTCCGTCGCCAGCGCCCAGCGGGCGATGCGTTCTCCGGCGGGCAGCTTCAACTGCGGATGATACCAGCGGCGCCGCAGGTCGTAGGTGCTGGTGTAGCCGATGTGCTTGTCGCCCGCCTTGTGGAATTCGAGGAAGGTCTGGTACTGCGCTTCCCGGATCAGCGCCCCCACGTCGGCCATCTTTTCCGAGTAGTTGTCGAGGCTCTGTTTCTCGTCGGCGGTGCACAGCGAAAGGATGCCGAAGGGCAGCTCCGGGTCGTTGAAGGCGGCACGCCAGGCGGTGATCATCTTCGGGAAGACATCGCGATACATCTTCGTGCCTTCCTCGCCGTTAAAGCAGTTGTTAAAGCCCTGGTGGAAGATCGCACCCTTCACGGCGAGGCCTTCGATCGGGCCGATCATCCCGGCGTAGCAATTGCCGGGGCGGTTCGCGTCGAGTGCCGGGCCCGGCCGCAGTTCGGTGGGCTCCTTGCGATCCGCCGGGATCGGTTTGCCGTCCTTGGTCATCTTCTCGACCCACTGCTTGTGACGCTGGATCTGATCTTCGAGATCCTTCTTCGAATCCCACGCGGCGACCTTTTGATCCCACTCGGCGAGCAACTTCTTCACGGGCTCGGCATCGATCTGGCGGATCACCGGATCGGGCGTCCAGGTTTCCACCGTGGTGCCGCCGCGGGAGAGGTCCACGACGCCGATCGGCACGCCGCTGGCCATGTGGACGCGACGGGCGAAGACGTAACCGATCGCCGAAAGATCGCTGACGATTTCCGGCGAGCAGACGTCCCAATCGCCCTTGCGGAAATGCTGGCCCGACCAATCGCTCCATTCGTGAAGCCGGGCGAAACCCTTCGGTGCTGCCGGGCCCGCGGCGGCGGGCACGGTCAGAATGCGGATCTTCGGGAAATTGGCGGAAACGATTTCCAAGTTTCCGTTTTCGACCTTGGAGAGGGGAAACTCCATGTTGCTCTGGCCACCGAGAATCCACACGTCGCCGACCAGCACGTTCTCCAGGGTGAGGGACTTGTCTTTGCCCTTCACTGTCACGGTCACCGGCTCGGAATTGGCCGGCATGGCGGGCAGCGTGACCTTCCAAGAGCGGTCATCCGCGGCCGTGGCGGTCCCGGAATTCGCTGCCACGGTCACGCTGACCTGCTCGCCCGGTGCGGCCCAGCCCCAGAGACTCACCGGCTTGTCGCGCTGGAGCACCATGTTCGACTGGAACAAATTGTGCAGGCAGACGCCCTCGCCGACGGCCGGGACTTCGACCACGTCCGCCTTCGGCATCGGTGCCGCCCCGATGGGGGCGAGAGCGATGCCGACCGTGAAAGCGAACCATGCGAGGGATTTTCGAAACTTCATGGCGCCCGTTACGCGCCCGATACCTCAAGTGTTTCCAACTCGTCGAGGCCGCTTGGCTACTTGATCCACCCCAGCCCGACGAGAAAGCGGTCGGCTTCGGCCAAGGTGGTGTCGAATGCCTTGCCGCGGTTGAAGAATCCGTGGCCCTCGCCCTCGTAGCCGACGAGCTTGCAGGGGCGATCGGCCTTCTTCATCTGCTTCTCGAAGGCTTCCACCGAGGCGTAGGGGACGGTGCTGTCCTGCTTGCCGTGGAGAATCAGCGTCGGCGGCGTATGCGGTCCGATGTGGTGGCTGGGAGAGATCGCGACGGGCGCCGCGCCCATGCGATCCGCGGAGACCCGGGCCCCGAAGCCTCCCGGCGCCCAGCCGTCGATGGCCGCCAGCGTGCAGGCCGGGTTGAAGAGGATCATCGCGTTCGGCCGCTCGTCGCTGCCGAATCCGCTCACGGTGCCGGTGCAGGCGGCGATGTGGCCGCCCGCGGAGCCGCCGGAGGCCGCGATTTTCTGAGGATCGATGCCCAGGCGTTCGGCATTCGCGCGGACCCACGCCACCGCCGACTTGGCATCGCTCACGCAATCGACCGGCTTCGCATTCTGGCGCGACTTGACCCGGTAGTCGGCGGTGATGGCGATCATGCCGCGCTCCGCGAAGTGGCGGGCCTGTTTTTCAAACTGCGCGGGGGATCCCGAAGACCACCCGCCGCCGAAGAAGAACACGATGGCCGGCTTCGGCTTTGCGGGATCGGTCGCTCCGAAAATGTGGAGCTTCAGCTTGGTATCGCCGACGGTCTTGTAGATCTCTTCCCGTGTGTCCTTGAACTCGGGCGGTGCGGCGGAAACTGGGCAAAGCGGGGATAGCAGCAGGAGAAGGAGTAGACGGATCATGGAGTCGAGGGGCGGGTTCCGGTTCAGGCATGCAACCGGAGCATGGCGTCAAGGTTGCGGTGGCAAATGCCGGCGGCTCTTGTTCCAGAGACTTGCGTAGAAGCGCTCCGGGTCGAGACCGGTCGGAAGGCCGGAGACCTGTCCGTCGCCGGTTTCCACGATTCGCCACGAGCCATCTTCTAACAGAGCGACGTCGACGGTCATGAAAGGGGACTGGAAGCGGCGGGCGATGGTTGTCCAGCGGTCGATCTCGTCGAGCGGGCCGGGCGACGACTTGTCCGGAGCGATCAGCAATTCTCCCTGCCAGAAGAACAGCCGTGTCTCCTCGACCAGCGGCAGTCCCCGGATGTCGCTGCCGCGCTCGACGATCGGGAGGAATTCGCGGAGCACGACGCCACGGTTGAAGAGCTTGCCGCGCTCTTCGCGGAAGACGCTGAACATCTCGCTAAAGCGTTCCTCGCTCGTCCCGGCCGGGATGTAGCAGCCGTCTTTCCAGCGGGCCTTCGCGGACTTCACCCAGTCCTTGATGATGGCATCCTGGTGGCGGAACTGCTGGTAGAGTTCCCATGCCTCTTCGACATCATCACCGGTGATCCAGGCGCTGCGCGAGGTGTGACCCTCGGTGTGCCGGTAGGCGAGGGGGAGATAGTGGGCCTCGTCGTAGGCTTCCGGCGGGGTCTGTGGCAGGTAGCCCTTCGCCGTCAGGGCCTCATGGAGGAGCCGGTATTTCTCTCCGGGGACCATCCAGCCGCGGAGCAGGATGCGCTGCTCCTCGCCGGGTGCCGGGAGCATGTCCAGGCAGGCATCGAGCCCGCCCGCTTCGAGGTCTTCATGCGAATACACCGCACAGGTGAAGCCGACCCGGCGCGCGGCTTCGTATTCCGTGACGAAGCTCGGGTCGATCCGGAGCGGCGAGAAGGGTTCGCAGGGGAAGAGGAGGATCATTGCGGTGCCTTTCATTCGTTAACGGATTCTCCTGACGCGTCATCCCACTCATCGCGATTGATCAGCCGCAGATCGACCCGCTGGTCGGCATTCATCTCCAGCAGGAAGACAGTGGTGCGGCCGACATCCGTCAGTCCGACAACGCGTCCGGATTCGAGCCGGAAATGATCCTCCCCAAGACACCGTCTCGGATGAAACAATTCCACCATTGCGTCACCGTCCGGGTCCCGACCGGTCAGATTGGGTCCCTTGGTCAAGTTGCAATGGTGGCAGGCGAGAGCGAGGTTCCCGGGATCATCCGATCCGCGATGCTGTTTCGCGACGATGTGCTCCACATGGTAGGCGTGGAAGGGCTCCCAGGATTGCCGAATCCGGCAGTATTCACAACGGCCCTCCGCCCTCTCCTTGACCATGCGGCGGATTGAATCAGGGACTGCCATCAGGCCGCCGACTTGAGTTTCAACCTGGCCTTGGATTGGAGAAGACCCAGGAAGTTGCCGAATGAAATGGCGCTATCGTACTCGTGGCGTTCCTCTTCGGTGAGCAGGCCTTCGTTCGCCCGCTCCGCAAGCCATTGCATCCGTTCCGCCGCTTCCGCCGAAGCACGCATCTCGACCAGAGCCTTCAATGCGCTCGCCTCCAAGTTATCCGTCACGGACGCAAGCATCGATTCCATGGCATTCATGCCGAGCAGGTTAAGCCCCGACGAAATCGGGCGCAATCTCCAATCCATCGGCGGGAATCCCAATAACATGGTAAGCCTTCACGGCCCGCCGTGTGCGGGTGCAACACTGGTTTCATGATTCCGTGGAAGCCCCGGAGTCGTCGAAGTTCAGATCCTCAGATCTCGGATCTGCTTTTGAACGACCTCTCCCAGCGATTGGCTCAACAGGCCTCGACCTTGCGACCCGGCCCTACCCAGGACGGCATTCTTGACAGGATGACAGGGCGGCCTATGCTGTGGCATATGCCGAAGGTCGATGAGGTGTCGCAGGAAACCCGCCGGGCGTCGTTGTTCCGCAACGGGCGCAATCAGGCGTTGCGCATTCCCAAGGCCTTCGAACTGCCCGGAAGCGAGGTGCTGGTGCATCGCGAGGGCGGCCGCTTGATCATCGAGCCGGTGGAGGAGAAGAAAGGGCTGCTCGCGGTGCTGGCCGGGTTCGATCCGCTGGACGAGGAGTTCCCCGACATCGACGGGGACACGCTTCCGCTCGACGACATCCGGCTTTGATTTCCCCATGGCTGAGTTGCGCTATCTCCTGGATACGAACATCATGTCGGACCTGATCCGCAATCCGTCCGGTATGGTCCACGACTGCATCGCCAGGGTCGGTGAGGAAACCGTGTGCGTCAGCATCGTCGTCGCCGCGGAGCTCCGCTTCGGCGCGCGGAAGCGGAACTCCGCCAAGCTGACCGAGCGAGTCGAAGCCATTCTGGACAGCATCGTGGTGCTTCCGTTCGAAGCGCCCGCCGATCTTCACTACGCCGAGATCCGCCGCTCCCTTGAAGCTGCCGGGGATCCCATCAGACCGAACGATTTGCTCATCGCTGCTCATGCGCGAGCGCTCGGTCTGACGCTGGTCACCGCCAATTTCACGGAGTTCTCCCGAGTGCCGGGACTCCGGGTGGACAACTGGCTGGAGTAGGTTTCGGCAGCGTGTCGCCCCTCGCTCTGACGAAATCGATCAGGTTCCAAAGACTGGCTTATCTCTTCCCGCGGCAGCCGAGAGAAACCAAGTAGCCTCCCAAGCCTCCGAAGACGACGATGAACGGCGAGACAAACAGAAACTGCGAACCATCCCATTCGCGGTCGATCACGGCATAAGACGGGCTGTCCGGATCGACCCATACGCGATGAGGGCGGCCCGTGTCGTGAGCAGACTTCAATGCATCGTAGAGGGTGTGACTGCTTCGGAAAAGGGAGACATTCGTAGAGCGGTAGGTCGTTCCCTCGCAGTCGTAAGAGTACTCCGCACTGATGGAGCGGTTCTTACCTCGTTCGAGTTCGACCTTCAGGATCCGAGCCTCCGCCGAGACGAGATCCGCAGTCCTGAGATAGCCGTGAAATGCTTTTCCTAGCACGAAGAGTAGCAGAACTCCCACCGTCGCAAACAGCGCACCGATAACGATCAAGGTGGCCCGCTCCCCCGTGGGGATGATCACGGCTTTCTTCTTCTGAACTCGCGCCACGGTGATTGTCTGATCTCTTGTCTTGAATCGAAGCCCCCGGCTACTTCGAGGTTGTGATCCGTGGGTCGCAGATGGGCTTCGGATCGATCTCGGCGGGCGACTGGCTCATCGGGAATAGGCAATTGTTATTCTTAGGAAGGGCATGATTGATCCGGCTCCGACGAGCTATTCATTTTCCTGAAGATCTTTCAGGATCTTGTCCAACCCACGAAGCCGATAGAGCCGGCAGGTCTCTCGAAGATCAGTGAGATCCACTTCGGGATTCCGCCGGAGCAACTCGACGATGTCCGAGTGGGACTTCCAGCCGCCGGCATACAACTTCAATGCCACGAGTTGGGGGATCGGGATGATCCTGAGGATGCTTCCCGGGTGGATGCGGATATCCTCGCCGTCGAGTGCATCTCGGATTGCCGCGGGAAAGCGGTCTTCAAAACTGATGATCTGGATGAGTCCGAAAGGTCCGGAAACATCGATCACCCCGCCGAGCGGATCCTGACCGTCGGGCTCATGGAATACGGCATGAAATCCTTCGGCCCGCAACGAATCCGCGAGGCCCCGCATTCCCGCGAGGTTGGCGATCACGCCAAGGTCGATGTCTTCCGTGAAGCGGACATAGCGGTGCGCGGCGAGGGCGACGGCACCGATCACCAGCACCGGAATGCGCGAGTCTGCCAGCATCCGCGCGATCCGTTCCGCCACCTGCAGGTTCGTGGGTGCTTCGTCTTGCATGCCTCACTTCTCCCCGGGAGCCCGTTGCACCGCTGCGGGCTGGAGCCAGTCGAAGCGGTCCTTCATGGTCAATGCCGCCTTGATCCGTTCTTCGATCGTCATCGCTGAGACGCGCTTGAGCTCCGCGGCCAGAGCCGCGTCGGCGGAAGCACTCCGACGGGGACGTCGAATCGGTAGCTGGTTGCCGGACATGAGGGGAGAATGCGCCACAGATCGCCCCGGGGCAAGCCGCGATGCCTGGCCTGCCGCGAGTGGGTTGGCGATCTCCCCGGATGTCGGTGGTCCGGTCTTTACGCCCCCGGCTTCTTCGAGGTCGTGATCCGCAGGTCGCGGAGTTGCTTCGGATCGACCTCGGCGGGCGATTGGCTCATCAGGTCGCTGCCCTTGTTGTTCTTCGGGAAGGCCATGACTTCGCGGATCGACTGCTCGTTGCAGATCAGCATGACCAGGCGATCGAGGCCGAGGGCCAGGCCGCCGTGCGGCGGGGCACCGAAGCGGAAGGCATCGAGGATGTGGCCGAACTCTTCCGCCGCGGTTTCGTCGGAAATGCCGAGCGCCTTGAACATCGCGGACTGGAGCGGGCCTTCATGGATCCGGATCGAGCCGCCGCCGAGTTCGTAGCCGTTCAGCACGACGTCGTAAGCCTGGGCGCGGAGGTCGGTCGAGGGGCCTTCGGTGAGGAAGCGCTCCTCGTCTTCCTTGAGCGGACGGGTGAAGGGGTGGTGGACCGCGACGAAGCCGCCGGTCTCCTCGTCCTTGGCGAGCAGCGGGAATTCGGTGACCCAGAGGAAGTTCAGCTCCTCGTTGCCTTCGAGCAGGTTCTGGTAGCCGGCGCAGGCGAGGCGGACGCGGCCGAGGATGTCGCAGACCTGGTCCCAGGGACCGGCGCCGAAGAGGATGAGGTCGCCGGTCTCGATGTTGAGCTTTTCCTTCATCGCTTCCAGTTCCTCGGGCGAGAGGAACTTGGTGATCGGCGAGCGCCAGGTGTCGACGGTTTCGCCGCGGACCTGGATGTAGGCGAGGCCCTTGGCGCCGGCTTGCACGGCGATCTGGGTGAGCGCCTCGACCTGGCCGGTGGTGATGCCGGAGAAGCCCTTCGCGTTGATCGCCTTGATGGTGCCGCCCGCGGCGAGCGCGCCGGAGAAGACCTTGAAGGTGGAGTTCGCGAAGACCTCGCCGAGGTCGGTGAGGTGCATGCCGAAGCGGCGGTCCGGCTTGTCGGAGCCGTAGGTGTTCATCGCGTCCTGATAGGTCACGCGGTCGAACGCGGCCGGGATGTCGGCGTTGCGCGATTCCTTGAAGACGCGGCCGATCAGGCCCTCGACCAGCGAGATGATATCATCCTGCGTGACGAAAGAGGCCTCGATGTCGATCTGGGTGAACTCCGGCTGGCGGTCGGCGCGCAGGTCTTCGTCGCGGAAACACTTGGCAATCTGGAAATACTTCTCCATGCCGCCGACCATCAGCAGCTGCTTGTACTGCTGCGGGGCCTGGGGCAGGGCGTAGAACGAACCGGGCTGGAGGCGCGACGGCACCAGGAAGTCGCGCGCGCCTTCCGGGGTGGACTTGGAAAGGATGGGCGTCTCGATTTCGCAGAAGCCGCGCTCGTCGAGGTAGTCGCGGGTCGCCTTGGTCACCCGGTGGCGGGTGCGCAGGTTCTGCGACATCCGCGGGCGGCGGATGTCGAGGTAGCGGTAGCGCATCCGCAGGTCCTCGTTGGAGAGTTCCTTGTCGAGCTGGAAGGGGAGGACGTCGGCCTTGTTCACGACGACCAGCTGGTTCGCCACGATCTCGATCCCGCCGGTGCCGATCTTGTCGTTGACGGTGCCTTCGAGGCGGGCCGAGACGGTGCCGGAAATCTGGACCACGTCCTCGTCGCGGAGCTTGTGGCTGGCGGCGGCTTCGGCGTTTTCTTCCGGGCGGAAGACCGCCTGGGTCACGCCCTCGCGGTCGCGGAGGTCGACGAAGATCACGCCGTGGTGATCGCGCACGGTATTGACCCAGCCGATCAGGGTGACGGTTTCACCGATGTGGGCGGAGCGGAGTTCGTTGCAGTGGTGGGTGCGCATGGAGAGAAGTGGAGTGTGATCAGTGAGCAGTGATCAGTGGAAAGACAAAGAAGACTAGGAGCCTTCGCGTTGGCGGACTTGGACGTGGATTTGGGGCGGAGCGGAATCAAAGTATTTGAAGAGGGCGGGACAAAGCCAGCCTTCCATGCCGAGCGCCGGGATCGAATACCAGTTGCCGCTGCTTTCGGAACGGAGCCATTCGAAGTGGAACTGCGATCCAGGGAACGGGGTGGCGGGGAAGATCAGGCGGAAGCCCGAGGCCGCATCCGGGATGTCGGCGACGAGCTTGTCGATGATGTCGTCCGCACCCGAAACGAACGGTTCTTTGTCGAGCCCGACGCGGGTGTCGTCGAAGACCCACATGCCTTCCCAACGGTAGGGAACGATGACGTTGATTGCGTTCATCGGCGTCAGGCGAGCAGCGGCCCGTCGGGTTGCTTGAGGCGGTCGGTGAGCCAGTCGGCGAGGCCGAGGACGTGGCAGGCTTCCTCGTTGCGGAAGGACAGGTTCTTGAGCTTGAGCTCCGGGAACTCGCTGCCGATGACCAGGGCGAAGCGGGCTCCGCTGCGCTCGGCGCTTTGGAACTGCTTGTTGACCTTGGCGGCGGTGAAGGGGAGGTCGCAGGAAATGCCGGCGTTGCGGAGCTCGCTGAGGATCTCTAGGGCCTCGAGGCGCTTGCTGTCGTCGGCGAGCACCAGGTAGATGTCGCAAGCGGCGGCGTTGCGCTGGAGCCAAGCGGCCATGTTCAGCTCGGCGTGCGGGGTTTCCTCGATGAGGTTGCGAATGACGTAGTCGCCCATCGCGAAGCCGGTCGCGGGCATCTCGACGTTGCCGTCGGAAATCACGCCGACCAGGGTGTCGTAGCGGCCGCCACCGGCGACGGCGCGCATGCTCTTCTTGGAGTCGAAAACCTCGAACACCACGCCGGTGTAGTAGGCCAGGCCTCGTACGATCGAAAGGTCGAGCGAGAGATAGTCGCCCAGCCCGCGCGCGCCAAGTTCGGCGCGGATGACGTCGAAGGCAGCCGAGGCGTTCTCGGGCTTGGCGATGAAGGCGGTGACTTCTTCAGTTGTGAGACCCAGAGCCGCGAGCTTTTGGGCAGTGACCTCCGGCTTCTCGCGTTCCAGCTTGTCGATGATCTGGAGGAAATCCGGCGTGCTGGCTTCCGGGACGCCGCGGCGTTCGGCGAAGTCGAGCCAGGCCTGGCGGTCGGAGACGCGGACGACGAAGTCACCCGGCTGGAAGCCGAAGGCGAGCATGGTGTCGATCGCCAGCGCGATCAGTTCGGCGTCGGCCTGCGGGCCGGCCTCGCCGAGGATGTCGACGTTGAACTGGAAGAACTCCCGGCCGCGGCCTTTCTGCGGCTTTTCGTAGCGGAAGCACTGGCCGATCTCGAACCACTTCAGCGGCTTCGGGAAATCGCGCTGGTGCTGGGCGACCAGCCGGGCGAGCGAGGCGGTGACTTCCGGGCGGAGCGTCACGTCGCGGCCGCCCTGGTCCTCGAAGCGGAAAAGCTGGGAATTCAGCTCGCCGCCGGCCTTTTTCATGTAGAGCGCGGTGTCCTCCAGCAGCGGCGTCTCGTATTCGACGAAGCCGTAGCGGCGGGCGACGGAGCGCCAGGTCTCGAACAAATAATTCCGGGCCGCGGTGTCTTTCGGGAGAAAGTCGCGGAAACCGGGAAGTGCTTGGAAACGAGGACCTGCCATGAGCGGGCGGGGAGGATGCACGGCAAAACCGGCATTTCAAGGGCGGAGAATGGGATGCCAGAGCAGGGCCCCTACATTAGGGAGAGGAGTTTTTCGAGGTAGGCCTCGTCTTGGGCGGCGCGGAGTTCCCGCTTGGGCAGGCTCTTGGGCTTCTTGCCTTCGGCGGGCATCCGGTTGTGGGCGTTGAGC
>Ga0247843_1001051_pt1 | contig 60289 bp, 52 predicted proteins | sample LaCruzMarch2017__FD_192420 | JGI IMG/M metagenome (GOLD analysis project Ga0247843, IMG submission 192420) | Freshwater microbial communities from meromictic Lake La Cruz, Castile-La Mancha, Spain - LaCruzMarch2017_8m | ecosystem: Environmental > Aquatic > Freshwater > Lake | place: Spain...
TCACGCTCTCGCCAAACCCAGCGGTCACGCTGTATGACGCGTTCAACAACACGGTCACCTCATCCTACGATGTGATGGTCTCCCTCGGCAGCGGCAACGGCACGCTCTCTGGCACGACCAACATGACAACCACCGGCGGCGTGGCCACCTTCACGAGCCTGTCGATCGCGCAGTTGGGCGACTACACGCTCTCGTTCCGCACGCTCGGCTACGACCCAGAGATCACCGCCACCTCAAACCAGTTCAGCGTGATAAGCCCAACCGCCAGCGGCCTAGCAATCACCGGCATCAGCGCAGTCGACGCCACCACCTACCAAATCGCCTTCACCGCCGCACAAGGCGGCGACTACTGGATCGAGCGCACGACCAACCTCACCAGCGGAGTGTGGGATTATGTGAGCGGCACCGCCGAAACAGCCACCACCGGAGCCAACACAGTGAATGTGACAAGCCCCGGAGGCACCAAAGCCTTCTGGCGCCTCACCACCCAACAGCCCCTCGACTAAAAGACAAGCGCCCCCATCGCTCCAATTGGAGGGCTGACCTCCGTGTCGGCCCAAGCCTCAGGCGCACAGCGCCGTCTCCCGGGCGGCCACCGATTTTTTCGAGTTCGACGAGTTGTTTTACAAAAGCGGCCCCGCCACAAAAGTCGAACGGCTCGGGGATCCATCCCTACCATCTCTCTTCGATAGGCGCTGCCGCGCCACTTGCATGTTCCGCGCGACCCCATCGTTCCAAATTGGTAGGGTTGGCGCGCCGTCGCCGACCCAAACCTCAGGCGCACAGCGCCGTCTCCCGGGCGGACGACAATCTTTTCGAGTTGGACGTGTTGTTTGACAGGGGCGGCCAAGCCGCAAAAGTCGGACCCCTCGGCGCGGCATCCCTACCATCTCTTTTCGATGGGCGCTGCCGCGCCGAGGGCGCGTTGGGCGTCCCCCGTCGTTTCAAATGCCGCAATAGAATTTGTCCCCGTCCACATGGCGTGGTAAGTAAACCTTATGTTGGTTCTTGATCATAGCCCCGTGCATTCGGATCCCGAGGTTCTGGGCGGGACGCTGGTTTTTGTGGGAACACGCGTTCCCGCACAGACACTCTTGGACTATATTTCTAGGGGCGGCTCGCTTGAGGAGTTTTTGGAGGACTTCCCGACGGTTCCTCGAGAGGACGCGTTGGAATTTTGGCAACTCGCTCGTGAAGAGCGTTATCCTTGACGAGAATATTCCACGGAAGCTGAAAAGCCGTTTGCCCGGCCACTTGGTGGTCACGGTGCCCGAAAAAGGGTGGGGTGGGGTGAAGAACGGTCGGCTATTGGCTTTGATCGATGGATCGTATGATGTTTTCCTGACAGCGGACAAAAACCTTCGCTACCAGCAAAACCTGAAGGAGAGAAAAATTTCCATCATCGAAGTCCCTTTCAACGATTCCGCCAAGCTCCTCCCGCTTTCCTCTGAAATCCTTCTTGCGATCCAACAATCCTCGCTGGGATCCTACATCGAAATCACCCCGCTGATTTCAGGCGAGTGACTTTGCAAACGGACAAAAGCGGCTCCGCCGCAAAAGTCGGACGCCGACGGCGCGGCATCCCTACCATCTCTTTTCGATGGGCGCTGCCGCGCCGAGTGCGCGTTGGGCGTCCCCATCGTTCCAAATTGGCAGGGTCGGCTCGCCGTCGCCGACCCAAACTTCAGGCGCACAGCGCCGTCTCCCCGGCAGACGACGATCTTTTCGAGCTCGACGTGTTGTTTGACAAAGGCGGCTCCGCCGCAAAAGTCGGACGCCGGCGGCGCGGCATCCCTACCATCTCTCTTCGATAGGCGCTACCGCGCCGAGTGCACGTTGGGCGTTCCCATCGTTCCCAAATGGTAGGGTTGGCGCGCCGTCGCCGACCCAAACCTCAGGCGCGCAGCGCCGTCTCCCCGGCGGACGACGATTTTTTCGAGTTTGACGTGTTGGTTTTACAGAGGCGGCCTTCGGCCACAAAAGTCGGACGCCGACGGCGCGGCATCCCTACCATCTCTTTTCGATGGGCGCTGCCGCGCCGAGTGCGCGTTGGGCGTCCCCCGTCGTTCCCAAATGGTAGGGTCGGCTCGCCGCAGCGGACCCAAACTTCAGGCGCGAAGCGCCGTCTCCCGGGCGGATGACGATTTTTTCGAGTTCGACGTGTTGTTTTACAAAGGCGACTCCGCCGCAAAGTTGGGACCCCGGCCGCGCGGCGTCCCGACCCTTTTTTCACGAACTGCTGCCGCGCCACCCGTGTGCAAGCTGGAAAGGCATTTCAGTGCATGCCCGTAAAACGGACTGAACTATTTTACGATATGGCTTGTTATGGGAGACCAATGATCCCGCGTCTTTCTGACAAAGTATTATACCAAAAGCTGAATGCTTTTGGAGTCCAGCTGTAGCGGCTGTCTATGACTGCCGATGGGTAACCAAGTGAAAACGCCCCGCTAAAAACACGTTCCCAACCAAGAAACCTGAAACAAGAACCTGAAAAGACCGTGGTGCCTTCGGGCTGGCCCACGAGGCTTCATGCGGGTTTGTGGTCGATTGCGCGACACTTGAGTTAAGGGGGATTGCTCGGGCGGGTGGCCTGGCTTGGTTGGCGTGCGAGGCGGGCGGCGTGGCGGTCGATCTTTTCCGTGAGGAGGGTGTTTTCGGGGGCGAGTTGGCTGGCTTTTTGCCAATAAGCAATGGCTTCGGCGGTCTGGCCTAGTTTGCTGCAGGCGTCACCGATGTGCTCGTAGACGACTGGGTCGGGGGTGGTGAGGAGTTCGGCGGCGCGGAGGAGTTCGGCGAGGGCTTCGGTGTAACGGCCTTGGTGGTAGTAAACCCAGCCGAGGCTGTCGATGTAGGCTCCATTGTGAGGGTTGAGTTCAAGGGCGCGGAGGATGAATTGTTCGGCTTCGGGGAGGTTTTCGCCGCGGTCGGCCCACATGTAGCCGAGGTAATTGCAGGCGTCTGCGGAGTTTTCGGGATCGAGAGCGATGGATTTTTTCAGAAGCTCGGCGGCCTTGACGAAGTGCCCTGCCTGCTCGGCGGCGGCTCCATAGCTCATGTAAAAGCCGGAGTCGATGAGTTCGGGGTTGGTGTTTGAGGCTTCGACGAGGGTTCGTTCGAAGGCCATGAGTGCCTGGGCGTGTTGGCCGGAGTGGCTGAGGGCGATGGCACGGAAGAGGGTAAAGCCGGTGAGGTAGGGGAATTTCTTTTCGGCTTCGTCGGCGAACCGGAGGGCAATGTGTGGGTCGCCGGCACGGAGGCTGACGCGGATGAGGTCTTCGTAGCGGCGCGGGTCGATGGGGGCGAGGAGGAGGGCTTGGCGCATGTTGTCGAGTGCGCGGGGGAGGTCGTCGGCTTGGAGGTGGATGCGGGCGAGTTGGTCGTAGGCAATGAGGTTGAGTGGATTTACAGCGATGATTTCATCGAGGAGTTGGGCCGCTTCGGTGTTATCGCCGGTGTGGATGAGGCAGTTGGCCAGTTTTTCGCGGATTCCTTCAAGGTTGGGATTGAGGGCGAGCGCGCGGCGATACAGTGCGGTGGCGCGGTCGGCATATCCGCAGGCGAGGTGGTAGTCGGCCGCGCGAGTGAGGGCTTCGGGGTTATCACTGGCCACTTCGGCGCCTCGATCGACGAGGGCGGTGATTTTTTGAATCGCGTTTTCGGAGGGGCGGCGATGGCTGCGGGTGATGTCGCGGAGTCGGATATCGGCGAGGCCGAGCCAAAAGTCGTGATCGGGAGTGTTGCGTTTTGCGGCCTTGTCGAGAAGGGGGTCGATTTTTCTTGTCTGCCCGTTGGCGCGGTAAACTTCGCAGAGAAGTTCGTAGGGAGTGATGGAGTCTGGGGCTGATTCGAGGGCTTGGAGGGCGTATTTTTCAGCGAAGACGGGTTTCTGGAGATGGCGGAGGTAGATGCTGGCAAGGGCGAGGGCGGGCGTGGCTTGGTCGGGAGCGGATTTGATGGCGTCCTTGAGCACGGAGATTGCTTCGGGGGTCTCATTGCGGCGGAGGTAGTGCTGGGCGACATCCACTGCGAGTTGATGGAAGCCCGGTTCGAGAAAAAGGACTCGGCGCTTGCTCTCGAGGGCCTTGTCTGGCCCTTCGTTCTCTTCTTCAAATATCGCTTGGAGGTAACGCGCGTGAGCCTCGGCGGTTTTATCGGCCCGCGGAGAGAGTTCGAGCGGGGTAGGTGAGGAGAACTCCTGTGGAGTGATATGGTCGGCTTGCGCCGCGCGGGAGGCGTGGTTAGGAAATATCGCAGCAAGGATGCCCGCACAGGATGCGAGGATCCAAATCCGATGCCACGATGCCGGTTCGCGCCACATTTCTGGCAACCTAGCCCTCTTGGCGGATTTTTCCACAAATTATGAAACAACGAAACGACAGGTAAAGTCGAAGTGCGTTCGTTGCCGTGGCCCGACTCGCCATGAAGAACCCAAAGTGAAAGTCGAACAAAATAGGGGTCAGTGTGCATCTACTTGCAAGTTATTCCAAGGATAACTAAAAAACCGCAATCCTGAATGGCAGCTTGTTGCGGCACGGAGGCGATGTGGCGGGACTGGCGGGACTGGACTGGCGGGACTGGACCGGCGAGGTGGTTTGCAAGGGGGGGCGGTGGGGGCAGGCACGGGAAACGAGGGGGGCTTCTGCGGATGGGCGTTTTGCGGGAGGAAAGGCTGTGGTTTTCGAGGAGCGATACGTTTGTGAAGGGTCCTCGTGAGTCTGAGCTCAGCGTCGGTCCGGAAAAGTGAAAGAAAATGCACACTGACCCCTAGTTTGGGTGGACGGAGTGATTGTTCGGGGTGGGGTGACTGGAATCGTCTTTTTGCATTGAGCAAAAGCGAACCGTCGCACACCCTGCTGCGCAATGAAAATAGGGGTCAGTGTGCATCTGCTTGCAAGTTATTCCAAGGATAAGTAAAAAACCGCAATCCTGAATGGTAGCTTTTTGCGGCACGGAGGCGATGTGGCGGGACTGGCGGGACTGGAGCGGCGAGGTGGTTTGCAAGGGGGGGCTGTGGGGGCAGGCACGGGACACGAGGGGGCCTTGTGCGGATGGGCGTTTTGCGGAAGGAAAGGCTGTGGTTTTCGAGGAGCGATACGTTTGTGAAGGGTCCTCGTGAGTCTGAGCTCAGCGTCGGTCCGAAAAAGTGAAAGAAAATGCACACTGACCCCTAGTTTGGAGGGTGGGGGTGTTTGCGTGAAGGAGGGGGGACGGGGGGATTGTTCGGGGTGGGGTGAGTGGAATCGTCTTTTTGCATTGAGCAAAAGCGAATCGTCGCACACCCTGCTGCACAATGGAATTTGTCAACCTCACGCGCCATCTGGGAATCGGTGCGAATAGTTACTGGATGCGGGTGGGGGGGAAAAACATTATTCTCGATGTGGGGGCGGATCCCAAGGTTGACGGGTTGGGGACGGCGCCGAATTTTGCTCCGGTTCCGGTGGGGTCGGTGGATGCGATTATTGTGACGCATGCGCATCAGGACCACATTGGTTCGTTGCCGGTGCTTACGCGCCGCGAGCCGCGCTGTCCGGTGTTTTTGACTGAGGCGACGGCGCAGATCGCGGACATCATGCTTCACAATTCGGTGAGTGTGATGACGCGTCAGAGGGAAGAGCTGGGGTTGGTGGAATATCCGCTCTACACGCATCGGGGGGTGGATTTTTCGGAACAGGCCTGGGTGCGTTGCAAGCTGCGGCAGAGGCTCAATCTTCTGGGGGAGCCTTGTGAGAATGACGATGAGGTCACTTTTGAGTTCTACCATGCTGGACACATTCTCGGGGCTGTGGGGGTAATGATCCGATATCGGGGAAAATCGCTTTTTTATACGGGCGATGTGAATTTTGAGAATCAGACGATCATGACTGGGGCGGAGTTCCCCGAGGAGGGGGTGGATTTTTTGATTTTGGAGACGACGCGCGGGGATTCGCCGACGCCGTTGGGTTTTACGCGCGCCGGAGAGGAGGAGCGTTTTAGCCGTGCGGTGAGCGGTGTGCTTGACGATGGGGGCACGGTGACGATTCCTGTCTTTGCGCTTGGCAAGACGCAGGAGGTGCTGGCGATGCTCTGGAAGATGCGTTTGCGCGGCGAGATTGGCAATGTGCCGATCTACATTGGCGGTTTGAGCGTTAAGGTGACGACGGTGTATGATGCGATGGCGGAGACTTCGACAAGGAACCACCCGGAGCTGCAACTGCTGCAGGAGATGGCGCCCTATGTGCTCTCTGGGAGGGAAATTCAGACGGCGCAGCCCCGCAAGAAGGCGATCTATGCGTTGTCGAGCGGGATGATGACGGAGCATACGCTTTCGAATATTTTCGCCCGTCAGTTGCTCTCCGATGCGGCGCAGAATGTATTTTTTGTTGGTTACTCGGACCCGGATTCGCCTTCCGCGCGGGTGCGGCGGGCCTCGGCCGGGGATGAAATCGTATTGGACAAAGACCACACTCCACTTCCTTTGCGTTGCCGGGTCGAGGAGTTCAGCTTCAGTGCTCACGGAAACCGAGAGACGCTGCGCAACTACGCCCTGTTGCTACGACCGTCCAAGATCGTGCTTGTGCACGGTGAGCGGTCGGCGATGGAGTGGTTCCAGTTGGCGTTGCACAAAGAGTTGAAGGGCGCGGAGGTCATTGTGCCGGAGCCTGGGCGAAGATATTCGCTGGATTGATGCGCGGGCGGAGGCTTCTAAAAATGGCGAGCGCTGTTTTTTCTGAACCTTTTCGGGGGTGCTGTGCGTAATGATGTGCGGCTCGAAGGCGGTTCCTGCGCGGCCGCGAAATTTATTTACTTATAGACCGCAAGTGTAACTCTATTTTTTTACAAAGATGTCAAACGGACCGAGAGATCTTTTTCAGAAATGCCGCGAATACAGGGATAGCGCCGATGCGCGGGCCCAGGGGTTCTACCCATATTTCCGCTCAATTGAAGAGCCGCATGGCAACTACGTGATTTGCGAAGGGGAGCGCAAGATCATGATTGGTTCGAACAACTACCTTGGTCTCGCGCAGGATCCCCGGGTTGTTGAGGCGGCGTGCGAGGCGACGCGCCAATATGGGGCCGGGTGCACGGGATCGCGGCTGCTCAATGGAACGATCAAGCTCCACGTCGAGCTTGAGGAGGCGCTGGCGGATTTCTTGGGACGTGAGTCGGCGATTCTTTTTTCCACCGGATTTTTCGCCAACCAAGGTGCGCTGATTGCTCTCACGGAGGAGGGCGACTCCATTCTGTGCGACAGGGAGAATCACGCGAGCATCATTGACGGTTGTCAGTTTGCCCCGGCGAGGCTTGTGCCTTTCCGCCACAATTCGGCCTCTTCTCTTGAGAATCGTCTCAAGCGTTTGCCTGATGAGTCGGGGCGTCTGGTGATTCTGGACGGGGTCTTCAGTATGTCGGGCGATATCGCCGAGTTGCCCGAGATCGTGGCCACGGCGAAGCGCCACAAGGCTATTATGTATGTGGACGAAGCGCATTCGCTTGGTGTCCTAGGCAGGCAGGGGAGGGGCACGGTGGACCATTTTGGGTTGAACAAGGAAGTGGAAATTGTGATGGGCACATTTTCAAAATCCCTTGGATCAATGGGAGGTTTTATCGCGGGCGATGGGCAAATGGTGGAGTATCTCAAACATAGGGCGCGGTGCTTGATTTTTACGGCCGCTTTGGCTCCGGCGATTGTTGGCGGGGTCAAGCGGGCTCTTGAGTTGATGCAGGAGGAGCCTTGGCGGATGGACCAACTGTGGCGTAACACGCGCAAGATGCATGAGGGGTTCCGGCGCATCGGATTTAATATTGGTGAAACCAAGACGCCGATCGTGCCGATCCTGATCGGGAGTGAGGCGAAGGCGTTTATATTCACCCAGCGACTCTTCGAGGAGGGCATCTTCGCCACGCCCGCAATCTACCCTGCTGTGCGTTATGGCGAGGCAATCGTGCGCACGAGCTTCATGGCGACCCACACGGACGATGATCTCGACCGGGTGCTGGAAATTTTTGAGAAACTCGCACGAGAATTGGGAACCTTTGACGACCCTGCCTATGTCAACCCGGGACGCCGCAAAAACATTTTCGATTTCCGTCTGCCTGACGCCGCGACAGAAGAAGCGGTTCGAGAGGGTGGCGGAAAGCCTTCACAGAACGAATCCGGCCTTCGTGCCGCCGTTTCCGGGTAGCGTTGCGAAGTTTCTCTCACCCGAGTCCACTTTCCACCGGCGCCACGGAACGATAACGGCGTTTGTGGCCGAGCGTGATGGTCGCCCTGTGGGGCGCATTGCGGCGATTGTGAATCGCTCGCACAACACTTACCACAAAGACCGAACGGGGTTCTTTGGATTTTTCGCCTGTGTGAACGAGCCTGCCGTGGCGCGGGCCCTTTTTGAGAAGGCGGCTGAAGTCCTTCATGCGGCAGGCTTGGAGAGTATTCGCGGGCCTTATAATCCGAGCATCAATGACGATTGCGGGATTTTGATGAATGGCTTCGCGAAGCAGCCCATGATGGGACTGCCGTGGAATCCGGATTACTACGGGGCGTTGCTGGAAGCGGTCGGATTTCGGCAGGTGAGGACGCTGTATGTGCTCAACCTGCCATTGCTGCGCACGGAGCCGCCTCGGCGGTTTCTGCGGATCATGGAACGCCTCAAGAAGCGCGCGCGGCTCACGACGCGTCCGTTCGACATAAGCCGCCTTGATGAGGAGCTCAAGATTGTGCGGGAGGTTTACAATGCCACGCTGGAGCGGAACTGGGGTTTTGTGCCGATTGCGATGGAAGACCTGCTCGACTCGGCGGAAGACATCCGGGCGATTGCCGACCCGCGCCTGCTGCTCATCGGGGAGTGGGAGGGCCGGGATGCCGGCGTGGCGATCACGTTGCCAAACTTCAACGAAATTCTCGCCGGTGTAAAAAACACGCCGCACTGGCTGCGCTTGGCCCACATTTTCTTTCTCATGAAGACGCGGAAAATCAGAACCTGCCGGCAAACCGTGCTTGGTGTGGTTCCCGAGTTCCGCGACCGCGGGCTGCACGCTTGGCTGGTGCACGAGCAGTTCTGTGAGGCGAAGAAACTTTACACCGACGCCACGCTCGGCTGGCTGGAAGACACGAATGCCGAAATCATTGATGTGTGCCAAGTGGTCGGCGGCGAACCCGACCGAGAGTGGGCGCTTTTTGAAAAGCCGCTGGCTTCTCTTTGAGGGCGGGCCTGTTTTCTCTTGTCACGAAAATCCCCAGAGCCAAAGCTGCCCTTCAATCTATGCCAAATACCATACTTGTCGGCGCCCAGTGGGGCGATGAAGGAAAAGGAAAAATCATCGACTTTCTCACGGACGAAGCCGACATCGTTGTGCGCAGCCAGGGGGGCAACAACGCCGGACACACGATTGTTATTGGCGGTGAAAAATACGTTCTTCACCTGATTCCCTCCGGCATTCTTCGCCGCTCGAAGACCTGCGTTATCGCGAATGGCGTGGTGCTGGATCCTGTTGCCTTGGTTGTTGAAATCGAGGGTCTGCGCGCCCGCAACGTGAAGGTTGGAAAAAATCTACTCATCAGCGATTGCGCGCACCTGGTTCTCCCCTATCACCAAGCCCTCGACGGCTTGCGCGAGTCTGCCAAGGGAGGCACGAAGATCGGGACGACGAAGCGTGGGATCGGGCCGGCCTATGCGGACAAGGCTTCGCGTGTGGGATTGCGCGTTGGCGACATGCTCCAACCCGATGTCTTTGCCGACAAGCTTTCGCAGCGCATCAAGGAGAACAATGCCGTTCTCAAGAGCCTTGGAGCGGCACCGATGGCTGCAAAAAAAATCCTTGCCGACTACCTTGCCGCCGCCGAGGCGCTCCGGCCGTTCATCACAAACACAGTCGTCTTTCTGCACCGGGCTCTGGAGATGAAAAGCCGCATTCTCTTTGAGGGAGCGCAGGGCACATTTCTCGATATCGACCACGGCACGTATCCATTCGTCACTAGTTCCAACACCACCTCCGGCGGCGCCTGCACGGGCAGCGGCGTGCCGCCCAACCGCATCGACAGGGTTATGGGAGTGCTCAAGGCCTACACCACTCGCGTTGGCGAAGGTCCCTTCACGACCGAGGATGCCGGACTCACGGAGAGGCTCCATCTCATGGGCCGCGAGTTTGGTGCCACCACCGGGAGGCCACGCCGCTGCGGTTGGTTTGACGCCGTGTCCACCCGCTACTCGGCTTTGCTCAACGGCATTGATGATCTCGCCATCACGAACCTCGATGGCCTCGACGGGGTGGAAACGATCAAGCTCTGTGTCGCCTACCGCTGCGATGGCAAGGTGCGGGATTTCCCGCCGACCGACTCTGCCGAGTTGGCCCGCTGCGAGCCCCTCTTCGTCGAGATGCCCGGCTGGCTGAGGTCCACCGAAAAAGCCCGAAAATTCTCCGACCTTCCTCCAAAAGCCCGCGCGTATGTGAAAAAGATCGCCGAACTCACCGGCGCGAAACTCTCCATCGTGAGCATCGGGCCCGGCCGCAGCCAGACCATCCGACTCTGACCGTGGACGGCATCCCCCAACACGTCGCCATTATTATGGACGGCAATGGCCGATGGGCGCAGCAACGGGGCTTGCCGCGCCTTGCGGGCCATGAGGCTGGCTCGAAATCCATCGAGCGGTGCGTGCAGGCGTGCATCGACTCGGGTGTGGAGTATCTCACGCTCTACGCCTTCTCCTCCGAGAACTGGAAGCGTCCCGCCCTCGAGGTGAACGGCCTCATGCTGCTCCTGGAAAAATTTCTCAACCAAAAGCGGGATGAGATGGTTCGCGAGGGCATCCGGCTGCACCACATCGGCCGCATCCAAGAACTTCCCTCGGTGTGTCAGCGCAAGTTGCGCGAGGTGATGGATGTCACCGCCTCGAACACCAAGCTCCACCTCGTCCTGGCCATCAGCTACAGCGGACGCACGGAAATCATCGATGCCGTGAGATCCATCGTCCGCGATGCCGCTGGGGGGGGGATCCGCGAAGAGGAGGTCACGCCCGAACTCATCGACTCGCGCCTCAACACCGCTGGAATCCCCGACCCCGACCTGCTTATCCGCACCTCTGGAGAGATGCGGATTTCGAATTTTCTCCTCTGGCAGCTCAGCTACACCGAAATTCATGTGACAAAAAAGCTCTGGCCGGATTTTCAAAAGGAGGATTTTCTTGCCGCGCTGGAGGATTACAAATCCCGCTCCCGTCGCTACGGCGGTGTGTGAACGCCCTCCGATGACCTCCGACGAAGACTCCATCGTCAACATTTCCGCCTACCTTTTTGCGGAGTTGGCCGAGCTCAAGCCCCTCCGCGAGCGGTTGCTGGATTTCTGCAGAAGTCGGGGACTGAAGGGCACGATTCTGCTCAGCACCGAAGGCATCAATCTTTTCGTTGCCGGGTCTGCGGACGGGATTGAAGGGCTTCTTGGCGTGCTCCGCGCGATACCCGGCCTTGGGGGCCTCTCGCCAAAATTCAGTGCGAGTGAGCGTCAACCGTTTTCCCGCATGCTTGTGCGGATTAAAAAAGAGATCATCGCCTTCGGGGTGGAGGAAATCCGCCCTGGGCGCCACACCTCGCCCAAGCTGCCCGCCGCGACGCTTAAACAATGGCTCGACGAGGGGCGGCGGATCACACTCCTCGACACCCGCAACGACTATGAGATCAAGCTCGGCACGTTTCACGGTGCGATTTCTGCGGGCATCGACCACTTTCGCGACTTCCCCGCCGCGGTTGACCAGCTCCCCCCGTCGCTTAAGGACGAGCCTGTTGTCATGTTCTGCACGGGGGGTATCCGCTGCGAGAAAGCCGGGCCCTACATGGAGAGCCAGGGTTTTCAGAAGATCTTTCAGCTCGACGGCGGGATTCTGAAATACTTCGAGGAATGCGGGGGGGCGCACTATGAGGGCGAGTGTTTTGTGTTCGACCAGCGTGTGGGGGTGGATCCCGCCCTCCACGAGACGGAATCCTCCCAATGTTTCCGATGCCTTGCCCCGCTCACTGCGGAGGATCAAAGAGATGCCCGCCACGTAGCTGGAAAATCCTGTCCGTATTGCTTCCGGTCGCCCGTGGAGCGCATGGCGGAGAGTATTGCCCTTCGTGAGGCCGCTATCCGCCGTGCCACCACGCCTCTTCCCGGGGGCGAGCCGCTCGACAATTTCCGCCCGCTTACCGTCCCCTCGGGGAGTGACGGGCTCCCGTTGATCGAGGCTCTCTGCGGTATTTTTCCGCATTCGCGCCGGGAAGGCTGGCTTGCGTTGTTTCAAAAGGAATGCCTGCTCGACGTGCGGCAGCGCCCTGTTGCGCCGGACGGGATTGTCCGCTCCGGTGAGCGCTATCTCCGCAAAATCACTGCCGACATCGAGCCTGCTGTGAGTGCCGACATCCGGATTCTCCACGAGGACGAGGCCCTTCTGGTGCTCAACAAGCCTGCGCCTCTTCCGATCCACCCCAGTGGTCGATTTCACCGCAACACGCTGCAGTCGATCCTCCACACGGTTTACCACCCCGGCAAGCCCCGCCCGGCCCACCGGCTTGATGCGAACACCACGGGGCTTGTCGTGTTTACGCGCACGAGGCATTTTGCCCGCCTGCTGCAGCCCCAATTCGAGCGGGGCGAGGTGGAGAAAGTCTATCTTGTGCGAGTGCAGGGGGTCCCCGCCGCCGAGGAGTTTCTATGCACTGCGCCGATCGGCAGCGAGCCCGTTGAGGCCGGGGCGCGCGTTGTGGATGCCCTTCATGGTCTCCCCGCCCGCACGGATTTTCGCGTGCTGCAACACCATGCCGACGGAACGACGCTTCTGGAAGCCCGTCCGCTCACAGGCCGCACCAATCAGATTCGCGTCCATCTCTGGCACCTTGGGCATCCGGTTTGCGGCGACCCCGTTTACCTCTCGGCCGCCGGTCTCGGCAGCCGCCAGACGCTTCTTCCCGCCGACCCGCCCCTGTGCCTCCATGCGTGGAAGCTCGCGTTCACGCATCCTTTGGATAACCGGCCCATTGCCTTCGAGGCGCCCCGGCCAGACTGGGCCGCTTGATGGGGCGACAAGCCGCGCTCTTCGAATTTTCTCTCGAAACCCGAATCCTTCCAGATAGTGTGCCGACATGGAAAAAGTTTCAGCAACCCCCTCGGAATCCTCTTCCCGCGCCGCCTTGGCCGGAAAATATCTCACCTTCGCCTTGTCGAACGAGGCCTATGGAATTCCGGTGCTGAAAGTTCGCGAGATCATCACGATGCTCTACATCACAATGGTGCCCCAGATGCCTCCCTATGTGAAAGGCGTCATCAATCTTCGCGGCAAGGTGATTCCAGTTATTGATCTTCGGGCGAAGTTGGGTCTCCCCAAGACGGAGATCACCGACAGCACATGCATCGTTGTCGTGCAAATCTCGGTCACTGCGGGCGAGGTCAAACACATTGGTTTGATTGTTGATGCGGTCGAGGAGGTTGCCAATGTCGCGGGGGAGGACATCGAGCCCGCTCCCGATTTCGGGGGTTCCATCGAGGTCGCCTACATTCTGGGCATGGCCAAGATCAAGGGGGAGGTCAAGAGCCTGCTCGACATTGACAAGGTCATCGCCGCCGATGAGATCAAACCCATCGGCGAGACTTTCGCCGCGCTTTAGTCACTCTGGCTCGTCAGTTTCCCCTTGCCTCGGAAGATGCAGTAAACGCAGGCGGTGTAGGCAATCACCACAGGCACGCCGATCACCGCGATCACCAGCATGATGCCGAGTGTTTTCTCGGTTCGTGCGGCATTGAAGATGGTGAGGCTGTTCTCTTGGAGGGGAGTGGATCGAACCCTGTGCGGGAAGGAGGTGCCGAAAATGTCGCCGCCGAATCGTGAATACGTGGCCCAGTTCGTGCCCAATTCAAATTCCATGACGATTCCAGTGGCCACGCCAATGGCGAATAGGCGCGTCCAATAGCAGGCCATCAAAAACCCTGCAAAATCGGTCGGGAGCGAGTCCTACCCACCCGGCGAGGAAGTCCGTGTTGGCTCGGTCGCCTTGTCAGGCTGGGCTCTGCGCGGAGCGCGCTGCTGCGGGCTTTTCATTTTTTGCGTGGAGGAGGTGTCCAAGAAAGCCAAGGGTTCCGACGAGGAGGAAAAGTGCGCCGAGGGTGGACATTTTTTCAACTCCAATGCCGGCGCCTGCGAGCACCAGACAAACGCCGGTGGCGTAGTTGAAAAACGAGGCGAGGAGGATGTATGAGGAGAGGCGAAGATGGGCGGAGGGTTCCTCGTCGGGGGACACTCCGCGGAGCAGTGCCCCGGATTGGCAGGTTAGGGCAATAAGGCAGGGCACAGCGGCCGCGAGGATCGCTGTGAGGGCGGCGGCGGTTTCGAGTCGCACTGGCGGGTGCTCGGGATTGTCCATGCGCAGCCAAGCCGCCCAGCCGGCGAGCAGGCCCACGGCGGGCATGACCCAGAGGGCTGTGAGGAGCATTTTGGTATCCCAGTCGAGAATCTTCGCACGGTGATCCTGGGTGATCGCCATGAAGCGGGCGAGGAAGGCCAGTGTGCCCGCGCAGTAAACGGCGACGCAGAACATCGCAAAACCCGGAGGGCCGTAGGTGATGGCACCAAAAAGCCAGGCAAGGCCGGCGTTGGTCAGGGCGAGGGCCAACCAGGCGGTGCCGGTTGTTCTGGGGGGCGAGTCGAGGCGCATCCGGGTGAGGCGGAGCGAGAGGCCGAGGACGGCGTTCATCACGAAGCCCAGCAGCAAGAGTTCGAGATTGGCTGAGGCCCAATGGGTCTCCTTGAGGGCGCCAATGAGGGGGTCGTTGGCAAGGGGCAAGCCCATGGCGGTGGATACCGCAAGCCATAGCAGGGAGGTTGCGAGGAAGGCGCTCGAGGGTTCTGCGAGGCCGCGCTTGTGCAGAGCGGTGCCGGCATTGACCAGAAAGACCACCACCCCGCAGGCGAGGAAGGATTGGCCCATCAGGGGTTGCGGAGGCTCGGGGAGAATCGTGTTGAAAAAAACCAGCGCGAATCCGGCGATGTGGAAAGCCAGGTGGAGGGCGATGAATTTTTCGCTCAACAGCGGGGCGCCGAAGGCCATCGGCAGCGACCGGTAGATCAACCCGAACACGGCGGGCATGGCGAAGCCGTAAAGGGTGAGGTAGGTCCACGCCTTGGATTGCGCTTGGACGCCCGCCTCCAGAAAGAGGCTCGGGCTCGCGGCCATCCAGAGGGCCGAGGCGCAGAGGAACGCCAAGGACATCATCAAAAAAGCGTTCGCGCCCTTCGGGGCTTGTGGAGCCGCTGCTGCGGCGGGAGTGGGTTCGGTGGTCATGGTTGTGGAATGGCGTGGATTTTTGGTGAAAAGTGGAAGCCCGCGTAAACGATCAGTATCGAGGCGAGCGAGCTCAGCGGCATGATGACGGCTGCCACAAGCGGGTTCATGGAACCGCCCAACGAGGCGGCCACGGCGATGGCATTGTAAGTGATGGCGAAGGCGAACACCGCCCGGCTCGTGAAAAGGTGCGTTTTGGCGGCGCTGAACAGGGCCCCCAGGCCGGCCAGACTCGTGCCAAGCATGTAGAAATCGGCCTTGTGCTCAAGGAGTCCGGCATCAACGGAAGGCGTGCCTCGGCAGAGTGCGGCATCAAAGGCCAAGCTGTCGTTAGCGCCATCACCGATCATGAGCGAATTGCCAGACCACCGGGAACGCACGAGGTCGGCCTTGCCCGTGGGCGTGAGGTCGCCGAACGCATGGTCCCCCGGCAGGTCGAGTGCGTGGGCCATAGCGGTGGCTCGTTGGGAATTGTCACCGCTGAGGATGAAGACGTCGCGCCCGCCGTCGCGCAATTGGCGGATTTGGGAGGCGGCGTCGGGACGGATTTCTTCGCGGAAAGAGAAAGAGGCGACACCCGCGCCGTTGAATGAGAGGACGGTGCCTGCGGGCTGAGGTTCTGAGCTTTGAGTGCCGGCCCAAGTGGCGCGCCCCAGACGCCACGGGCCCCGCTCCAAGCCCATGCCAGCGATTTCGATTGTCTCGCCCGGGCCGGGGGCGGGCTCCACTCCATCGGCCAGCAAAGCCTCTCGGAGGCAGGTGGCCGCCGGGTGCAGGCTGGACTCCACAAGGCGGAGGAGGGTGGATTTGGTTGTGGCCTCGAGGGCCTGCAATGCGTCGGGATCGGAGAGGGCGAGCGTTTCCAGGGTGATGGTGCCGGTCTTGTCGAAGAGGATGTTCCTGACTTCGCGGAGGCGGGCCCAAATCGAGCCTTCACGGATGTAGAGACCTGCTTGCCGGAGGCGTGCGGCGGCGATGTCATCAAGCAACGGGAGGGCAACTCCGATGGCGCAAGGGCATGAAACCACCAACACCGACACAACCACTTGCGTGGCGCGGAACCAGTCCCCCGTGACGAGTCCCCAGCAGGCAAAGCCGGCTGCGGCGACGAGGAGGATCGCGGTGAGGTAGGTGCGGATGAGGCGGTGCATGCCGGCGTTGCGCCACTCGCTGCCTGCCTCGATGCGGATCAGCGAGGAAAGACTGGATGACGCCCAAGGCTCCATCGACTCGAGCGCAACGGAGTCCGCCGCCAGATTGCGGGCACCGGCGGGGACGATACTGCCGTTCTTGTAAAGACGGGGGGCGGGCTCACCTGTGATCCAGTTGAGGGCAAAAAGTGCGGTGCCGCCATGGAGGCGCGAGCGCACCGGAACGATTTGGCCGCGGGCAATGGAAAAGGTATCGCCCTTGATCAACGACTCCGCTGGCACGGTGGTGCCACCAGATTTACGCACGCGGCCGGGTGAGATTTTCATGCCGAGGAGTCGTTGGCGGTTCGATTCCACCACGCGTTCCTGCAACCAGCGGCCAAGCAGCATGAGGAACGTGAAGATCGAGATGAAATCGAAGTAGGCAAAGCTGTGGTCACCCGCAAACCAGGCGAGCACGGAGCCGGTGTAGGCGGTCGCGAGGCCCAACGAAATCGGAAGATCGATGTGGAGTGCCCGAATGCGAAGGGCGGCGACCGCACGGCGGAAGAAGTAGGTTCCACCGACGAGCAGGCTCAAGGTGGCGATCCCGAGCGAGATGGCATCGAAGATCGGTGCGAGGGAGTCGGTGGCTTCCATGCCGAGATAACGCGGGAGGGCGAAGAGCATCGCGTTCAAAGCAAGCGCTCCGCAGAGGCCCATTTTGAAAGTCAGCGGCCCGAGGGAAGATGTTCTTTCACCGTTATGGGGGCCGACAAGGTAGCCGAAACGTTGCACATCGGCGGCGTAGGCGGGGAGGTCGCATTGTCCCGGCTCCCATTTCAGCTCGATTGTGCCGGAGGAGGCGCTGACGCGGCAGGAAATCGCTCCTGGGTGCGCGGCGAAGATGGCTTCGAGCAACCACACGCAGCCCGCGCAGGAGATGCCTTGAATGTCGAGGGTGAGCGTGCCGGCTGCCCCGGCCTCTTTCTGCAAATCACGGAGCCAGTCGAAGTCGCGGTTGTGGAAAACAAAGTTGCCGGCGGGGGCTTGGGTTTCGCCGAATTGGTAGAACTCTTGGAACCCGCGCTTTTGCAGGAGATGGTTGACGAACTGGCAGCCGGAGCAACAGAAGTCCGGGCGGTGTGCCGTGGGCGTGAATCTTGTGCCGCAGTGCTTGCAGGCGACGAGGGATGTGGCTCCGGCGCTCATGGGCAAAATGGGCAACCGGTCTCCGATACCGCGCGGTAGGTGAGCATGGTCACACACACGCCCGCGAGCCCGCGGCGGAGGAGTTCCATCGTGCGCGGCGAGAGGCGCCCGCCGAACCGCATGTATTGGCTTTGGAGGGCAAGGATGAGCGGTGTGGTGCCTAGCGCAAATGCGGCCATGAGGACTCCTCCCGCAAACGTCGAACCCGAAAGGGCCGCTGCGGCGATCACGATATAGAGGGGCATGCACGGGATGAAGGGTGTGAGCAGGCCGAGGGCGGCTGGACGGGCTGTGGGGCCGAGTCTCAAGGCCGACTGTGCGGCGGCGGAGGTCCATTTTCCCAGCGGTGGAAAGGGGATGCGTTTGTCGAGGCCGAGCGCGGCGATGAGGAAGAAGCCGATAAAAACCCAGGTGATGCCCTTCATCGTGCCCGTTGAGAAAAAGCCTGCGACCTCGTGCCCGAGGGTGCCCGCGACAAGGCCCGCCAGCGTGTAGGAAACGAGTCGCGCGGCGTGATACATCAGCGCCGGAACCATGCTCCCGACGGCCTCATTTTTCACACACACCGCACAGGCGAGAGGTCCGCACATGCCCACGCAGTGGAGGCTGGTAATGATGCCTGCAACGAGCGCGGCGAGGGGGCCGGTGATATCCTGAACGCCGCTCATGGCATCGTTCCCTTCTGCAGGAGGGCCGCTTCCTGCTGCTGCGTCATCCGTTTGGTGGGAACCTTCGAACTGAGATGGAAAACGACAAGCCAGACGGCGATCATCAGGAAAAATACCAGCCAGACCAGCAGCCATGGGCGCGAACTCAGGAATGGAGGGACAATGGTCATTCGCGGAAGGGCCCGAGAAACGGGATGTTTCGTTCGTTTTCGATTTCGCCGTCTTGGTTGCCGACGAGGACCTTCACCTCGAACTGCCCGGTAAAATCCGAGAGTGGGACGGTGAGAATGAGCGGGACTTGGATGTCTGCCCCCCCGGCGAGATCCACCGTCTGGTTGTTGCCGCCGGCGACCTCCAGAGTGGCGAGGGGAGATACCACGGAAATCGTGTATTGATGGGCATCCGGGCGTTTGTTGGCGACGCGGAGCATGAAGTTGTTGCGCACGCGGTCGCCATCCTTGAAATACGGCGCTCCGCGCATGCGCAGGGCGGAGAGGACAACTGGCTTGACCTCTCGAGTGGCCAGTGCGAAGGCGGTGGCCCCTGCGAGCATGAGCACGAGGTAGATGAGCACGCGCGGCCGCAGGAATCGGGTCGCCCTCCCCGCAAGCGCGTTGAGCGAGGCGTGGCGGATGAGGCCCTTGGGGCGATGGAGTTTCTCCATCACTCCGTCGCAAGCATCGATGCAGGCCGCGCAGGAGATGCACTCGAGTTGGAGGCCTTGGCGAATATCTATGCCGGTGGGGCAAACCTGCACGCAGCGGCGGCAGTCCACACAGTCGCCGTGCTCGCTGGATGGCTTGCCACGCGGCTCGCCGCGCTTTTCATCGTAGCCGATGACAATCGAGTTGTCATCGATCAGGGCCGACTGGAAGCGGCCATAGGGGCAGAGAACGATGCAGAATTGCTCGCGAAACCACGCAAAGTTGAAGTAGAGGATGCCTGTGAGGGCGAAGACGAACAGAAACGTGCTCCAGTTCTGAAGTGGCGAGAGATGCGCGATCCGATACAGCACCGGAATGGAAACAAAATAGGAGAGGAACAGATGGGCGATGAGGGCGCAAAGGATCAGATAGACGCCGTGTTTGAGGACTCGGCGGGCGACCTTGCCCGCAGTCGGTTGGGCGTCCTCGAGCTTGCGGCGGGCAGGGGCGTCGCCATCGATGAGGCGCTCGATACGGCGGAAGACGTGGTCAAGAAATACGGTCTGGGGGCATGCCCATCCACACCAGATGCGGCCAAGGATCGAGGTGACGAAAAAAAGCAGGAATCCCGCTCCCGTGATGGCGAAAAAAAGCAGCCACAGGTCCTGGAACAGGAATGTGAGGCCGAAGAGGTGGAGCTTGCGGTGGAGGATATCGAGAAAGACGGCCGGAGCGCCGTTGATCTCAACGAGGGGCAGTGCGATGTAGGTCGCGATGAGTCCTGCTCCGGCGATCCGGCGGAGCATGGTCCACAGGCCTCGGACATCGGCGGGATGCACGAAATTCCGGGATCCATCGTCGTTGATGGTGGTCACCGTATTGCGGCTCGGGGCCTTTTGTTTCATCGGGTGGGACTTTTTAGTCGGTGGGATTCGCGATGGATTTGTTTTGACTAACAAGGAAGGCGACGACGTCGGCGATGCGGGAGGGGCCGAGGATGGGGCCCCAGTTTGGCATACCTTTTTCGGTTACTCCGTTGACGATGGTCTTATAAATCGCTGTGGGTTGGCCGCCGTGAATCCACTCGGCATCGGCGAGGTTGAAACCGATGCCGCCCTCGAGATGGGCACCGTGACAGGCCGCGCAATTCGTGATGTAGGTCTTCTCGCCAGCGTCGACCACGGCTGGGTCGGTGCTGAGCGTCCAGAGTTGGAGGTCTGTGGGGGCGGCTCCACTGTTGAGGGCGTTTTTCTGGATTTCGGCGATCTCTTGCTCGACCCGCACGTAGCCGGGAACCATGTGGCCGGTCCAGTGGTAATAGGCCCAGTAGGCGGCGGCGAAAACCATCGCGCCATAGAGTGTGAAGAGCCACCAGTTCGGCAGTCGCTTGTCATATTCCTGAATACCGTCGTAGGAGTGCGGCCGGAGTGCGTCGTCATCGGTCTTGGCGGGCTTCGTGGTCATGATCGTTTTTCCTCCTCCAAGGGCATGTGCTCGAGGTGGGCAATTTTCCGGCGGGGGCATCGGAGCGCCAGGGTCACAATGAAGGCAAAGACGCTGAACGAGGTGGCGAAGGCGATCATGCCCACTGTGGCGCTGATATCGGCGAGTTGGAGTTGGTCAAACATCGAGGCTCCTTAGGGGTTGGTGGCGGCGGCTTTTTCCGTCGCAGCCACATGGTTTTTGCCGAGTTGCTGGAGATACGCGATGACGGCGATGATTTCCTTGTCGGGCGAGATCTTGATATCGCTCTTGGCGAGGTCATCTGTGATGATCTGGCCTTCGGCCGTGAGGGAGGCGGTGATTTGCTCGTTCGTCATGGGGCCGTAGGGGACGCCCATTTTGCGGAGCACGGCGATCTTGTTGGGCAGCGCGGCGACATCCGTCTTGTCGCGGAAGAGCCAGGGATACGCGGGCATATTGCTGCCGATCGAGGTGGTGCGCGGGTTCAGCATGTGCTGAAAGTGCCAGAGGTTCGGGTATTTTCCGCCCACGCGCTGGATATCTGGGCCGGTGCGCTTGGATCCCCACTGGAACGGGAAATCATAGATGGACTCGGTGAGGCGCCCGCTGGGGCCGTAGCGGAGGACCTCGCCAACGATCGGGCGGATCATCTGGCTGTGGCAGTTGTAGCACCCTTCGCGCACGTAGATGTCGCGGCCGGCAAGTTCGAGCGGGGTATAGGCGCGCTGCATCGGCCCATCGCTGGCCACAGCTTCTTTTGAGAAAACGGTGGGCAGGATTTGGATCATGCCACCGGCAACGGCGGCAAGGAAGGTGAGGAGGGTGAATGGCAGCCAACTTTCGAGCAGGCGCTCATACCAGTGGCTCCACTTGATCCCTGAGATGCTCATATGGATCATGGCGACGAGCAGGGTTTCCACCAGGAGCACGAAAGCGATGGTGCTGATCGCACCTTGCGCGAAGCCCCATGCGCAGCCGAAGAAGACGAGCAGGAAGGAGTAGAGCACTGGGGCGTTGAAGAGGCTCGCCGCGAGGCCCATGCCTTCCTTCAATGGCTTATCGGGAATGGCAACTTCGACGGTTGCGGTGGCCGGTTTTCCCGAGCGGATCGTGCGATAGAGGTTGTAGCACATCAGCAGGAAACCGAAGAGGAACAAGGCCCCGCCGAGGATTCGCATGTGGAGCATCGGCCGCACCGAGTTGACCACCTCGAGGAAGTTCGGGTAGGCCAGCACGCCTTCGGGAGTGACAGCGGAGAGCATGAGGCCCTGTGTAATGCCCGAGACCCACATGGAGGCCACGTAGAGAAGGATGCCGACCATGCCGAGCCAGAAGTGGACGTCGGCGAGGCGGGTCGAAAAGAGCTTCGTGTTCCACAGGCGCGGAGCCATCCAGTAAAACATGCCTGCTGCCATGAAGCTGTTCCAGCCAAGCGTGCCGCTATGCACATGGCCGATTGTCCAGTCCGTGTAGTGCGATACGGCATTGATCGAGCGGATGGCCAATAGCGGCCCCTCGAAGGTCGACATGCCGTAGAACGTCACGCCTGCGGCAAAAAACTTCAGCACGGGATCGGTGCGGAGTTTGTCCCAGGCGCCGCGAAGTGTGAGGAGCCCGTTGAGCATGCCTCCCCAGGAGGGGGCCCAGAGCATGAGGCTGAAAACCATGCCGAGGGTCTGCAGCCACTCGGGGAGCGCGGTGTTTAGAAGGTGGTGCGGCCCGGCCCAGATGTAGATGAAGACGAGGGACCAGAAGTGGACGACCGAGAGCCGGTAGCTGTAAACCGGACGTCCGGCAGCTTTTGGCAGGTAGTAATACATGATGCCCAGAATTGGGGTCGTGAGGAAGAACGCCACGGCGTTATGGCCATACCACCATTGGACAAGGGCATCCTGCACGCCGCCGAAGATCGGGTAGGCGTGGAGGAGGCTCGTCGGCCATTGGAGGTGGTTGACGATATAGAGCATGGCCACCGTAATGATTGTCGCGATGTAGAACCAGATCGCCACGTAGAGCGATTTCTCGTTTCGCACGGCGAGGAGCCAGAAAAAGTTGATTGCAAAAACGACCCAGATGAGGGTCACGGCGATATTGATCGGCCAGATGAGTTCGGCGTATTCCTTGCCACGCGAAAAACCGAGAGGCAGCGTGATGGCAGCGGACACGATGATGCCCTGCCAGCCCCAGAAGTGGAGGGCCGAGAGAAAATTCGAAGGCAGGCGGGTGCGCGTGAGGCGTTGGGTCGAGTGGTAGACGCCGGCGAAGATCATATTGCCCACGAAGGCGAAGATGGCGGCGTTGGTGTGGAGCGGGCGCAGGCGGCCGAATGTCAGCCAAGAGGTGTCGAAATTCAGGACATGGAAGCTCATCTGCGCGGCGATAAATACGCCCACTAGCATGGCCACCACTCCCCAAATCACCGAAGCGAGCAGGAACTGCCGCACCACCCTGTCATTGTATTCAATCGTCTGTGTTCTCATGGAATCTTGGTTTCATCGAGCGGAGCGGCGGGAAGGCCGGTTTTTTCCTTTTGGAACGGCAGCAAACTGTCCCTCATCGGGTCGCCGCCGGAGTGGAGGTGGTGGTAGACGAAGCCCCCAATAAAGAACAACGCCAGCATCGTGCTGACGAAAATCGTGAGATAAAGAACGCTCATGGTTGCGGTCGCGGAGTCATTGACTTGCCGAGCAGACTAGATTCGGTGCCGCGTGCTGTCTTCGCGGCGTTTTGGATTCTCTGTGCATCTCATTGGGAATTGAGCTACCCTACTTCCCGCTCGATATGGGGACATCACCTGCCACTTCCATTCTGGACACCGCGCTTTTCCGCGAGTTCCGCACAGCCTTTCAGCTCGCCACGGGCCTGACGGTGGATATTGGAGCGTCGTCTGGCTTTCGAATTCCCGAGGGGGCGCCGCGCTTTTGCCACATGATGGATTTGAGCGACTCGAGCTGTGAGATTTGCCGTGAGACGCATGCCGTGATGCAAAATGCCGCCACCGATACCGCCCACACGATGGAGTGTTTTGCCGGGATGACCTCGACCACGATCCCTGTGAAGGTTCGTGGTGTGACGGTTGGATTTCTGCAGGCCGGGCATGTTTTTTTGGGGAAAAAAAGCACGATGCATTTTGAGAAGTTGCGCCGGTTTGGCCGCAGGCACGGGCTCGATCCGGACGCGATTATTCGGGCGCTGCAGAGCACGACCACCACGGATTCGAGCCGCTACGCTGCCGCCGTGCAATTGGTGCGGGTCTTCGCTCGCCAGATCCCGGATTTTCTCTCCATCGCCCCGGTTTCCTACCCCGCCGTCGAGCGCGCTCTGCGAATGATCCGGGAGGATTTGGAAAAAAGCTGGACGCTTACCGGTGTGGCCCGCGCGGTGAACATGAACCCAAGCTACTTCAGCGACGTTTTCCACAAGACGACTGGCGTCACGTTCAGCACCCATCTCGCAAACCTCCGCGTGGACAAGGCCTGCAAGATGCTCGAAGCCACATCGCTCCGCATCAGCGAGATCGCCTACGCCTGCGGCTTCCGCTCCATCTCGCAATTCAACCGTCGCTTCAAGCAAAGCATCGGAAGGAGCCCAAGAGAGGTGCGCCTCGCCGGGGCGAGCTGAGACAGAGGGGGCATCCGGCAAACAAGGCCGGGCGCGCCGGCTCCCGAGGTGTCAGCATGGGAAAACTAAAAAACCCGGCTCGCTGGAGCCGGGTTTTTGTTGGTTGAAGGGTGACGGGATGATCAGCTTTGCTTGCGGCGGCGGAGCAGGTGCCCGCCGAGGGCAACCGCGCCTAGGCCGAGAAGGGCGTAGGTGGAAGGTTCGGGAACCACCGAGAACGAGGCGTTGTAGTTGGCGCTGTTGTTCGATGCATAGATGGTTGCGGCTGTGTCCACACTGTTTGTGTCGGCTTGGAAGTAAGCCGCAAAAGTGTAGCTGCCGTTTGCCAACGCCCCTTGGCCACCGTTTGTCAGGAGGTTTTGAGTGCTCGAAGTGAGACTCCAAGTCTTGTCATTGCCCGATGTCGAGGAGGGGGTGCCAAGATCGATGGTGTTTGAAGTGGCAAAGGCATCGATTGTCCAAGTCATGCGCATATTGTTAACACTCGAGCCATTGTCATTGAATGTCTTGATTTCGTAACCTTTGATGGTGAAGGTTTCGCCGGCATTCAATGTTCCCCACCCGCTTGAGAGTTGAGGGTTGCTTCCATCGGGAGTGCCTGCGGCTTGGTAGAAGGTGTCAGTCAAGTTGCCGGCAATGACGTAGATGTTACCGAAGAAGCCTGTGGCTGCATGGGCTTGACCGGTAGTGAATATTCCGACCGCAACAGCGGCCGCGCAGAGCAATCTGCTCACAGGTTGGATGGGGAGTTGGAGTTTCATTTGGGATTTTTTGGTTTGGGTTTCGTTCTCTGAGGGTTCCCGTGCCTGCGGGGAGCAAGCGGTCGGGTGCTGGAGAATTTCTATAAGTCAACGCGCAAAATGTGTCAAAAAAATCCAGCGACTCAACCCGACGGGAAGATGCGCATGAAGCAGCGATTGGTGCTTAGGGAGAGGGTTTAAACCGTCTCATTGTTTTTCGAAGGCACTTAAAAAATAACGGGGTTTTGTGGGGCGGGCGGTGGCTTGCGTTGGGGGAATGTCTGCGGGCGGAGTCACTTGGTTTTGGGTGGGCTGTTGCGTCGGGGGGCTTTTTTCCGGCCGGTTTTTTTTGGAATTTTCGCGGCGGTTTTTTTTGGGTTCCCGGTTTTGAGTTTCCCGGTTTTGAGGGGTTGGGGTGGCGGAGTGGGCGGGGCATTTTCGATTTCGATCCCGAAGAGAGCGGAGAGATCTTCGCCATGAAGGGCGGCGGAGGTTTCGCCCAGCGGGGTGGCGGCGGTCTCGCCGGCCGCTGTGACGAGATCCTTCATATCGACGCCGCGGAGAGTGAAGAAGAGTTCGGGGCGGGCGTCGAGGCGGGCTCCCACCCCGTAGAGCACGGCGGCCACGTGTTTGCACATATCGGCCCAATCGGGACAGTTGCAGTCGAGCTTGATTTCCTGCGGCGAGGGGAAGAGTCCGTTCCCCTTGTCGGTGATGGCGGCAAGGAGATCTTCGGGGAGTTTGCCTTGGAGGAGGTCGAGAAGGTTGGTGACATGGCCTGTGGAAGCCTGGAGAAAGGATTTCCATCGCGCGGGCGGGAGGGGGGCGATGGTGACTGTGAGATGGTAGAGGGAGGAGCCTTGGACGAGGGCGGTGACTTTTCCGGAGGCGATCTGAAGATCGATGACGGAGCCGTTGCGGGCATAAGTGCGTCCGCGCGGGAGGCGATTCTCATAATCGCTGTAGGACTCGAGGTTGTCGCACCATGCCTTGCCCCAAAACGTGTGGGCGATTTTGCGGCCTTCGATGCGGACGGGATCGAGTTTTTGGCCGGTCTTTGCGAGTTTGGCGGCCTGCTTGGCGGCTTGGGCGCGCCTTGCTGCGACAGGAATGTAGGGTTTGTAGGAATGCCAGAACATAAGATCGGGAGTTGGTGGTGCGTGGAGGCTTCTCAGTTAAAATTGGTCAAAAGTGACGTCGTTATTATTCTTCGAGGGCGCTGCGGAGGTCGAGAGAGACAAAGGCGAGGAGTTCCTTGTTCGACATTTCGGTGAGGAGGATTTCGGCTCCGCCTTCGTCGCCGAGGAGGGATTCGGCGAGATGTTTTTTTTCTTGGAGGAGTGTGTCGATGCGTTCCTCGATGGTGCCTCGGCAGGTGAATTTGTGGACGAGGACGTTCCGTTTTTGTCCGATGCGAAACGCGCGGTCGGTGGCTTGGTTTTCTATGGCGGGGTTCCACCAGCGGTCGAAATGAACGACGTGGCTGGCGGCGGTGAGGGTGAGTCCGGTGCCGCCGGCCTTGAGGGAGAGGACAAAAAACGGAGGCCCGTCCTCGCGTTGGAAGTCTTCGACGAGGGCGCGGCGCTTGGCGACGGGTGTGCCCCCGTGGAGGATCGGGCCGGAACGGCCGAAGTGCCTGCGGAGGTGCTCGGCAAGTGGCTCGGTGGCTTCGCGGAACTGGGTAAATACGAGAAGTTTTTCTTGGCGGGAGGCGATCTCTTCGGCGAGGGCGGAGAGGCGTTGAAATTTTCCACTGGAGGCGGGATCCCAGTCGCCGCCGAGCCAGTGTGCGGGGTGGTTGCAGATTTGTTTGAAGCGCATGAGGAAGGCGAGCACGAGTCCGCGGCGCTGGATGCCCTCGCCGGTCGCCTCGAGTTTTTCCGCGAGTTCGGCGACGGATTTTTCGTAGAGGACGGCCTGTTGCTTTGCGAGGGGGCACCAGGCGGTGAGTTCGGTTTTGTCGGGAAGGTCGGCGATGATGCGGCGGTCGGTCTTGAGGCGGCGCAGGAGGTAGGGGCTGATGAGCCGACGGAGCGGGCTGAAGTCCGGGCGGTCGGCGGACTGGATTCGTTTCACGGCGGTGGTGAACTCGGAGGCGGCTCCGAGGAGTCCGGGGTTGAGGAAATCGTAGAGGCTCCAGAGATCGCCGAGGCGATTTTCGACGGGGGTTCCACTGAGGGCAATGCGGGCGCGGGCAGGGATTTGTTTGACAGCCTGGGTTTGTTTGGAGCCGGGGTTTTTGATTGCTTGGGCCTCGTCGAGAATGAGCAGTCGCCAAGGGTGTGTCTTGAGCCAATCGAGCCGCAGGGCTTGGCCATAGGTGGTGAGGGCGAGATCGCAACCGGCGAGATGTTTCCGCCCCGATGCGGCGTCGCGGTAGGATTCCGCCGGAGCTTCCGAGGGATGCAGGATGGTGGCACGCAGGGCGGGGGCGAAGCGGGCGATCTCGCTTTTCCAATTTGCGAGGAGGGAGGCCGGGGCGATGAGAAGGGAGGTGGGAGGAAGATCCCCGGCTGTCGGCTCGTGTTTAAGACGGTTCAGGAGGCCGATGACCTGAATGGTTTTTCCAAGGCCCATGTCGTCGGCGAGGCAGGCTCCGAGACCCAGCCTCTGGAGGAGCCAGAGCCATTTGACGCCGGTGGCCTGATAGGGACGCAGGCTGGCGTGGAGGTGTTCGTTGGGATCGAACGTTGCGGCGCGGGAAGGATCGGCGAGATTTTCAAGGGCTTCGCGCAGGGCCCCCCCTGCGGAGATCTCGCTCCAGTCGCGGGTGGCGGGTTCCTCGGTGGCGTTGGTTTTAGCTCCGGGGCGGAATCCGGCGAGGAGGCGCATGGAGTCGAGAAACGAGAGGCCGTTGTCGGATTGGGAGGCGACGTCTTGCCAGTGCTCGAGAACCTGTTTCAGCTTGTCGTTGTCGATCTCGACCCATTGTCCGCGGAGGGAGACGAGGCCGTTGCCGGCGCGGCGGAGTTCCTCCCACTCCTGCTCACTGAGAGGTTCCCCGTCGAGCGATGTGTGGATGGAGAATTTGAGCATCGTGTCGAGGCCGAGCCCGCCGGCTTTTTCCCCGCCCACGCGAATGCCGACCTTGGGTCGGGACGCGCGTCCGTTTTTCCACCAGTTCGGGATGCGTGTGATGATTCCCGCATTTTCCAGCACGGGGACTTCGCGGAGGAAGGCGTAGGCCTGGGCCGGAGACCAGGCCTGGGGTTGGAAGACGCTGCGTGAGGCAAGGAGTTCCCTGGTCCAGGGGCTTGCCTCGGCGGCCTGTTTGACGGGCTCGAGGAGGGACTGGAGAGCGGCCTGATTTTTTGCTCCGGCGTATTCCTGGAGTGCGCGGGCGAGGGGGAGGTGGACGGGTTTGTCGTCCCCGGTAAGACGATGCGTGTAGGTCGCCATGAAGGCGAAGGGCGTCTCGGGAGAGCGCTTGTTCTCGGCAAGGTGGAAGGTCACCTTGCCGAGCAGATGGAGTGCGGGATTGATTTCCGCCAACCAGGCGCGGAGGCCTCCGCGTTTTTTCGATTGCGTGCGGGCGAGTTCGACCAGTTCGTTCCAGAGGTTTTCAAAAACCCCGGGCGAGGCGTATTCGGCTCCGCGCATGGCTGGGATGCGGAGCGTGAGGTCGAAGGCGGCTCCAGATGGCATCGGGACCGTGGAGGGGAAGGTGCCATCGGCGGATTCGGGCGTGTGGGCGAGGGCGGCGAGGCAGGAATCCGCAAAACCCTGCCAAAACGTAAAATCGGCGTTGAGGAAGACGGGGTCCTTTCGCCTCGAGACAAGCTCCAGCAGGCCCTGCGCGGGGCCGATGGAAAAGGACTCCGCAAGCGCAGAGCCTGCCGCTCCACCCAGTTCCAAAATCAGTCGCCCCGCAGGAGTGAGGGCCAAACCATCGGCGGACGCGAGGGCCGGCATCGGATGGGAGGCGCTGGATATCATGGCGAATGAATTTCCGGGATTATTGTTCGGCATCAATCAAAATGATGGGGCCACCCGGGGTCGGTTCTGAAGGCGGGGTTTGCGGAACACTGGTGGCTTCGAGTGGGTTTTCGAGGTTCAACGGTTGTGCTTAACCAGCCTGCACAGGCCAGAATGCGCTTCTCCGCACCGACAAAGAGGTGTGGACGTCTGCCATGGATATACGTCAGGGTCGGCCGCGTTCCTCACCATGAAACCTGAAATCCTCCCCTTGCTTGCGTCCGTCTCGGCGAATCCCATGTCCTCCTTGGACATGATCCTCTTCCTCGTTTTTGTGATCGGAGTGGTGGCTCTGGGTATCTACCAAGGCGAGAAAGCCGTCAGCGGGAGCGAGGGGTCCGGCGGGGCCGCTGGTTATTTCTTGGCGGGGCGCGGGCTCACTTGGTGGCTGGTCGGTTTCTCCCTCATCGCGGCGAATATCTCGACCGAGCAATTTGTGGGCATGTCGGGCGCGGCCGCCGACTGGCTGGGAATGGCCATCGCGTCCTACGAATGGATGGCCGCCATCACGCTCGTGGTGGTCGCTTTTGTCTTTCTTCCGAAGCTCCTTCGCTGCGGCATCTATACGATTCCGGAGTTCTTGGAGTATCGCTACGGCCCGTTTTCGCGCCTCGTCATGGCCCTCGCGACACTGGTGATATTGGTCGGTGTGCCGACGGCCTCCGTTGTCTATTCGGGAGCAAAGGTTGTCTCCGTGTTTTTCCAAGGCCAATCGCTCTTCGGCCTCGACTTTGGCTCGGTGACGGTCGGGTGTTGGGTGATTGGAATCTCAGCGGGCATCTATGTCCTGATCGGTGGCCTGAAAGCCTGTGCCTGGACCGATCTCGTGTGGGGAGCCTCGCTCATCATCGGTGGGGGCATCGTGATGTGGCTCGCTTTTTCCGCTCTTGAAAAAGCCGACCCTGCCGCGCTCTTTGCCACGAAGGTTGCCAATTCCTCCGCCACGGTGGAAGACATCCAAAAAGCGGGTGCTTGGGAGAGGTTCCAGCTCCTCAACAGCGGCCACAATGCCGAAGCCAAGGCTCTGCCGGGCGAAAATCTTTCCGGCGGCAAGTTGCACATGATCCGGCCTGCCAGCGACCCCAGCATTCCCTGGACTGCGCTGCTGGTCGGGCTCTGGATTCCCAATTTTTTCTACTGGGGCCTGAACCAATACATCGTCCAGCGCACGCTGGGTTCGAAATCCCTCGCCGAGGGCCAGCGCGGCATCGTCTTCGCGGCAGCGCTCAAGCTCCTCATCCCGTTCATCGTTGTGATTCCCGGTATTCTTTGTTTCAACCTCTTCAGTGGTGAGCTCCGCACCGAGGCCGCGCGCAAGAATGAAGTAGTCCTCGCCACGATCCAGCCTGGAAGCGGACTTGTGCACCCCTTCACGGAGAACTTTGCTCTCACCGAGCCCGCCAAGGCCCGCGAGGTTCTCCAACACAATGCATCTGTGGCCGGCAAGAGCGTCGAGCTCCCTCCAGAGGCCACTGCGGCGGATCTCTTCAACGCCAACAATGCGCTTCTTGCAACCGGCGCGACGCTGGGAACCAAGCTCATCGGCTACGATTACGATGCCGCCTTCCCCACGCTTCTCCGCCAACTTCTCAAGCCGGGGATCAGCTGGTTCGTCCTCGCCGCGATTTTCGGCGCTGTCGTTTCCTCCCTCGCATCGATGCTGAATTCCGCAGCGACCATCGCCACCATGGATCTCTACAGCAAGGTTCACAAAAATGCCTCGCAAGATGCGTTGGTGCGGGCGGGGCGAGCCTTCACCCTCGTCTTTGTCCTCATCGCCTGCCTCATCGCCCCGAGCCTCTCGAATCCGGCATTCGGCGGGATTTTCAATTTCATCCAAGAGTTCCAAGGCTTCATTAGCCCAGGCATTCTGGCTGTGTATCTCTTCGGGTTCCTCGTCCCCCGCGCCCCCCGCTTTCTCGGTTGGCTCGGGATCGTGCTCAATGCCGTCCTTTATGGATCCCTGAAATGGTTCATCGCTCCCGAGATGGCTTTTCTCAACCGCATGGCCGTCTGCTTCGGAGTTGTCGTCCTAGTTCTGGGAGCCATCACCCTGCTCAAGCCCATGGCCCGCCCCGTCGTGCTCCCGACCACAGACCTGATCAACCTCGAATCCTCCAAGTCCGCGAAGTTCATCGGCATCGGAATCATCATCGCCACTCTCTGTCTTTATGCTCTCTTCTGGTAAACGTTCCGCCCACTTCCTCTGCCAGCCTGCGGTGCAGGCGTGAACCCGCTCCGATCGCGAAACCTTCTTCTCATTTTTTGTCGTGATCCTGGGGGGGAGCGCAGCCTTTAACGGTTGGCAAGAATGCGGAGAGACGGGCGGGGGAGTCCCTACTTGGGGCTCTTGGATTTTCTCTTTTCCGGTTCGGCGATGGAGAGAGCTTTTCTTAAAAACGGTGCGGTGCGGCTCTCTTTGGCGAGAGCGACTTTTTCGGGAACGCCTTGAGCGATGATCTTGCCGCCTTCGGCTCCGGCTTCCGGGCCGACGTCGAGGATGTGGTCGGCCTCGGCGATGATGTCGATGTGGTGCTCGATCACGACGACGGTGCCGCCTTCATCGACGAGGCGGTGGAGGACTTGTATGAGTTGGGCGACATCATGGGCGTGGAGGCCGATGGTGGGTTCCTCGAGGACGTAGAGTGTCGATTTGCCCTTGCGGGTGGTGCGAATTTCCTCGGCGGAGGAGGTGGCGCGGCGGGCGAGTTGGGTGACGAGTTTGATGCGCTGGGCTTCGCCGCCGCTGAGGGTGGGGCTGGGTTGTCCGAGCTTCAAGTAGCCGAGACCGGTTTCTTGGAGCAGGGCGAGCGGGCGGCGGATTTTTGGGTGGGAGGCAAAGAACTCGACCGCTTGCTCGATGGTCATATCCATCACATCGCCGATGGATTTTCCGTTGTAGAGGATTTCGAGGGTGGACGGGTTGTAGCGGCGGCCATTGCAGTCCTGACAGGGCATGTAGGAAGGCGGGAGGAAATTCATTTCCAGTTTGATGACGCCTTGGCCGAGGCAGGCTTCGCAGCGGCCGCCCTCGTTGTTGAAGGAAAAGCGGCTGCCTGTGTAGCCGCGCATGCGTGCGGCTGGAAGGGTGGCGAAAAGCTTGCGGATTTCGTCGAACACCTTGACGTAGGTCGCGGGGGTGGAGCGGGAGGTCTTGCCGATGGGCGATTGGTCCACTTCGAGGACGGCGCCGAGGGGCTCGAAGCCGGAAATGCCTGTGTGAAGGTCCGAGTGGAGGGGGGCGCGTTTGCGGGTTAGGGCATCGCGAACGGCAGGAACGACGATGCCGCGGATGAGCGTGCTTTTTCCGGAACCCGAGACCCCGGTGAGGACGGTGAGGCGGCGGAGCGGGATGCGAACATCCTCGTTTTTGATGTTGTGGAGGTGGGCGCCTTTGAGTTCGAGCCACTGGTCGGCGTCGGGGCGGCGGGCTCCGCGAAGCGGGTGGAGCATCGGCTCACGGAGGGCACGGCCGGTGTGGGAAAGCGGGTTGTCGAGGATTTCCTGGAGTGTGCCGCTGGCAATGACTTCGCCTCCACGGCTGCCTGCTCCCGGGCCGAGGTCGAGGATGCGGTCGGCGCGGCGCATGGTCTCCTCGTCGTGTTCAACGACGATCAGGGAGTTGCCTTTTTTTGCCAGGGATTGGAGGGCATCGAGGAGACGTTCGTTGTCACGCGGGTGGAGGCCGATGGTAGGCTCGTCGAGGACGTAAAGGACTCCGCGCAGGTTCGAGCCGAGTTGGGCGGCGAGGCGGATGCGCTGGGATTCGCCCCCGGAGAGGGTCTTGGCGCTGCGGTCGAGCGAGAGGTAGTCGAGGCCCACCCTGGCGAGAAATTCGAGGCGTTGGCGGATTTCAGTGATGATGTCGCGGGCCACCTCGGCAGCCGAGTTCTTGAATTCGAGGGCATCGCAGAGGGCGAGGGCCTCGGAGGCTGGGGAGCGGGTGAAGTCGGCGATGGAGTGTTTCTGGATGAAGACATTCGTTGCGGTCTCGTTGAGGCGGGAGCCTTTACAAATCGGGCAGGGGCGAGGCTCGTCGTCCTCGAGTCCCTCGTGGCGGCGTTCTTCGTCGAGTTCGGCCTCGATGGCGGTCTCAAAATCGTTGCCGCCGCCGAGGCCTTTCCAGACTTCGCCGAAGCCCCGGCAGTGCCGACACCAACCGTGCGGCGAGTTGAAGGAAAAAAGCCGCGGGTCAAGAGGTTCGAAGGCGAGGCTGCAGGACGGGCAATTCATCGCCGTGCTGAGCGTGACGGATTTGCCTTTGGCATCTTCGAGGCGAGCGGTGCCCTTACCGATGCGGAGGGCCTTGCGGACAAGATCGTCGGCTTTTTTGGCATCGGGGGCGTCGAGTTCGCCGATGAGGGCGTCGATCGTGTGTTCTTTGAAGCGCTCGAGTTTTTCGAAGCCCTCCACGGCGACGGGTTCGCCATCGACGATGAGTGTGGTGATGCCTTGGCGGCCTGCGGCGCGGGCGACGTCGGTGTGGAAGCCTTTGCGACCCTTGATAAGGTTGGCGAAGATTTTGAGCGGACCTTTGGCGGCGCGTTCGTTGACTTCGGTGGCGATGGCTGTGGGGGTGCGATTTTCTACAGCGACGTTGCAGGACGGGCAGAATTGGGTGCCGAGCTTCGAGAAGAGGAGGCGGAGGAAGTGGTAAATCTCGGTCACCGTGGCGACGGTGGATTTCCCGCCGCCGCGGGTGACGCGCTGTTCGATGGCGACGCTGGGCGGGAGGCCCTCGATCGAGTCCACGTCCGGCTTCTCGAGTTGATCGACGAACTGGCGGGCATAGGCCGACATGCTATCGAGGAAGCGGCGTTGGCCCTCGGCGAAGAGTATGTCGAACGCGAGGGTCGATTTTCCCGAACCGCTGAGGCCGGTGACGACGACCATGCCGTCGCGCGGGATGTCGACATCGATGTTCTTCAAATTGTGCTCACGGGCTCCGCGGACGCTGATGAATTTCGAGGCGGGTGTTTTGGGTCGAGGGCGCGACGGGGTCTCGCCGAGATAGGCGCTGCGGCCCTCCAGGATCGGCTGGAGGTATCGGCCGGTGAGGGATTCCGGAATGGTGGCGACGTGTTCGGGGGTGCCTGCGGCGACGATTTCGCCTCCGTCCTCGCCGCCCTCGGGGCCAAGGTCGATGACCCAGTCCGCGCATTTGATGACCTCCAGATTGTGTTCGATGACGATGACGCTGTTGCCCTCATCGACGAGGCGGTGGAACACTTTGACGAGCAGGGCCACGTCGTCGAAGTGGAGTCCGGTGGTGGGTTCGTCGAAGATGAGGAGGGCCTTCTCGCGCGAGTGTCGGGCGAGGTGGTGGACGAGTTTGAGGCGTTGGGATTCGCCGCCGGAGAGAGCGTTGACGGGTTGGCCGAGGCGCAGGTAGTCGAGGCCGACTTCGCCGAGGAGTTCCAACGGCGCGGTGATCTTCCCCTGCTTGTCGAGGGGTTTGAAAAATTTCACGGCTTCGACGGCTGTCATCTCCAAGACATCGTGGATGGATTTTCCGGCGACCTCGACTTTAAGCAGGGGGGCGCGGAAGCGGGTGCCGTCACACTCGGGGCAGCGAAGGAAGAGATCGCTCAGAAATTGCATCTCGACTTTCTCGAATCCGAGTCCACCGCAGCGGTCACAGCGTCCGTTGCCGGTGTTGAATGAAAAGCTGGATGGCGTGAATCCTCCTGCGAGAGCGGAGGGTGAGGTGCCGAAGAGTTCGCGGATGTGCTCGTAAGCTCCCAGATAAACGGCTGGCGTGGAGCGCGGGGTTTTGGAAAGGGGCGATTGATCGACCATCACGACCTCGTCCACGATTTCGTCGCCGGTGATGGATTTGACGAAGCCCGCCGCCTCGTCCTCCGAGGGGTCCTCGCCGATCAATTGGCGGTGAAGGACGTCGCGGACGAGCGAGGTTTTCCCCGAGCCGGAAACGCCGGTCACGGCACAGAGGACGCCGATGGGAAACTTGGCGTTGAGACCCTTGATGTTGTGGTGGGTGACCCCTCTGAGGGTGATGTGATCGAGTGCCTTGCGGCGTTTTTTCGGGACGGGTATGGATTTTTTTCCCTCAAGGTAGTCCGCGGTGAGGGAGTCTTTGATGCCGTGGAATTTCACGGCGGGACCGCAGTAGAGGAGCTTGCCGCCGGATGTGCCTCGTCCCGGGCCGATATCGACAATCTCATCGGCAGCGCGAATCACGGCTTCCTCGTGCTCAACGACGAGCAGGGTGTTGCCTTTGTCGCGGAGACCTTGGAGAACCTCGATAAGGCGGGAGGTGTCGCGCGGATGGAGGCCTACGCTGGGTTCATCTAGAACGAAGAGGGTATTGACGAGAGAGGCTCCGAGGCAGGTGGTGAGATTGACGCGTTGGATTTCGCCTCCGGAGAGCGAGCGTGTCGGGCGGTCGAGGGTGAGGTAGCCGAGGCCGATCTGGCAAAGATATTTAACGCGGGAGAGAACCTGGGTGTGGACGAGGCGGGCGCTGGAATCGGCTGGGAGTTTGAGGGCTTCGAGAACGGGAGCCAGGCGCTTGAGCGGCAGGCCTGCGAGGTCTGCGATGGTCAGGCCCGGGGGGTCGATGCGGAAGTTGAGCGTCTCGGGTTGGAAGCGGCCCCCATGGCATTTCGGGCAGGGTTGGTAGCTGCGGTAGCGCGACAGGAGCACCCGGATGTGCATTTTGTAAACTTTGCTCTCCAGCCACCGGAAATAACCGTCAACACCATACCAATCGCCATTTTCCCAAGCTTCGTGGGGCGCGGCATCGGGATCGCCATGGATGACAAAATCCTGATCCGCTTGGGAGAGACGCTCGAAGGCGCGAACGGTGTCGATACCGCGTTTGCGGCAGTGGCGCATGAGGTCGTCTTGGCATTCGGCGGACTGGCCGCTTTGAAAGGGGCGGATAACGCCATCGGAAATCGATAGGGAGCGATCGGGAATGACGCGCTGCATATCGATGCCGATGATGCGGCCGAAGCCTTTACACTCGGGACAGGCTCCCAGAGGAGAGTTGAAACTGAAGAGGCCGGGGGAGGGCGGGCGGATGTCGATGTCGCAGGGCGCGCAATGCCAGCCTGCGGTATGGGATTCTGTGGCACCTGTCTCGGGGGAGATGATGGTTAGCCGTTCGTTGCCGAGGCGGAGAGACGTTTCAATGCTCTCGGCTAGGCGAGCGTGGGGGGTGTTGGAGAGATCGAGGCGGTCTTGAATCACCAAGATCGCGGCGGGGAGCTTGCGGAGGGTGACCGGTTCGTCTGTGCGGTGCGGCTTGCCTTTTATCCAAACGCGCAGGTAGCCTTGTTGGCTTAGAAAATCAAAGAAATCCTTTGGCGCGGTGTCTTCGGGAGCAGTGACAGTGAAAGCGAGAAGGATGGTCTTCCCGCCGTGAGTGGCAAGAATTTGTTGGAGGATGGACTGGGGAGTTCCTAGGACGACCTGCCGCGAGCATTTGGGGCAGAATCCTTTGGCTACACGGGGAAAGAGAAGTTTGAGGTAATCGTTGATCTCCGTGATTGTGCCCACCGTCGATCGCGTGGTGCGGACGTTGTTGGCCTGCTCAATGGCTATGGCTGGCGGTATCCCCTCGATGCTGTCAGCGAGGGGTTTATCCATCCGCTCGAGGAACTGGCGGGTGTAGGGACTGAATGTCTCTACATACCGCCTTTGTCCCTCGGCGTAGATGGTATCAAACGCGAGGCTTGATTTACCGCTTCCGCTGGGGCCGGTGACGACGATGAGGCTGCCCAAGGGCAGGTCAAGGTCAACCCCTTGGAGATTGTTCTGTTTGGCTCCGCGGAGCCGAATGAAATCCACTCGTGGAAGTCAGAGAGCCGCGATTAAGCTGCTTGTGGGCCGCGCAGTTCGTCCGTGCGAAGCAGAACGCGTTGGCGCATGATTTTTCCGGATTTGAACTTGACCGTGGCACGGGCGGGGATCACCACGTCGTGTTCGGGTTTGTTCGGGTTGCGTCCGACACGGGACTTTGTGAGGCGGACTTCGAAAACACCGAAGTTGCGGAGTTCGACGTCACGGCCAGTGGCAAGCGCGTCTGTAATGCCATCCAATGTGAGCTGGATGACACTGAAAACTTCCTGCTGAGTGAGTCCTGTTTTTTTGCTGATCTGCATTACCAGATCCCGTTTGGTGAGGTTAGCCATAGTGTTTTTGTTGGTTTGATTAGCGAAGCTGATGCTAACAAGCGGAGGGCGAGAGCGCAATCCGTTTTATTAAAATTTTTCAGCGGGTTGGTGAAATCGCAATGTCTATTGGGGAACGGGGCGTGGGCCGACGGTGCCGTCGATGCTGACCGTTGCCTTGGAGCCGGGAGCGGAAGTCACGGGAGAATCTGTTTCGATGAGGGCCAAGCCCTCGGGCGAGAGGTGGATGATGCGACCGCCGCGACTGGGTTGGGGGTCGTCTGGAATTTTTACGACGACCCGCTGACCCGCTTGAATGCTGGATCCGGGCTTGAATTGAGCGTGGAGGAACGAGGGATTCCCATTGGATTGGACGGCGGCCTGCGAGGTGAGGGCGTGTGTGCGGGAGTAGTTCCAAACCGTTGCAAAAAATCCGGCAAGGCAGAGGACCAGCAGGCCTGCGACGACCAGACGGCCGTTGGAGCGGCGGGACTTGTGTTCTATGTCCATGCGGTGTGGGTCAGCAAGTGCCCGGGGAAAGGGTGGCCTGCTCAAAATCTTTCAAGCAGGCGAGAATGCCCCGCGGATCGCGGAGGAGAGCGGTTCCGACAAGGGCGGCGTGAAAGTGGAGAGCCACGGCGGGGAGGGTTGCCGGGGTGAGGCCGCTTTCGGCGATGCGAATGGCGCCAGGCGGGAGTTTTTCCACAAGACGGAAGGTGTCCATGTCAAGGCTGAAATCTTGTCCCGACGAGCCACCTGCGGAGACGAAGCCGGTGGTGGATTGGAATTTCCGGCTATTGATGCCAACGATGCGGGCGGTGGGGGGGAGGGTGTCTATTTCCTCCCGAGTGTGGACTTCAAAGAGCACCTCCATGCCGAGGTCGCCGGCGAGGCTGTGGAACTCCCGCATGCTCTGGGGATCGAGAACGTTTGCCATGAGAAGGATCGCATCGGCCCCGAAGGCGCGGGCCTCCAGGATCTGGTAGGCATCCACGATGAAATCCTTGCGGAGAATGGGCTGGGGAACTTGGGAGCGGATGGCGGCGAGGCGATGGATGTCCATGCCGAAGTGGGTGCGGTTGGTAAGAACGGAAACGGCTTTGACGAGGGGCGAGGCGGCGTAGGCTGCGGCAGCGTCTCGGATGTTTTCGCGGCGCATGGGGCCTACGCTCGGTGAGCGCTCTTTGATCTCGGCGATGAGACCGAAGCCTGTGGTGAGTGGCGCGGTGAAATCGCGCGGAGGGGGGGCATCGGCGAGGCGGAGGCGAAGCTCGGCCGGGGGGGTTGCTTGCTTCGCCTCGGCGACCTCTCGGCGGACATCTTCGAGGATGGTGTCAAGAACTGTTTTCAAGATTGAGGCTTAGGGTAGCTGCCGAGGGTTTTGATGGCGCGACAGTTTTTTGAGAGTTCGCGGAGGAGTTCGGTATTTTGGAGTTCCTGGCGGTGGCCGTCCGCTTGCACGAAGAAAAATGTGTCATTGCTGCCTTTCATCGCCGGGCGGCTCGCGAGATGGGAGAGATTGATTTGCATGTCCTTGAAGGGGCCGAGTGCGGAGAAGAGCGCGCCGGGTTTGTTCTCGATGCGCAGCATAATCATGGTCTGGTCGCTGCCCGAAGGGGCGTTGGGCTGCCGCCCGAGGACGATGAAGCGGGCTCCGGCGGGGTGGCCCTCCGGATCGCGGTCTGGAAGGATCTCAGCGCAGATGGAGATGTTTGTGGCGGCGAGTTCATCGAGGGTGGCGTTGATGAAGCCGTGAACAGGATCTTCAAGGGGGACGACTCCGCAATCGGCTCCATCGGTTGCGACTTGTTGAAAAACATCGCCAATCGCAGGGGCATGGGTGTAGCGGACGCTGGAGCCGAATTTTGCCAGAGAGGCCTGATGGGTGGGACTTCCGGAGGGGCCCAGGCAGGCGATGACGATATCTTTTTCGAGTGCGAGCGATGCGGACATGATCTCGCGGTAAATGGCGCGAATGGCTTCGGGGCGGAGTGGTCCACTGCTGCGTTCGATGAGGCTGCGCAGAAGCTTGATCTCGCGGTCCGGGGAGTAAATCGGGAGGGACTCGCGGTTTTTAATAACTCCGATCTCCTTGGCGAGTGCGGCGCGCTCGTTGAGAAGGCGAAGCAGCTCGGTGTCGAGGGTGTCGATTTGCTGGCGAAGTGTGGGAAGGTCGCTCATGGAGTGAGGGAAGGTTCGGAAGGTTCGTTTGGCTCGGAGGGTTCGTTTGGCTCGGAAGGTTCGTTTGGCTCGGAGGGTTCGTTTGGCTCGGAGGGTTCGTTTGGCTCGGAGGGTTCGTTTGGCTCGGAGGGTTCGTTTGGCTCGGAAGGTTCGTTTGGCTCGGAAGGTTCGTTTGGCTCGGAAGGTTCGTTTGGCTCGGAAGGTTCGTTTGGCTCGGAAGGTTCGTTTGAAGGCGGCGAGGGAGGCTGGGGTTCGGGCGCAGCGGTTGGCTGTGCGGGAGTTTCCGGGGGAGGTTCAGGTGAGGCTTTGGGGAGTGGGATGCGGCGGAGTTCCGAGGCGTTGGGGAGGTCGTCTAGGTTTTTGAGGCCGAAGTGCTCTAGGAAAAACTGGCTGGTTTCGTAGAGGAGCGGTCGGCCTGCGATCTCGGAGCGTCCGGCGATGCGAATGAGTCCACGGTCGAGAAGGGTCTGCATGACCCCATCGACAGCGACGCCGCGGACGGCTTCGATATCTGCTCGGGTTATGGGTTGGCGGTAGGCGATGATGGCGAGAGTTTCCATTCCCGGGGCGCTGAGGCGGGCTTGGCGATTTTCCGGGAAAAGTTGGCGAAGCCAGGGGGCGAACTCGGCACGGGTTACGAGTTGCCAGCCGGCGGCACTTTCGCGGACTTCAAAGGAACGGTTGGTTGCGGAGTATTCCTGCTCAAGTTGCTGGATGGCCTCCTGGAGTTGGGCGGCCTTGATTTTTGCGAAGCAGGCGATGGAAGGGTTGTCTTTTGCGGTATCGGCGGCTCCCTTGAAAATGGACGAGAGTTCTTTGGCGGAAACCGGTTTTTGTGAGGCGAAGAGAATCGCCTCGACAATGCGGTGGAGCGGAAAGAGGGGTTCCTTCTCGGCGGGAGCTTCGTTCATAGAAAGGTGGGCCGTGCATCGCTGACGCGGTCGATCCAGATTTCTCCACAGGCGAACTCCTGTCGGACGCGAAGTTGCTTGAGACGGATGAGTTCGAGCATGGCGAGAAAGGTCACCACAATTTCGGCGCGACTGGCGGCATCGGCGAATAGTTCTTCAAATCGCAGGGGGATGGCGCTGTCGGTGACGCGCAGGAGGTGGTCGATCTTGTCGGAGACGGTGAAGTTCTCGGCGAATATCTCACGGAGGTCTTCCTTTTTCGTGTCGAGGCGTTTGAGGATTTTCTGAAAAGCATGGATGAGGTCGAAGATGCCGACTTCCTCCACGAGGAGATTCTCTGCCGGGGCGAGGTCGGGGGTCACTGGCATGCGGGGAAAGAGATTGTGCTGCATCGCCTCGTGGTCGCGGAGAAGGGCGGCGGCCTCTTTGAATTTCTTGTATTCGATGAGTTGGCGGATGAGCTCGAAGCGGGGGTCGTGCTCCTCGGCGTCCTCCTCGGCCATCTGCTGATCAACGGGGAGGAGGGTGCGACTTTTGATGTAAAGAAGATTGGCGGCCATGACAATAAACTCGCCAGCCAACTCGATGTTCAGGACCTGGAAAGCTTCCAAGTAGGTGAGATACTGAGTGGTGATCCGCTCGATCGAGATGTCATAGATGTCGACCTCGTCGCGTTTGATGAGGTAGAGCAGAAGATCGAGCGGTCCCTCAAAGACGTCGAGCTTGACCTTGTAGTCTTCCACTGGGCGTTAAAGCCGCTTGTAGCCGCGCTTTTCGGCTTCCCGAGTGAGTTGGGTGCGGTGCTTGACGTGCTCTTTTTTCTTTGTTTTGAGCTTGCTGATCTGACGTGAAAGTTTGTCGATGACCTTGTCGATGGCCACGTAGAGGTCGGATTCGGCGTCCTCCGCATGGATATCTGGGCCACTGAGGGCGAGGTGGACCTTCACGATGAAGGGCTTTTTGCGATCATGGTTGTGGAGGAGAACAACGTGCGCTGCGAGGATGGTCTCGCCATGGCCCTCGAGGTGGCTGATTTTCTCGGCCACAAATTCATGGATGGCCCCGGTGAGGGTGATGTTGCGCGGTGTGATGTGAATTTGCATACGTTTATACAGTGGGGCCGCAGGGGCATGGATTCCAGCAAAAACCCGCTAGCCGGGAGATTCCGGGGTCTTCACATTTAAAAGATCGAGGATTTTTGCGTAGGCCAAAGTGGTGTTGGCGCCCGGCTGGGCGGGATCGATCATGTCGTGGGGCAGAGCGAGCGCGGCGGGAAATTCGTGGACGAGGATGTGGGATCCTTTCCGGGCTGCGAGTTGCGCGGCGATGGAGTGTGTGAGCGGGTTGTTCGCGCCTTGATCCGTTGCGGTGGTGAGAAAAACAACGCGTTTGGCGAGGAGCGGGCGGGCGGCAATGTGGGCGCGAAAATTCCTGGAGAGTTGGAGGGTGCCTGCCATGCAGTGCGTGCCGAAGCGAGGATAGGCGTGGTCCGGACCGGCAAGATTTTCTTTATTTTCGGAATCCCACCACAGGTAAAAATTCGGAATGCGCGAGAGCACAGCGGCGATGCCATCGATCAGGGGGACTGGAGCGCCGTGGAGGCTGAAAAATGGGGAGATGAGCACGGCGTCGTCGATGCCTGTTCGGTTTTGGGCGATCCAAGCAACGGCGACGGCACTGCCAGAGAGGCCAACGAGGCTCACATGGTCGCCGAGACCGGCCCCGATATCGAGGCCCGTGGCGGCTTGGTCAACCAAATCTTGGCCGGTTTGCAGGCCTTGTTCGTCATTGAGCCTGTCGGAAAAGCCGGCCAGGCGGGCTCGGGGAACAACGACATTGCTGCCGCTGGCGTGGAGGATTTGAGCGAGGAGGGCAAATTGTGCGGGGCAGTTTGTGAGACCGTGGAGGAGGACGAAGGCGCGCTCTGTTTTGCGTCCATGGTGAAGCAGGAGGCTGCCCCCGTCGTCCCGGAGCGGGAGGTCGGATTCCGAAACGCGGAGGTCTTGGAATCTCTCCAACGCTTGATCGAAGGAGATGGCAGGCCGGGGGACTGATTGGAAGGAGGGAACCCTCATCACGACGAATCCGGCCAAGCCAAGGGGGATGACCAACGCAAGCAGGGTGGTTTTTTTCATTTGCGGAATTTGGGAGCCCAGGTGGGTCGCAGCTGCGCGGCGACGAGGAAAGCGATGCCGATGAGGATGAGGAACAGGGAAAGAAACTGGCCGCGTGTGAAGAGGAATGTGAGGGGGGCGTCGGGCTCCCGGAAAATCTCGCCAATGATCCGAAGCACGGCATAGGCAATGAAGAAGACGCCCGTGAGCACGCCATCGGGGAGGCGCAACCGGGTGCGGGGGATCCACAGGATGGCGAAGAGCAGAGCGCCTTCAAGAAGCGCAGCGTAAAGCTGCGAGGGGTGCCGCGGAGTGAGGGCGGGCGCGAGAATGGAATGCAGAGCGCTGGCATTTTCCACTATGGCGGGAACGGTGTTCCATGAGGGGTTGATCTGGACAGCCTCGCGAATCACCGCTTGAGCGGTCTCGTGAGGGACGTCGTAGAGTTCCTTCGGAAATTGCATCGCCCAGGGGATAGTGGCTGGGCGGCCGTAGAGTTCGCCGTTGATGAAGTTGGCGCAGCGGCCGAGAAAGAGACCGACGGGTGCCGCCACGACGACGTTGTCGCCCACGTTGAGCCATGGGATTTTTTTTCGTCGCGCGTAGATCCATGTGAACGCGACGATGCCTAGGATGCCCCCGTGGCTCGCCATGCCGCCGTCCCAGAATTTGAAAAATACCAGCGGGTCGTGGAGGAAACGATCCCAGTCGTAGAAAAGCATGTAGCCGAGCCGCCCCCCGAGAACCACGCCGAACAGGGCGGTGCCGGTAATAAAATCCCCGACAGCCGCCGGTGGGATGTCGCTGTAGGCGCGGCGGGCAAGATGAAGGCAGATGGCGTAGGCGGATGCGAAAGCGAGAACGTAGGCGAGGCCATACCATCGCAAGCCAAAGCCGTCGCTGAACCGGATCAAGAACGGGCTTAGGTCGTGGATGTAATAGGCAAGCACGGGCGAGGGGCTCTAGACGCCTTTAAATCGTCTGTGACAGAAACCCTCCATCCACCCGCAGATCGGAGCCGGTGACGAAGGAACTGGCTTGCGGGCTCGCAAGAAAAATCGCGGCGCCCGAGAGTTCATCAGCCTCGCCGAAGCGCGCCATTGGCGTGTGGTTGAGGATCGCTGCGGCCCGTGGAGTTGTGGAACCATCGGGATTGAAAAGCAGGCGGAGGTTCTGCTCGGCTGGAAAGAAGCCGGGAGAGATCGAGTTGACCCGCACGCCGTGCGGGGCCCATTCGCGGGCCAGAAAATTCGTCAGGTTGAGCACGGCGGCTTTTGCGGCTGAGTAGGCGACCACGCGGGAGAGGGGAATGTGTGCGGAGGCGCTGGCGACATTGATCACGCTTCCGCGCCCGGCATCGACCATTGCGCTGCCGATGACCTGACATGGCAGAAGCGCACCGCCGACGAGGTTGAGGTCAAAATTCGCCATCCAGTCATCAACAGAAATTTGAGAGAAAGGATGTTCCGGTGTCACGGTGACGCGTGGGTCGTTGCCGCCCGCGGCATTGATAAGAACCGAGGGGATTCCGAAGGCCTGGATCGTCGCCTGAAGAAGCTCTTCGATGCTGGTGCGGTCGGTGGCATCTGTTTCAACAAAGACCGCTCGGCCACCAGCGGCGGCAATCTCGGCCACGCGCTGCCGCCCGCGTTCCTCATTGCGGCCGGAGACGACCACGCGAGCCCCTGCGGAGGCGAGAGCCGAGGCCATACTGCCGCCGAGGACACCGGTTGCGCCGATCACGACAGCCACTTCCTCGGATAGATCAAAAAGGTTTGTTGCCATAGAGGTGGTAATAAAACCGTATCGTCGACCGCTCGCACGGTATTTTTTTTGGCTTGGGCGTGGGCGTGCGGAAGGTAAAAACTATTCCGTTATGTTGAAGGATACACAAAGCGAGCGCGACCACCGCAAGATGCCCATTGACCGTGTGGGGGTGAAGGCGCTGCGCTACCCCATGCAGATACGAGACAAGGATCACTCCGTCCAAAGCACCGTGGCCACCCTTCAACTCACGGTCGACTTGCCGCATCACTTCAAGGGAACGCACATGAGCCGTTTTATCGAGGTTATCGCCGCGCACGGCCCAGTAATCCATGTCGAAAACATCCGCGACATCCTTGAAAAAATGTGCCGTCGCCTGGAGAGCGATTGTGCACACATTGAAATGGAATTTCCGTTCTTCCTGGAAAAAAAAGCCCCTGTCTCCGGTGCGCCCGGACTTATGGACTACATGGTGCGATTCAGTGCCACACTTGCGGAGAGTGCTCTGGATTTTGTGGCTACCACCGTGGTTCCGGTGACCACGCTGTGCCCGTGTTCGAAAGCGATCAGCTCCGCCGGCGCGCACAACCAGCGGGGCCAGGTGACACTATCGGTGCGCTGTGGCAAGCCCATGTGGATCGAGGATATGGTGCGTTTCGCCGAGGAGTCCGCCAGCGCCGAGTTGTTCAGCCTGCTCAAGCGTCCGGATGAAAAACATGTGACCGAACAGGCCTATGCCAATCCGGTTTTCGTCGAGGATCTGGTGCGCAATGTGGCGATCCGCTGCGAAGCGGATTCCAATATTCTCTGGTATCGCGCGGAGGTGGAAAACTTCGAGTCCATCCACAACCACAACGCCTACGCCCTGATCGAAAAAAAATCGCGCTAGCGAGGGGCGGCTTCCCCGCTTGGCGCCGTTCTGCGGGTTTTCCTCGTCTCGCTGGGTGAGGAGACTATCATCCCGCCAATATGCCAGACGCGCTTCAAAACCCAACAGGCTCCCCGAGACCCCGTGGCTTGGAGGCTGCGGGATGGATGATCGTGATCGCCCTTGCTTTTTTGGTTGTGCACTTGGGCAAGGATTTATTCATACCCCTCGTCATCGCCTTAATCGGGGTCTACCTGATCAAGGTGCTCGAGCGTTGGATAAGCAGCGTGAGGGTGTGTGGAAGGAATCTGCCCTCCGCGATCGCTCTGGTCTTGGCTTTTGCGGCGGTCATCGGGCTGAGCTTCCTCCTCTTCTCGATCATCGCCGACAATGCCATGCGCGTCGCCGAGACGGCTCCCAGGTATCAGTCGCGACTTCTGCGCGTGCAGGCCGAAGTGTTCTCCGCTTTCGGGATCGAGCAGCCTCCCGCTCTGAAGGAGTTTCTTGGCAGCATCGACATTCCCGGGGTTCTCGCCACGGTCGCAACCAACCTTGCGGGGCTTCTTAAAACGACCACACTGATTTTGATTTTTGCCGTCTTTCTGCTGTTGGAGTCGCGGTTTATCTCATCCAAGACGGCTGCGCTTTTTCCCAACGACGAGCGCCGGGAACGCGTGCGGATCCTGCTGCGCCGGATTGACCGCGATATCCAGACCTACTTCGGCGTGAAGACTCTGGTAAGCCTCGTCACAGCGCTTTTGAGTTATGTCGTGATGCGCTTTGTAGGGTTGGATTTTGCCGAGTTCTGGGCCTTGTTGGTTTTTATCCTGAACTACATCCCGAACATCGGCTCGATCGTCGCCACCATCCTTCCCGGTCTGTTGGCCTTGGTGCAGTTTGAAAGCTGGACACCGGTGCTTGTGCTGGTCGTTGGCATCACCATCATCCAGCAAGTTCTCGGCGGCTTCATCGAACCCAACCTGATGGGAATGACTCTCAACCTCAGCCCGCTTGTCGTGGTGGTATCGCTCATCCTCTGGGGCATGCTCTGGGGGGTGGTGGGGATGTTCCTCTGTGTCCCGATCACGGTAATCATCGTCATCATTCTAGCGAACTTCCCCGACACGCGCTGGGTTTCCATCCTTCTTTCGAAGGAAGGAAAAGTCCGGCTGTAGCCCGTCCCTCTGCGGCTCAGGCCAGCAAGGCGTTGATGTAATCCGCCGGCTCGTAGTTCTCGATGAGAACGGTCGTCTCTCCCCCGCGGTGCATGCGGGCTTGGGTGACGAGAATCTCCGGAGTCTTGTGAGGCGCGAAAAGAATATCGTCGTGTGTGGCGTTCAGATGCTCCGCAAATTTGTCCGGCGTGAGATCGCCTCCAAGATGGTCGCTGCGGCCGGTGGCGACATGGATTGTGCCACGGATTTTTTCATCCTGAATATCGCGGCCCGACACAGGGAGAATCTGGGTGCCGAAGCCGAGTTCGCCGATTTCGCCCGTAACCGGGTCGGAGACGAGCTTGGCATTGTGGGCCTCCACCACGGAGGCATCTCCGTTGAGGAGTGTGGCTTTTTGGATTCGGCCACCAGAGACGTGCATGAGACCGATCGTGCCGTCCTCATAGCGCATCGGGAAGGCCCCCTCGGCACCAGTGGGAACGTAGTAAATCTCTCCTGCGGGAAGGTTGGCCACATCCGGCTCGTCCCCCCGGCAGAGTCCATGGCTTTTTTGGGCCTCCTGTTGCCCAAGCTCAAGTCGAAGTGTGTGGGTTTCTCCGCTGTGGAGGAAATCGATCTCCACCCAGTCGGCCTTGGTCATGCCAAGGCGCATTTTTTCTGCATCGATGCTCACATCGTCATAGCTCACCGCCAGCCCCGTGCGGAGGATCGTGTGGTTGACTCCGTGGAGGGTGGCTCCACGGAATTTGTATTGCTTGGCGAAGGCCGTGAGTGGCGCGGTGGCCGAGTAGGTCGAGATGCAAAGAATGATGTCGTGGTGCGGGTAAACATCCCTTTCCAGGCTCACCGCGCGACCATCGGGCGCGAAGGCCTCGTCGGGGAGGTCGAGGTTGCTGCCGCCCGTGGTTTTGTAGGCAAATATCCCGCCACCGCCCAACCCGAGTTCCTCAAGAACGCTCTCCTTGAGCGGCTCGAGAAAAAAATTCACAGCGTTGCGTTGAATCGTGAGGTCGGGATTTTTTAAAAATGCGAAATCCTTGATCTCCGACGGGTCCGGGAGATCGATTAAAATACATATCTTCTGGCCGGCGCGCGGGGCGAATGTGCTCTGGAGCAGGTTGGCAAGGCGGAATGCAGGGAAGACGCGGCTGGCTGCGAGGGATGAGATCGTCATTTTTTTCATGCAGGACTTTCTACGCGCGCGGCGAAGCTGGCGATTCAAAAAAATTAGCAAACCACGGGAGGCGGAATAGAAAATGCCGCGCGCGGGAATTCATGATTTTCCGAAAGGGGTTTCCCGTCTATGTGTGCGGGGAGTGATGTATCCGGCGTCGATTTTATGCGGACTGGCACTCTTGACCGCGCAATATTTCGTTGGGCGGGGACCCTACCCGTTTTTACCTTTGCCTGCCTACGGAGTGCTGTGCCTTGCAGCCCTTGCGGGCCTGTTGGGGATTGCCCGCAGCGGTGTGGCCGTTCCGCGCTGGGCGGCGATTGGATTTGCTGCGGCTCTGGCTGCCTGGTTGGCAGTTCCACTGGCGGGGCGAGCGGATTTCTGGATCGACGGCGCGGTGATCCGGCTCACTCTCGCGGGCTGCGTGGTCTATGGCCTGCTGGTGTTTGTGATTACCGGTGCAAGGGAGCGCTGCACGTTAATCGGAGTGTTGCTGGCCGGCGTATTGCTACAGGCCTTGTTCGGCGCTTTCCAATATCTGGCTCCCTCCGCACAACCGCATCTGGGCTGGATCTCCGACCTCTGCCCGATGCGCATGGAGGGACATGCCTTCCGCGCCCGCGGGTTCTACTACAACGCGAACCATCTTGCTTGGTTGCTGAATTTCGGGGGCGCTTTCGCCTTGGCGATTGGCGTGTGGGGACGCACGGGAATCTGGATGCGGATCCTGCTGCTTTACTTGGCTGCGATGTTTTTCGGGTCGGTTATTCTGACCCAGAGCCGGGGAGGGTTGCTAGGAGCCGCAGCGGCGATGCTCGTGTTTTTTCTTGTGAGTTGCCGGGCGCTTTTCCACGGAGCTTGGGGGCGGCGCGGGCGAGTCTTTACCATGGTGGTGGTGGCGCTCGCCGTCTGCCTCGGCGCGGCTTGGCAGGTCTACTCAGCGAGCGATCTCGCTCAATTCCGAGTGTCCAAGGTCGGCGAGGAAACCTACCGGGCGGCTGTCTGGAAAACCGCGCTCCGCCATTGGCAGGTATCCCCGCTGGAAGGGGGGGGGGCTGGCACTTTCTCGGACGCCTCGCGCTTCTATCGGTTCCGGACGGAGGCGTTGGATGATATTTTTGCGCACAATGATTGGGTGCAGTCGCTCGCAGAGTTTGGTCTAATAGGAACCGGGCTTGGCCTGTGTGTGGTTCTCCTGCATCTGGCCTCGGGGTGGCGGGCCTTCGGTGTGGACCTGCGGCAGCGCATGGCCATGGGCAGCCAGCCCGTGAGCATGAAGGCAGCGTTGCAACTCGGAGGAATGTCGTCCCTAGCCGCCTTTGGGGTTCACGCGTTTTTTGACTTCAACCTGCAGATTCCTGCCAATGCCCTCTTGGTCTGCGTCTCGTTGGGAATCCTCGCCGCGCCCGCTCAGCGCTGGATCGAGGGTGGCATCTACCAGGCCGCCCTGCGACTCTGCCCGGTGATCGTTGCTATCGGGGGCATCGTTCTAGGGTTGCTTTCCTGGAAATGCCAGCGCGCGGAACTTGCTTGGATACGCGCTGACAATGAGCTCAACGCCTCTGAGTTTGCCTCTTCCTTGAAATTGGCGGAAGCGGGATTGAAGGCAAATCCCCGCCACACGGGCCTGCTTGACACAGGTGGCCGCGCCGCACTCACCCTCGGTCGAGCGTCTGAGCCAGAGGGCGCTGCCGCAGTTGAACTCGTCGAGCGTGCAACATCCTTATTCGCGAAGGCCCGCGAGATCGAGCCCCGCGATGCCTGGCACTCCATTAATTTGGGGCACGCGTTTGACAGCAAGGGAGATTTTTCGAGCGCGCGAGCGGCACTCCTTGAGGGAATCCGCTGGGCACCCAACTATGCCACCCCTTACGAATTCTATGGGCTCCATCTTGAAAATGCCGGAGAAAAGCGTGATGCGCTGAGGGTTTATGGTCTGGCCCTCGCCTTTCCAGAAACGATTTTTGCCGCCGAAAAAGCCAAAGCGATCAAAGAGTCGGGTGACGAATAATTTTTTTAAAAAATATTGACGATCAGCTCGAGGCTCTTAGCCTCTGTTCTGTGAAACCTAAATCCTACCGTCCTCGCGCCATTCTACTAACAACGGTGCTCATTGCGGCATCGAACTTTATCACGCCCCCAGCGCAGGCCCAGCAGGCAGCCAACCGTGGGCAACAGATAAACTCTGCTCGAACTAATGCAGGCATCAATCAGGCAACGCCTGCGCAGGCCGCCCAAATCGCCGCCGCATTGTCCCAGGCCTATGGGGAAGGTGGGGATACGGCGGCTCTCATCGCAGCTGTCGCCCAAATGAGTCAACAAAATCCAGCACAGGCCGCCGCTATCGCCGCCGCCGCTACGGCCTTTGCTCCAGGTCTCAGCTCGCAGATCGCCGCTAGTGCCACCACTGGTGCTGGCGCCGCACAGGCCTCGGCAGTCGCTGCAGCGGTCACCACAGCGCAACCGAGCCAGGCCGCAGCCATCGCCTCGGCAGTTGCCACAGCTGCTCCGACGCAAGCCTCCGCAGTCGCTGCGGCGGTCGCCACAGTGCAACCCAGCCAAGCCGCCGCCATCGCCTCGGCGGTTGCCACAGCTGCCCCGACCCAAGCCCCGGCAATCGCTGCCGCAGTGGCCACAGCCGCAAATGTTGCCACCACCCAAGCCCCCGCAATCGCTGCTGCAGTAGCCACAGCGGCTCCGAGTGAAGCTGTCGCGATTGCATCCAGCGTCTCCACAGCCGTTCCATCGGCTGCCGTCCAGATCGCTCAAAGTGTCTCCCAAGCAGCTCCCAGCCAATCCAGCGCCGTCGCGGCCGCCGTCAGCGCTGCCGTGCCTTCAGCGGATGCCGCCGCTATTTCGGCCGCCGCCAATACGGGATCCCAGCAAGCCGCAGCTGGGGCCAATGCCCCGATTAACACGGGCGATCAAGGGACCAGCACAGCAGGCCAGAGCCTCCCCGGCACGACCGGCGGGAGTGGAACAGGCGGCAGTGGAACACCCCCAAGACCAACGCCAGCGCCAACGCCAATCCCCACGCCGACACCTCCTTCGAGCTAGAATACAATCAAGCCCGCCTAGGCATTGTAGCAGCTACTCATACCACACAGCAGATTCATTTGTGTTGCTGTCTATTTTAAAATAAAAAACAGCGCGCACTACACCCACTCATCATGATGATCTTAAGAGTTTGTTCTTTTTCACTACTCATTTCTTGTCTCACAACTTCTCTGAATGCCCAGCAATCTGCTGAAGAGTTCTACGGCACCCCGGCGCCTGCGGATTTTCCTCAACTCGAGGGCCAATCTGTTGACGACAACAGTGAGGCGCTTGAGGTGGCTCGCAGCACGGCGGCCTCGGGAGTATTTGAGGACAAGCCTTATTCTTTCGCGTTTGCGATTCGTGAGGGTTACGATGACAATCTTTTTACGACCCTCACAGACAAGTCCGCAAGCTTCTACACCAACTTGGCAGGTGGAGTGGAATACAAGGCCGAAAACTCTCGGTTGCAACTCATGTCCGCACTCAACGGTGGAATCACCTATTATTACACGAGGCCGGGTAACAAGAATGACTTCACGGGAGCATTCAATTTGCAGGGGGTTTATCAAATGACTCCCAAATTCACGATCACATTTTCGACCAACACAGCGTATCTGGCCCAACCGGATCTCGAGGTGGCCGGAACGAGTGCCCGCAACAACGGTGACTACCTCTTCTCCTCCACCACAGTCGGCGGAGCTTACCAATGGACGGAGAAGTTTTCCACGGAAACCAAATATAACTTTACGCCATTTATCTATATCGAGTCTGGTCTCAATGATAGCCAAGGCCGCATCGAGCAGATGCTCGGCCAGTCGTTCCGGTGGCTCTTGCTTCCAAAAACCACGGGCGTGGTTGAGTATCGCGTCAACCCCGTCACGTATTACAGCGCGCCTCTGGACAACTTCGGCCAATACTTCCTTGTGGGTGTCGACCAAATTTTCAACCCCAAATTCAAGGTCACGACTCGCCTTGGCGCTGAGTTGAGATTCTACAATTCCGACAATGACAATCCCAATTCCTTTGGCCCATATGGCGAGTTGAATGGTATCTATGAATACCAGAAATACTCCAGCATTGGTCTTAATATGCGGTATGGAACAGAAGCTTCTGGGCTCAACGGGGCCGCAACACGTGAAACCTTTCGCATTGGATTTAATCTGCTGCAAGGCATCACGCCCAAGCTCTCCTTCAATCTGGGATTCAATTACCTCAACAACTACTACAACGAGTTTGACAAGCAGGATTTGTCTCCGGCCTTCTATGAGAACATTCTGGAATTCTCAGCAGGAGCAAATTTCAAAATCACAAAAAATGTGGTTCTTCAAGGTGGATATACTTTTACAAAAGATATGGCGCCTTCCTCCGAGCAACTCAGCTACCAACGCAACGTCGCTTTCGTCGGCATCAATACGAACTTCTAAGCGTCAGGCCAGGGCCAATTTCCTTGTTGCCCGGAGTTTTGCAAACCCGTTCCGTCTCGTGAAGTCTGAGATTCGCGACTCCAGGCTGCTTGATTCCACCTAAAAAATATAACCATTTGCGTGTGCCCCTTTGCCGTGTTTAATTCGCGGTCCCTTTTATGAACAAGGAAGAATCCAGCGAACTTAAACTCCACTTCCTCGATTATTGGCGTGTCATCCGAATTCGGGTGCCTCTCATTCTCTTGGTTTTTCTCCTCGTGGTTATCACCACCGGCGTGGTGACCTACTTCATGCCGAAGCAGTATGCCTCAGGGGTCACGATGCAAATCAAGCAGAATGACACCTACATGAAGGTGTTCGACGATCGCGCGGGTGGAATGGGGTTTGATCCACGATTTATCACCACCCAATTTGAGATCATCCAGCGCAAGGAAATCCTCTACCCGGTTATCGATGCGCTCGGGCTCGAGCCCAAGTGGAAAAAGCTCCACGGTGTGACAGGCAAAGAGCAAACGCTGTATAAGTTGCGGAAAATGATCGATGTGCGTGAGGTTCGCAATACAGAGCTCATCCAAATCAGTGTGATGTCGCAGGACAGGCAAGAATCTGCAGACATTGCGAACCGTATTGCGGAGGAGTATCAGCGCCGCCGCATCCAGGAGCAGCAAAGCACGATTTCGCGCTCACTCGTGCAGCTTCAGGAAGAAGTCAGCAAACAGAGTCGCAAGGTGGATGACATGCGAGGGGAAGCCCAACGCATTCGTATTGAAAACCAGATTCAAGATCTCAATCCGGACAGCGTGGAGGATCCCATGCAGGCAGCGAACCAAGTGCTCTTGGCGGTGGAGCAGCAAGTCAGCACGGAGCGGCTTCGGGTTTCAAGCCTTCGCTCTAAATACCAGCAAATTTCCAAGCTTACGGATGATCAAATCATGCGAAGCATCACAACGCTTGAAGTTCAAGACCCCACGATTTTGCAACTTCTGCCGCAGTATCAAGAGGCGGCCTCCGAGGAGGCGCGATTACTCAACAGTGGGCTTGCTCGCAATCATCCCTCAGTGCGCTCGCTGCGGGCGAAAAAAGATGTCATGGAGAAGCAGCTTGCCGCACAAATCGACTCGTTGAGGACAAGCCTTGAGGCGAACGTCCGGATTGCGGAGGAATCTCTCAAGGAATTGGAGAAAAGACTTTCGGAATCACAGTCCGACCAGCAGGTCTCCAAGACTCGGGCCTCTGGTTACTACGAGGCCAAAAATAATTACATTCAAGCGAAGCGTGTTCTCGAAGCGGCGGAGATGAGACTCTCCACCGAGACGATGCAACGCACCATGCCTCAGGATCCCGCCGTGATCTGGGAACGCGCCGAGCCGGCGGAATTTCCTTCCCACCCGCGTATTTTGCTCAACATGATCCTTGGCGTTATTGTCGGGCTCGGCTTCGGGGTCGGTTTGGCCTTTTTCATCGAGTATTTGGATACGAGTGTCAAAACGATGGAGGAACTTGAAGGTCTCCTCAACGTCCCAGTGCTCGCGGTGATTCCGAAAGGCATCAGCCTTCTTCTGCGCGAGCGCGATGACAATCCTGATGCTGAAGCTTATCGAATCATGCGCACGAACATCGAGTTCAACCGCAAATCCCCTGCAGCAAGCACAATCACGCTTGTAAGTGGTGGCGCAGGCGAGGGAAAATCCACCACGCTCAACAACCTTGCTTACACATTCGCAAAGGGAGGCTACACGACGCTCGTCATCGATGCCGATTTGCGGCGCCCGTCCCAGCACCGTCTCTTTGGTGTCGAGAACAACAAGGGCCTCAGTGATTACCTTACGACCGAGATCGATCTTGAGGAGGTCGTCCATCTAACAAAGATTGAAAATCTCTTTCTCATGACCAGTGGCCAAGTGCCGAGCGATGCGGTCGGGGTTCTCAACTCCCAGCGAATGTTGGATCTTGTGAAGGAGGTCAAGGGCCGGTTTGACATCGTGTTCTTCGACTCGCCCCCGATCCTCGGCGTGAGCGATGCCTCGGTCCTCTCCAGTGAGATGGATCTCACCATCATCGTCGTCCAGCACCGTCGCTTTCCAAAATCAATGCTCCAGCGCGTCAGGCAGGCCATCGACAACGTCGGTGGCACAATCTTGGGTGTTGTGTTGAACAATGTGGATGTTCGCCACGATCAGTATTACGAATACTACACGAGCTACTACAATTACTACCATAAGGCACCTGCCGAAAAAGCATCCAAACGCAACCGCTCGGCCGAACCCAAGCCGCTCGTTGCAGGTAAACCAAACTCCGAAAACCATGGCGAATATTAAAAATCAGTTGAAAGCATTGCTCCTCGTCTGGCTCGCTTTCTCGCTTCCAGCTCTGGCGCAGGATGCTACGCTGAGGCCCGGGGATACAGTGGAACTCCGTCTCGGAGGAGTGCCGCCGGAGGAGATTCAACAGGTTTCCGGACCTTACACGATCGATGGCAGCGGGTATGTGAACCTTCCCCATATTGGAAAAATCCGCGCAGGCTCAACAACGCAATCCGAGCTCCAGACAGCCATCGAGGCCGCCTACCGGTCTCAAGAAATTTACACAAATCCCTCGATCACTTTGATGATTCCGGACACGGCGCGGTTTGTGAATACCGGAGGCGAGGTCAAGGCTCCTCAGCGCGTGCCGTTCACGGCCGACCTGACCTTGTTGGGAGCCATCAGTGCATCTGGTGGATTTACAGAGTTTGCCGATCAAGGAAAGGTTCAGCTCCTTCGAGACGGGAAAATGACCATCGTCAACGTCAAAGACGTGCGCAAGGATCCATCGAAAGACATTCGACTTAAGCCGGGCGACAAGGTGGAGGTTCCACAAAGCTTCTGGTGAGGGTTGGTCCGCAAGGAACATGATCAATCTCGATACCGAGGAACTTCATTGGTTCTGCATCAAGGCAAAGCCGCGTCAGGAATCAACCGCCAAGCGGAGCATTCAACGTGAGGCCGGTGCCGAGGTTTTTTGCCCCATGCTTCGCTTCGAGCGCGCGCGGCGGAGTGGTCGCGTCAAGGTCACTGAAGCCATGTTCCCGGGCTACCTTTTTTCACGTTTCAACTTTCGAAGCCAAAACCGCCACATCGCAGCCTCCTATGGGGTTTCCCATATCTTGCAATTCGGAGGCATCGCCGCAGTGGTTCCGGATGATATCATCGCCGTTCTTCGTGAGTCGGTGGTGGATGAGGAAACCGTGGAAATCCCCACATGTATTGAGGTGGGGGATGAGGTGCAGTTGCTCAAAGGTCCATTCAGTGGCGTGCGCGCCTTGGTCACGCAAGTGTTGCCTGCCCAAGCGCGAGTGAAAGTCTTGCTGGAGATTCTTGGCATGGAGCGCGAGGTCGAGTTGGAGGCGAGCGGTGTGCTTCCACACATTTCCCACCCACTCGCTTCCAAATAGACCTTTTACCTGCCGAGGAGGCGGCCTCAGCGGCTCTCACCCTCTCCATTTTGCTTAAAAATCCGTTTCAAGAGTGGGAGTCGGGATTCCGGTGGTGATTTGTCCTCGGGGGTGGCTGAGGGTTTTTCCTGAGCCGGAGGCTTTGGCGGGTTTGAGGCTCTCACGTTTGGGGAGCTCAACACGGGGATTTTGCGGAGAACCTCCACGCGAACCTTCGCAATGCCGCGAGCATACGTGCCAAGCTTCTGAGCGGCGACTACGCTGAGGTCGATCACACGGCCCCTCACAAAGGGGCCGCGATTGTTGATGCGCACGATGGTTGATTTCCCGGTTTTGAGGTCAACCACCCGCACCATGGTATGGAACGGGAGTTTTTTGTGGGCGGCAGTAACATCCTGTGCGCGATAAATCTCCCCGTTTGCAGTGCGGCGTCCGATCCATCGGCCACCATACCAAGAAGCAATGCCATACTCGGAGGAAATCGGCTTCGAGGAATAGATCTGGGCTTCACGCCCTCCCACGGCTGGCTCAACCAGAACATTTGTTCGGCACCCACTCACTAAAAGCACGCATAAAAAAAACCAAACCGCTTGGAAGCGAGGCCGGAAAAATCTCATTCGGACCACACTTCTCCGCGGCCGAAGGCGGCGCACGGCATTTTCGTTTGGGGTTTTATGAACATGGCTAATCCATCAAAGCGAGGGCGCTCTCGACGGCCTCTTCCGGGAGGACGTTCGCTCTCAAATCCAGAGTTGGAAAATTAAATTGGGTGTGTGCCCAGGTCAATTGTCTTTTGGCGTAGCGGTGGGTGGCTGCAACTATCGCCTCCCTGCAAGCCTGCTCGGAAATCTCCCCGCCAATAAGGGCCTTGATTTCCCGAAATCCAATGGCCCGCAGCGCACCGGGCCCAGCCTGAGCTGCAGCGCGAACTTCCTCCACCACTCCGCTTGAAAACATCGCGTCCACATTTGTGGCGATGCGATTCTTGAGATCCTCCCGCCCGCGGGTAAGAACCACCCCTCGGAAAAGACCGCGATCCTTCTGCCACTGCCCCCGCGAGGCGGCAAGGGGCCTCCCCGTCAAAAGCACAATTTCCAACGCCCGCCTTACGCGCACGGGATTGCGGGTGTCGATCTGTCCCGGGGCACACGGGTCTTTCTCTGCGAGCATCGCCAAGACCTCGTCGAGCGGCATCGCCCCCAGACGCGCCCGCATGCCAGGATCGGAGCGTGGCATTTCCGCCAATCCGTGGGTGAGCGCCTTCAGGTAGAGTCCTGTGCCGCCTGTAACCACCGGCACATTGCCGCGCGCCTGAATCTCCCCGATGCACTGCCAACACATCCGGGCGTAGCGTGCCGCATCGAAATTCTCCCTCCAATCGAGAAAGCCGATCAAATGATGGGGAACCAGACTCAGCACGGCCTCCGTTGGCTGGGCGGTGAGTATCGGAAGCCCTGAGAAAATCTGAAACGCGTCCGCCCCGACCACTTCGCCTCCGATGCGGCAGGCGAGTGTGGCTGCGAACAGGGATTTTCCCGCGCCAGTCGGCCCCGCCACGATGATCGGGCGGGACCCTTTGGCTGAAGATGGAGCCGGGTTACTCAGCTTCTGGAGCGGTGCGCTCGGAGCGACGCTCCTCGAGTGCCTTGGCGCCGCTCACCACAAGTTTGCGGCTCATGTATTCTTGATCGTGAAGCTCCGACACGGCGCGCTTGGCCTCGTCGACCGATTGCATCTGGACGAAGGCAAACCCCTTCGAGCGCATGTTGTGGCGGTTCACGACCACTTCCACAGTTTGCACCGACCCGACCCCGTTAAAGAGATCGCGAAGATCGCCCTCGGTGGCATCGAAGGAGAGGTTGCCCACATACAGTCGAGGTGATGTCACTTCCACCACTTCTGGGCTTCGCATGCCTGTGGGACGCTCCGAGCGGCTCTGGCGCGCGCGGGGAGGACGTTCCGACGACCCGTTTTCAACACGGCTCTCGGGCTCCTCGACTCTGCGCGGAGACTGCTCGGGCTCGGCGGTTTTTCCCGTCAAAAATCCAATGATTTTGGAAAAGAGGGATTTTTTGACTTCGGGTTTATTTTCTTGGCGTCCGGACTGCGAAGGACGGCCGCTGCGAGTTGGGCGGCGGCTTGATCCACTGCGCGACGAGCGGCGCGCACCGCTGGGTGAGTATTCTGATGACATGATTTCTGTTATTGCATTGCGTGGCCTCCAGACCGTGCAGGAATATCTTTCCTGCGAGAACGGCGCGGATGGCAGTTGGGCTCCCGACGCTGCGCACCTCTTCATGAAAACGTGCACAATGCACGCCGCGAAGAACGTAAGTGACGCTATGAATGCAGACCAATGACCGGAGTAAACGAGGTCGCGGGAGCCGTATTGCATGAATGAAAACGTCGAGAGTCAACGGAAACTCTCACGTATCAGGCCCAAACTCAAGCGCCAAGTTTGCTAGAGTTTCGTAAAAATTCCATGGCCGATAAAAAATACGATTGACCTATCAATATCTAGTGTCGATTTTCAAAGCGTTTCCTTTTAAAATACAACATATGCGTTGCCCTAAGTGTGGTAAATTGGACGACAAAGTGATCGACTCCCGCCTCTCCAAAGACGGCTCAACCATTCGTCGCCGCCGGGAATGTTTTGATTGTGCAGCGCGGTTCACAACGTATGAGGTATTGGAGCGCAGTGAGTTGCGTGTTAGGAAGCGCGATGGGCGCCTGCAGGCGTTTGAGCGCAACAAGTTGATTGGCAGCATTTCCAAAGCGTGCGAGAAGCGCCCTGTCGGCATGGACCAAATGGAACAGGGCGTGGAGGATATCCTTCATGATTTGGAAGTCGCTCAAAAGCGCGAGGTGGATTCCAAATACCTAGGAAGTCGAGTCATGGCACTTCTTCACCGGCTCGATTCTGTGGCCTATGTCCGCTACGCCTCGGTCTATCGCGAGTTTCAAGAGGTCGGTGATTTCATCGAGGAAATCGAATCCCTCGGGCGACGGGTGGCGTCCACGCCAGGCCAAACAGAACTTTTCGAGCCGTGATCGCCATCCGGGACAGCTTTCCCCTCGTGAGGTTTCACGATGGCAGCGTGATGAACTACGACCGTGCATGGCTCACGTCCGCAGTGGTCCGGGCCGCCGAGGTTGCCGGTTACAAAAAATGGTGGCTTACCTCGCACGTCACAGAAAGCATCTCCAGCTTCCTGCAGCAGGAGTTCGATGAGAACGTGGTCACCATCTCGCGTCTTGAAAAAGCCGTCCAATCCGTGCTGCAGGTCATCGGCTACTCGGATGTCGCCCGTTGCTTTGAAACCCTTCCGCCGCCCGTGCACATCTCGCTGGTCGAGATTGCCCGCAAGGCCGGCGAGGGTTACGAGTTGGTGTTCTTCGGTCTGCTGCAAGAACGCCTCACCGCTGTCCTCGAATCCCCCGCTCGACAGGTCGAGATTCGCGGTCTGCACGAGTGCGTCAAAATCCTACGCTCAGCCAAAACCTGGCGCCGCGACTGCTCCAGCCTCATGGAGGAAATTGTCACTTTCATTCGCTCCGGGATAGCGTCCAGCCATCGCTCCCACGAACTCAACCTCCAACTCGCATGACCCTCTTTCAAAAAATCATCTCCAGAGAAATCCCCGCCGACATCGTCCACGAGGATGAGGACTGTCTCGCCTTCCGCGACATCGCGCCGCAGGCGCCAGTCCATATTTTGCTGATTCCCAAGAAACCCCTTCCCCGCTTGGGGGCCGCCGGGCTCGATGACCAAGCCCTCCTTGGGCATTTGCTGCTGGTCGCTGGCGACATCGCCCGCCGGGAAAATCTTGCGCTAGGTGGCTTCCGCCTCGTGATCAACCACGGGCCGGATGGTGGTGAAACAGTGCCCCACCTCCACCTCCACATCCTCGGTGGCAGAGCGCTGCAGTGGCCGCCCGGTTGAGGAGGCTTGGATTGACTCGCGCCACTTGTGCGCAATGATGGCGCGATGGCGAAATTCAAAGCATCGAGCTGCGAGATAACCGGACCCTACAAGCCGCAGGCGGTCCTCCAAGCGGCCAGGCATTTTCGCACCGTGCTTGATAAACCCGCCCGTATGGCCTTCGCTTTTGTGAGCGCCAATTACGTGCCGCACCTCGCCGAGTTCTGTGAGACCCTGCGCGTTGATGGTCACATTATCGATGTCGTCGGCTGCACCGCCGGCGGCCGCATCGAGGGCGCCCGCGAGTTTGAGCGGGGATCCGGTTGCGCGATTCTCACGCTCCAAGGCGATCTGGAGGATCCCATCGCCCCGCTTCCCCACAGCCTCCCGAGCCTTTCCGGAGCCAATGGCTGGATCCTGCTTGCAAATCCCTTCACCTTTCCCATCGAGGACTGGCTGAAATCCTGGAATCAACTGGGCGCTCAAATGCCCCTCGTCGGAGGCTTGGCCAGTGGTGGGAGCGAGGAGGAGACCACGGTTTTTATCAATGGAAAAATTGTCGACGCCGCCCTCGTCACAGCCATCGGCCGCACCTCCATAGTCTCCGTATTCAGCCAAGGTTGCCGGCCGATCGGCGAACCCCTCACAGTGACCCGCGCCGACCATAATGTGATTTATGCGCTCGGCAGCCAGCCGGCCTACCAAGTCCTCGAGAGCGCCTTCCAGACACTCAGCGACGATGAGAAATCCAACGCCCGCGGGAACCTCTTCGCGGGTCTCGCCGGCTCCGAATATCTCGACGACTTTCAATCCGGCGACTTCCTCATCAAAAACATCATCGGTGCGGACCCCGATTCCGGGGCCGTTGTCATCGGCGGCATTCCGCGCATCGGCCAAACCCTCCAATACCAACTGCGCGACCGCCGGGTGGCCCTCGATGATCTGGATCGCGCCCTCGAGCCGGCCAAGAGTGTCAAGAAACGCGCCTACGGCTCGCTCCTCTTTTCGTGCCTCGGACGCGGCGAGGATTTTTTTGGAGCATGCAATCAGGATGCCCTTCGCCTCGCCGGGGCGATTGGAGACAAACCCTCGGCGGGGTTTTTCTGCAATGGGCAAATTGCTCCCGTGCGCGGCGTAAACGCCCTCCACGGCAACACCGCCGCGGCCGCAATCTGGGTCGAGAAAAGCAAGTCCGCATCGTGATCAAATATCTCTCCGCCTTCCTTGTCCTGCTCCTTGCAGGCCTCGCCTACCACCAAGGATGGTTGCCATTTTTACACTCGGGGAAGGATCGCCGCAACCCTCTGCCCTCTGTGAAGGCCGTGCGCGCCGACATCGCCCCCATGCTTCCTCTCTCCGGCGAGGTGACGCCCGCCTTCCAAGTCGATGTGAAGCCCGAGACAGGAGGGA
>Ga0247843_1001053_pt1 | contig 59876 bp, 57 predicted proteins | sample LaCruzMarch2017__FD_192420 | JGI IMG/M metagenome (GOLD analysis project Ga0247843, IMG submission 192420) | Freshwater microbial communities from meromictic Lake La Cruz, Castile-La Mancha, Spain - LaCruzMarch2017_8m | ecosystem: Environmental > Aquatic > Freshwater > Lake | place: Spain...
CATTACCCGTTACGACTTAGGTAGAGAAAAATTCCTGAAAGAAATGTGGCAGTGGAAAGATGAATATGCGACCAACATCCGGCGGCAATGGGCAAAATTAGGATTGTCATTGAATTATGATCTTGAACGTTTCACTTTGGATGAAGGTCTTTCTCATGCAGTTAAAGAAGTGTTTATCAAACTCTATCGTGAAGGATTGATCTATCGCGGAGAACGCATCATCAATTGGGACCCTGAGCAACGCACCGCCTTAAGTAATGTTGAAGTCATTCATAAGGAGATCGAAGGTCATTTATATTATTTAAAATATCATCTGGTTGATCGTAGCCAAACCTTGATCGTCGCGACCACTCGTCCAGAAACGATGTTCGCTGACGTTTGTTTGGTGATCAATCCTAAGGATGAACGCTACACGCATCTTTTAGGAAAAATGGCGATCAATCCAAGTAATGGCGAAGCCATTCCTATCATTGCCGATGATTATGTGGACACGAGTTTTGGCACCGGGGTGATGAAGTGCACGCCTGCCCATGACATCAATGACTTTGCGATTTCTGAACGTCATCATCTTGCTCGTCCGATGTGCATTGAGAAGGATGGTTCAATCAATGAACGTGGTCTTCAATTCAAAGGATTAGATCGATTTGACGCTCGCCGTCAATTGATTGCCTTCATGAAAGCCAAGGGTGATGTTGAAAAAATTGAACCGATTCAACACGCGGTCGGTCATAGTGAACGCAGTGATGCCATTGTTGAACCTTACTTATCTAAACAATGGTTTGTCAAAATGAAACCTCTGGCAGAAAAAGTTTTGCAATTACAAAAAAGTAATGACAAAATTCGCTTTTTCCCTGACCGTTTTGAACAGACATTACAACAATGGATGGAAAAAGTGGAAGACTGGTGTATCTCTCGGCAATTGTGGTGGGGTCATCAAATTCCTGCCTGGTATCATAAAACCACCGGTGAGGTTTACGTTGGGGTTGATGCGCCAAAAAATCTTGCTGACTATGAGCAAGATCAAGATGTCTTAGACACTTGGTTTTCCTCTGCGTTATGGCCATTTTCTACGTTAGGTTGGCCTGAAGATCATCATTTACTCAAGAACTATTTTCCCACATCGACGCTCGTGACAGGGTATGACATCATCTTTTTTTGGGTGGCAAGAATGGCATTCCAATCCCTTCACTTTTTAGGAAAAAAACCATTTCATGATGTCTTAGTTCACGGAATTATTCGTGACGCCCAAGGGCGAAAAATGTCAAAATCATTAGGCAATGGGGTAGACCCGATCCAAGTGATTGACCAATATGGGACGGATGCTTTACGGATATATTTGGCAACCAATTCTAGTCCAGGTCAAGACACACGTTACATTGAAGAAAAAGTTGAAGCGCAGGCGAATTATTTAAATAAAATTTGGAATTCCGCAAGATTTATCATGAGTTATCTTCCCGATAACTTTAAACCCCAACGGTTATTACGGGAACATCTTGATCCATTACAACTGGGAATCCTTCATCGCCTAAATGAGCTCTTGGCTCAAGTCAAGACGAATTTACTCAAGTATGAGATTGGTTTTGCTTCCTCACTGATTTATCAATTTGTTTATGATGAGTTTTGTTCTTGGTATTTGGAGTTTTCAAAATTAACCTTAAACCAACCCGACGAATCAAAGAAGACCACCACGATGAATGTTCTTTATCACGTTCTAAAATCGATTTTGATTGTCTTGCACCCATTTGCACCTTTCATCAGCGAATCGATTTATCTGCAATTACCAGGCCATCTTGCCTCGATTTATCATGAACTCTATCCAAGTCCATTGGTCTTAGGCAACGTGGATGAAAGTTATGGTTTACTCCAATCCATGATTACGGATATTCGTAGTTTCAAAGTTAACCATCAATTACCACCGAATGCCAATTTAAAGATTGCCATTAAAACTAATCAACCTACGGTCATGAAAACCATTTTGCCTTATGTTGAACGGTTTAGTTTTTCAACGGTCATCGAAGCAAGCACCAAGGACAGAAACCTCACCTCGATGACGAGTTATCTTTATCCCCAAGGGAAAATGTATGTTGAACAAGTGATTGATCCGGTGAAGCTAAAAACCCAGTTAACGGAAACGCTTGCCCATCTCACCTCAGAAATTAAACGGGCTCAAAGTATGTTAGCCAATCCACGATTTATTGAAAAAGCGCCAAAAGAAAAAATCAAAGAAGAAAAAGATAAGTTAGCATTGTTTGAAAAACAATTCCTTGAAACCAAAGAAAAATTAAAGAAAGTCGGTTAAACATTGAATTTTCCTCCTATTCACAACTAAGGAGGATGGCGCTTTGGAAGAATTATCTCAACAAGACATGATGACTTTATCAGGCGGTGAACCCGTGTCATTAGCCGCTGTGATGGCCGTCATGATCGTGGCGATTTCTGCCGTCATTGTTTATCGATTGTTTATGTCATCAACAGGAAAGGCAACCATTCCTGGTGGATTCCAATTTGAATGGAAATAAGCGAATTGCCGATTTAGCCCCTTTCGAAAGGCCGCGAGAAAAAGCTTTTGCTTATGGGGTTAAAACGTTATCAAGCAAAGAACTTCTCGCCTTAATGATTGGTTCTGGCGTCCGGGGCCATTCGGCATTGGTGATTGCCGATATGTTATTAAATCGATACGGAAGTTTAATCGGATTGATGCGCGTTCCCTTGCATGAATGGTTGACAATCCCTGGGTTCAAAAAAACCAAAGCGATTCAACTCTTAGGGATGTTTGAATTGTTTCAAAGGATTGAAAAACACGAATTACCAACGGTAAAGCTCAATGACCCGGCGATGGTTTATCGTCACTATCGTTTACGGTTAGGAAGCTTGCTTCATGAGCAATTGATCATCATCAAATTAAATCATCAATATCATTACACGAGTGAAACCTTGTTTCGCTTGGGATCCCAATCTTCTTTGCAACTGGATTATCGAGATTTGTTTGTGGATTTGTTAAAAACCGACACCAAAAAGTTCTTACTTTTGCATAATCATCCTTCTGGGGATGTCACCCCTTCCCAAGAGGACATTCGAACAACGATTGATATCCAGCGGGAAGCGAGAAAATTAGGGTTTATGCTCATTGATCATTTGATTATTTCTTTTCAAGGGTATTTCTCGATGAGACAGGAAAAAATCATCTGATTAATCGTTGACGTTAAATAGTCTTTTATGCTATATTAATCACGTTGTCGCCTCACGAGCTACAACCGCCTCTCAAGGTATTCAACACATCTACGGATGGACCGCTAGAGCGAGTCTGAGTGAAAAGGAGGTTTTATGTACGCAATCATCATCACTGGTGGTAAGCAACTTCGTGTCGAAGTTGGTCAAAAGATTTTCATTGAGAAACTTACTGCTGAACCAGGAGCCACGGTCACGTTTGATCAAGTGCTTTTGGTCGCCGATAAATCTGTTAAAGTTGGTACGCCAACGATTAAGGGTGCTTCGGTTACTGCCAAGGTCGAAAAGCAAGGATTAAGTAAAAAACTAACTGTCTTTACTTATAAATCCAAGCACAACGTGCGCCGAACACTTGGCCACCGTCAACCTTATACTAGTCTAGTCATTGAAGCGATTAACGGGTAAGTATGATTCAAGTCGCCATCATCCGAAAGCAACAACGTTATCAGATGATGAAAGTGACCGGTCATGCGAATAGCGCCCCGTATGGAGAAGACCTCGTGTGTGCTGCAGTCTCTGCGGTCATCACCGGTGGCATTAATGCCCTAGACTTAAAAACAGTCAAGGTCAAAAACACCGAGGGATTAAGTGACCTACAAATCCTTGATCTCAAACACGAAAGTAACCAATCCGTCTACAGGGTCATGCATATCCAGTTACAAACCATCGCCAATGATTATCCTAAATTTATTCGCATCAACTTAAAGGAGGAATAAACATGAACTTATTTAAATTAAATCTTCAACAATTCGCTTCGAAAAAAGGGGTGGGTTCAACCACCAACGGCCGGGATTCAGCTGGTCGCCGTTTAGGTTCGAAAGCATCGGATGGAGAAACCGTCACCGCTGGAAGCATTCTTTATCGGCAACGTGGCTCTCGTATATTTCCAGGATTGAACACCAAAAAAGGTAGCGATGATACGATTTTCGCAACCAAGTCTGGCGTGGTCAAATACCAACGTTGGGGCAAAGATCGCACCAAGGTTGCCGTCCTCGAATCTGTCGCTAAGTAAACAGCGAATAGACCACGTGAAGTGGTCTTTTTTGTTATAATATTGTCAATGAAAAAAATCTCAATTGTTGTACCGATGTATAACGAGGAAAAAGTGATTCCTTTGTTTTTTGCTGAAATCAATCGGGTCTTATCCACCCTTCCCCAATATCAATTTGAACTGGTGGTCGTAAATGATGGATCTAAAGATCAAACGTTATCATTATTGAAAGCGCAACAAAGCAAACAACCTCAATTAATCATCGTCAATCTTTCAAGAAATTTTGGTCATGAACCTGCCGTTGCCGCCGGCATCAAAACAGCGACAGGCGATGCCATTATCCCCATGGATGCTGATTTACAAGATCCACCGATGTTAATATCGGAATTACTTAAACAATTTGAAAATGGTTTTGAAGTCGTGAATGCCAAACGAAAAGGTCGGCATGAAGATACCTTTTTCAAGCGATTTTCCGCGATTAAGTTTTATCAATTCATCGCCAAGTTATCGGGAAAGATTAAGATTCCGCAAAACGTTGGCCATTTCCGCTTGATCTCTCGCCGTGTTGCCGATGAAGTGAATCGGTTAAGTGAACGTAATCGTGTCTTTAGAATTGAAGTACCTTTTGTTGGATTCAAAACGACGGAAGTCCTTTTTGATCGACCAAAACGTGCTGCAGGGGAAACTCATTATAATTTACAAAGCATGATGAAATTGGCCGTGGATGCGATTGCCTCTACCACCAGCGTTCCGCTGGTTTGGCCAGTGCAAGTCTTTCTCGCAGTCGGTACACTTTTTGCCATCAGTGTCATCGGCCAAATGTTAATCGCAATCTTTCTTCCTCTTGAAGCAACCATCCACTTGATATGGCTGGCAACCAACATCATCGTCTTGATGTTTGTGTTGTTATTTTTTATTCTTTCGATTCTTTCCTTATACCTATCCAGGGTGTTTATTGAAACTCAGAATCGGCCATTCTATGTCATTGATCAAGTCATCTCAGGTCGACCCTAATTATGTTTATTGATCGTGCGCAGATAACTGTAAAAGCCGGAAAAGGTGGCGATGGTGCCATCTCGTTTTTACGTCTTAAATTCATGGAATATGGTGGCCCTGATGGTGGCGGTGGTGGCCGAGGTGGTTCGGTCTATTTTCAAGCATCTCACTCCGAGACCACACTTTATAAGTTTCGCTATCAACGCAAGATTATTGCCCAGGATGCAGATAATGGTCAGTCCACAGATCGCTATGGTCGATCAGGAGAAGACTTAATCATTTTGGTCCCATTAGGCACCATCATTTATGATGACGAAACCCAATCCATCATTGCCGATTTATCTGAAGAAGGTGAACGGGCGTTGATTGTCCAAGGTGGCCGCGGTGGTCGTGGTAACGCCACGTATAAATCAAGTGTAAATCGCGCACCACGGATTGCAGAAAAAGGCACTCCTGGAGAAACTAAAAAAATTACAATTGAATTAAAACTCTTGGCAGATGTTGGCATTGTTGGTTTTCCTTCGGTGGGCAAAAGTTCATTATTAAGTGTTGTCTCCAATGCAAAGCCAGACATTGCCGATTATGAATTCACCACCTTGGTTCCTCAACTTGGGGTAGTCTTAAGACCAGAAAAAGCACCATTCACCATTGCCGATTTACCAGGGTTGATTGAGGATGCTAGCAAAGGCAAAGGGTTAGGATTAAATTTTTTAAGACACATTGAACGCTGCCGGGTTTTACTCCATGTCGTCGATATGGCTTCCCACCGTGGACCGGTGTACGCCTATGAAAGTATTCTCAAAGAATTAGAAGCTTATACGGCAGATCTATTGACAAAACCAACCTTAATTGTTGCTTCAAAAATGGATGAACCTCAAGCAGCGGAAAACCTAAAAACCTTTCAAAAATATCTCAAGAAGAGAAAAGTATATCCAATCAGTGTCCTTTCTAATGAAGGTGTGCCAGAACTATTGGACGCCATCGAAGTTGCTTTGGCCAAAGCGCCAACCTATAAAAAGAAAATTATTGAAAATAACAACGAAAAGATCTACACCTATCAACCACCATCCGCGTTTAAAATCACTCGGCGTAGTGAACATATTTTTGTCATTCAAGGTAAAGAAGTCGAAGAAACCTATGAAAAATTTAATTTATCTACCGATCAAGGAATCATGAGTTTATTGCAATACTTACGCAAGATTAAAGTTGAAGATACATTGGAACAGATGGGTGTCAAAGAAGGTGACACCGTGATCATTGGTGAATTTGAGTTCACCTATCATGCTTAAAAGAAATTAGAAAAGATATAATGTTGATATGCGTAAAGAAATATCTTCCTTGCTCGTGCTCGTCTCCACTGTCATCACCATTTTTGTTTTACTCATCTTATTTTTTTTAGGCGTGGTTCAACTGAATATATGATTTACTCATTAACTGGGCTGATCGTTAAATTGCAACCTGACCACTTGGTGATTGAAGTCCAAGGGGTTGGCTATTACGTATTGATTGCCAAGGCTGATCATTTTCAACGCAATGAAATCAATCATGTTTACACTTACCATGTCATTCGGGAAGGCGATGAATTTTTGGTTGGATTCTCTAATTTATTGGATAAACGAATTTTTGAACAATTATTATCGGTCAAAGGCATTGGTCCAAAGACCGCCCTTGGAGCCTTATCAGGAGCAAGCAGTGAGCAAATTATTCAGGGTATCAATGATGGCAATATTGCCTTCTTAAAATCCTTACCAAGCATTGGACCCAAAGCTGCAAGTCAAATTATTCTCGACTTAAAAGGCAAGATTACCTTTGACACCCCTAAGCTTGCATACAAGCAAAATCAAAAACTCAATGATGTCAGCGATGCCTTAAAGTCTTTAGGATTTAAAGTGGATGAAATTGATCGAGCCCTCAAAGATTTAAGTAGTGATGATTACTCAGTTGAACAACTGATTAAACTCGCCTTAAAAAAATTAGGTAAATAACATGAAGCGCATTGTCGATGCCAATAAAAATCAAGAAGAAGTGATTGAAGAACTATCTTTAAGACCGCAATTACTCAAAGAATATATTGGCCAAAAACAATTATTAGATAACCTCAAGGTATTCATTGGAGCTGCCCGTCATCGCCAAGAAACCTTGGACCATCTTTTACTTTATGGCCCACCTGGATTAGGGAAAACAACCCTTGCCCATATTGTTGCCCATGAAATGAAGAGTCAAATCAAAACCGTCACCGGGCCTAGCATTGAACGGACTGGAGATTTAGCGGCTATCCTCACCTCTTTAGAACCAGGGGATATTTTATTTATCGATGAAATCCATCGACTTCCAGCGATTGTGGAAGAAGTTCTCTATGGGGCGATGGAAGATTTTCATGTGTCGGTGTTGGTGAATCGCGAAGGCAGTAGCCGTACCATTAATTTAGAATTACCACCCTTTACCCTGATTGGTGCCACCACCAGGGCCGGAGATTTATCATCCCCATTAAGAGGACGTTTTGGGATTACCGAAAAATTAAATTTTTATAGTCAGTCAGAAATTGAAGACATTATCCGCCGAACTGGAAAAGTGCTGCATACTCCCATTGATGAAGGAGCGGTCACTGAATTAGGAAAACGGTCTCGTGGAACTCCCCGAATCGCCAATCGGTTATTTCGCCGAATTCGCGACTTTGCCCATTTTGAAAAACAAGATGCGATTACCCTGCCATTAACCGTCAAGGCCTTACAGGCACTGAAAGTGGATCCGTTAGGTCTCGATGATGTCGATTTAAGATATTTATTAGGAATCATTGATCGCTTTAAAGGTGGCCCGGTTGGCTTAGAAGCACTTGCCAGTGCCATTGGTGAAGAAATCATGAATTTAGAAGATGTTTATGAACCTTATCTATTGCAAATTGGTCTAATCAACCGTACGCCTCGAGGGCGCGTCGCTACGGAAAAAGCATATCAACACTTAAAACGTCCATATCAAGGACTTTTGTTTTAAAATCATCTCTTTTCCTTAACTTTTTATCGTTGAATTAAGGGCAAAAACATAGTAAAGTGTTATAGCGACATTTTGTCGTTGAAACGACCTTTCGGAGGATCAATCATGCGAAGATTATTCACGTATCTCATTTTATCGATAACCACCTTTTTATTGGTGGGAATTAACTTCCTATCGGTCATCGGTGGGATCAATACCAATTTAGAATTTACATCCGGTCGGGAAATGGTTTTCCGAATCACCGACAAAGAAAATGAAGATCTCGTGTTTGAAAACGCTGACGATGTCACCGATATCGCCAATACCATGATTGAACGTCTTGAAAATTCCTTGGTCACTAAATATGAAGTCAATGTGGAAGGCAATGACCAAATTCGGGTCACCGTTTCAGAAACTTCAGAAACCAAGTACAAACGAATTCAAGATTATCTTGGATTTGATGCTGAATTTACCTTATGCACCACCACGGAAGTTTGTGCGACCAATGAACAAATGTTTGAAGGTCAAACTGCTCGAGTTGAATACAAAGGCCAAAATCCATTTGTGGTTTTCCCAGTCAAAGATCTCACCTATCTCAAAGAAGTCATTGTCACCGAAGCAGGTGGCGCTGAAAGTACAGACGGAGAATTACTCTTATGGGCCGGTAAACTTGAAGCTGATTCCTATTCAGAATCATTAAATAATTCAGACATGGCAGAAAAAATCCTTCTTCGATTCCCTGTTGCGAATATGTGGTGGGATCAAGAAAATCAAACTGAATTGGCCTTTTTAGTTTCTCCTTCGAAGTTTGGCAGTGCCAATGAAAACAATATTTTTGAAGCTACGGTCGTTGCTCAAGCAAACGAAGAAGCAATTTTTTATCGCAACCTTGTCAATGCTGGTGATTTACCTTACACCGTCGAATTTTTATATTCACAAAATATTCCTGCTGCCATTGAACCACTCTTATTACTTGAAAACATTCTCACGATTGCCAATAGTCAAACCCTTTGGGCATTAATCGCTTCGACATTGATGATGGTGATTGTCCTTGTCATCGTTTACCGATTAGGTTCGATTGGTATTCTTGCCACCACAACTTTATCGATCTTCCTGACGTTGTTTTCCTTTATTTGGTTGAATTTAGAATTCTCCAGTGCTGCCTTGCTTGGGATCATCACGGTTGGGGTCTTAGGGCTGTTAACGTCAGTGCTCTACCTGACTTATTTACGTCGAGAAATCTATCAAGGAAGACCTTTTAAAAAATCGCATATTGAAGCCAATGGTAAATTAATCCCATTGATGTTAGACATCACCGTGGTGAGTCTCATCTTTGGTTTATTCATTTATATTTTTGGTGGTAACCTTGCCCAAAATTTTGCCGTCATGTTGATGATTGGCTCACTGATTAACTTGGTGATTGTTTTCCTAGGTAACCAAGTGATTTATGGACAACTCATGCAAACCACTGATTTGGTGAATCATCCATCATGGTTAAATTTACAATCGAAATTAATTCCTAACTTGCTCAAAGATGAAAAACCAGTCTATGCTGGTCGGTTTGCGACCCGTGACTTTACTTCACGAGGTAAATTTTTATCCCCAATCGCTGTCATTGGTGGCGTACTTTCCTTGGCTGCCGTGTTGGTGTTAACCACGGTGAATATCCCTGTGATTCAAACCCCTGTCTCGACGAATCCGTCTAGACTCTACTTAGAAGCAAAAGAATTCTCCCAATTTGAAACCACCGTCGATGTCAGCAACATGATTGACTTTATTACCGTCGATGGAGAAGCCTTAACTTTAAGCAATCCAACCATTCAAATTCATGAGTTTACCAGAAGAGAAAATGAGATTGATGTTTTATACCGAATTTTTGTAGCTCAACTTGCCCTTGACGTGACCGATGCGACCACGTTTGCCTTTGATAATGGCCAAGATCCAGTGATTAGTTTTACTAACTTCAACGAATTATTAGAAGAAGTGATTAATACCGTCTATGAAGATGATCAAGTCACCGTCGTTGGGTTTTATCCTACCACCTCCATCACCAATCAACCTACCATTCTTGATATGGCCATTGGCGTGCTATTGGCGTTGGTCTTGGTCGGGGTCTATCTCTCGATTCGTCAAGGTTTAGCCACTGCCTTGACCAGCATACTGATCAGCGGATCCATTGCCTTACTGACCTTAGGGTTATTCATTGCAAGTCGAATTGCCTCCCCTGCCACCCTTGCGTTAAGTTTATTCAACCTTACCTTTGTTAGCTTGTTATTGATCCTGGTGATTTTTGCTCGCGCCAAAGAGGATCTTGTCTTGATTAAAGACCGGCCAATCACCATCGATGATTCGACCTTGGCACTCAAGAAAGCATCCAGTCAATCTGCTGCGATAATCTTTTTAACCGGATTGGCCCTTGTCTATCCAGGGTTAACTTTCTTAGCGATTGGTCCAGGGGCTTTACAAGGTTTATTCTCTGCGCTTTTGTTAGGAAGTGCCCTCGCTGCATTGTTCATCACTGCCATGATTCCTGCCACCTTCAAACCATTTCATCGTCTTTTTAAAGGGGTGAATACATGGTTATCCTTTGATTGGATTCCTTCAAAAACCAAGTCAGGAAAACCATCCGTTTCTGAACGTAGCAACGAACCTCAAGAAGCCACCTACATCGGCATCAACGATTAACACGATTTAACAAAGAAAACCCTATTCTATATAGGGTTTTTTATTTTTTTGTTATAATTAGAAACGATGATTATCAAAGAAAAAACAAATGTTTTTCATGCGTTTGGTGATGTTGAAGAAAAGTATTTTTCTTATATTAGCAAAGAAGATGATCGCGCCCTCATCAAACGGGCTTACCAATATGCCGATGATAAACATGCTGGTATCTTAAGAAAAAGTGGTGAACCATACATTCACCATTTGATTGAGGTGGCGTTTATCCTTGCCTCTTTACAAGGTGGACCCCATACCATCGCCGCAGGTTTCCTTCATGATGTGGTTGAAGATACGGATGTCACGGTTGACGATCTCAAGAAAGCATTCAATGAAGACATTGCCTCCTTGGTGGAATCACTCACCAACATCCAACGCTTAAAATTATCGCACCGAAAACCTGAAGATTTTGCCGCGGAAGATCACCGAAAAATATTTTTAGGGATGGCCAGAGATATTCGCGTGATCATTATTAAACTTGCTGACCGTCTTCATAACATGAGAACCTTACAGTCGTTATCGCCAACAAGACAAAAAGTATTATCCAAAGAATCTCTTGAGGTGTTTGCCCCGATTGCTCATCGCCTTGGGATGTTTGACATTAAAACTGAACTTGAAGATTTATCCATCCAATATCTTGAACCGGAAAAGTTTCAGATGGTCGTTGAACAACTCGACAAACGAACCCGCAACCGAGAAAAATCCTTGGATGAAGTCAAAAAGAAAATTGCCGATATGCTCTTGCAGTATAAATTACAATTTTCCATTGAAAGCCGGGTCAAAGGAATTTATTCTATTTATCGCAAAGTGTTTATTCAAGAACATAATTTCGATGAAATTTATGACATATTAGCCATCCGCCTCATCACCGATACGGTTGCCCATTGTTATGAAATCCTTGGTTATATCCATGCGATGTTTACCCCAATTTCCAACCGGTTTAAAGATTATATTGCTGCTCCTAAGCCTAACTTATATCAATCCTTACACACGACCATCATTGCCAAAGATGGGCAAGTCTTTGAAGTTCAAATCCGAACCAAAGACATGGATCAATTAGCAGAAACCGGTGTTGCCGCTCACTGGCGATACAAAGAAGGCACGAATTATAATCCGCAAAAAGAACAAAAAGAAATCGAAGAAAAATTATTTTGGTTTCGTGATTTAATCACGCTTGCTGATCAAGAAGGTGACGCCAAAGAAGTGATGGAGAATCTTCAAAAAGATATTTTTGAAGCCCAAGTGTATGTGTTTACTCCCAAAGGAAAATTGGTTGAATTACCGAATGGATCGACGCCTTTAGATTTTGCTTACCGCGTCCATACCGGTGTTGGACATAGTGCCGTAGGAGCAATTCTCAATGGGTCTTTGGTGCCATTAAACACCGTACTAAAAACCGGAGACGTGATTGAAATTCGCACCTCCAATGCCTCACCTGGTCCCAATGAAGGCTGGTTGAAAATCGCCCATACGGCCACGGCAAAAAATCATATTCGTAAATTTCTGCAAAAGAAAAATAACGATATGTTACGCGAAGAAAAAATCATCAAAGGCAAAGACAACTGCGTGGATGCATTCCGTGAGCATGGTCTGAACGAAAAAGACATGATGGCCTTGGTCAACCAACCTAAAGTCCTGCAAAAATTTGAGATGGCCACGTTGGATGATTTGTTTATTGCCATGAACAATCGCAACCCCGCCCCAGCTGCGGTGATTGATTATTTAAACATTAAAAAGAAAAGTGTCTTCACCTTGGGGAAGAAACCTGTCCAAGCAAACAAGTCTGCAGTTTTGGTTCCTTCCGCGGGTAAAGTCGCCATCACCCTTGGCAGCTGCTGTACCCCAATTCCTGGCGATGACATCGTTGGCTTTATCACCAAAGGCAAAGGCATTACGGTTCATCGCATTCATTGTCCAAATATCTCCAGTCAAAAAAATCGCCTCACAGATGTGTTATGGAATGAGCAATTGGAAATCAATCCATACCCGGTGGATATTCGCTTAGAAAGTAAAGATCGGCATAATTTAATCGTCGATATCATGGGTGTGTTTTCTCAACTCAAAGTATCGGTGACCAACCTCAACGCAAGTTTACATCCTACGACCTTAACCACCACGGTGAATTTAACGATCATGGTCAGCGATGCCAAGCGACTTAACGATATTTTTAATGTATTATTGAATGTGGCTGGTGTGTATCAAATTCACCGCGTCATTCATTAGAAAGAGGGATTATGGACATTAAATTACCAAAAGGCACCAAGGATATTTTCTTAGCTGAAGCGGAAGCTTTTGAACAAGTGGAATCTGCGTTGATTAACGTAGCAAAAATGTTTAGTTACGCCTCGATTCGTACGCCTATTTTTGAACACACTGAATTGTTCACACGTTCTGTGGGCGATAGTTCCGATATTGTTAGAAAAGAAATGTACACCTTCACCGATAAGGGTGATCGTTCTTTATCATTAAGACCAGAAATGACCGCTGGGGTCATTCGTTCTGTGGTTGAAAATAAGTTAGATGTGACCTCTGATTTACCTCTTAAGCTTTACTATGTTGGTCCAGCGTTTCGTTATGAACGTCCTCAACTTGGACGGTATCGCCAATTTCATCAATTTGGCGTCGAAAATATTGGGATTACTTCACCCTTTTCTGTGGCGGAAACCATCGCCTTAGGTGTCACTGCCTTCACCGTGATGGGCTTTAAAAAGGTGACGGTCAACATCAATTCCTTGGGCGATCAACCAACCAGAGATGCCTACAAACAAGCATTAAAAACTTATTTTCAACCTCACTTAAGTTCTGTGTGTCCGGATTGCCAACAACGATTTGAAACCAATCCATTACGGATGTTAGATTGCAAGGTCCCAAGCGATCAAGCTTTAGGAAAAAAAGCACCTCGCATTAGTGATTTCTTATCCCCAGCTTCGGCTTCCTATTACGCACAAGTCAAAGAAGGATTGAAAAGTTTAAGCATTGATATTGTTGAATCTCCTCAACTGGTCAGAGGTCTTGATTATTACTCAGATTGTGTCTTTGAATACCATATGGTGTCGGATAAAGGGTTGGATTATGGTGCATTAGGTGCAGGTGGCCAATACAATAATTTAGTTAGTGAACTCGGTGGTCAACCGTTAAAATCTGTAGGATTCGCGTTTGGATTAGAACGTTTAATTGCCGTCCTTTCGGATTCTGGTCGCTTAGAAAACGTCAAACCTTTTACGGATATTTATTTAATTTCGATGATGCCAGAAACTGACATGTACACCTTTAAACTTGCCCATAATTTCCGGCATACAAACTTTAAAACTGAACTCAACCTTGAACATAAATCGATGAAAGCTTCTATCAAGGCTGCGGTGAAAAAAGAGGCACTTTACGCGGTGATCATTGGTGACCAAGAAATGAAGGCTAACCAAGTTACGATTAAAAATTTACAAACCCAAGAACAACAACTCGTTCCGGTGAGTGAAGTGGTCCACCTCATGCAACACCTCACCAATCAAGCGGGTCATCATCACCATGACGAATCTGAAGGTGTAGAAGCTCACCACGATGAGGAGAAAAAATAACCATGCAATATCGAAGTCACGTCAATGGTGAAATTAGACTTAAGCATGTTGGTTTGTCCGTCACCTTGGTCGGTTGGGTCCAACGCAAGCGAAATTTAGGGTCGCTATTGTTTATCGATTTAAGAGATCGTTCTGGCATCGTTCAACTCTTTGTCAAAGATCCTTCCCTTGTTCCTGATCTCAAGCAAGAATATTTAATTCAAGTCAAAGGCATCGTGACGAAAAAAGATGTTGCAAACAAAGCCTTAGCCACAGGAGAAGTTGAAATTGATGTCAATTCTTTGACCATCATCAACACCGCAGAAACCCTTCCCTTGATTGTCGATGATGTCACCGATGCGGGTGAAGATATTCGACTACAATATCGCTATTTGGATTTGAGACGTTCCCCGATGCAAGAAAAATTGGTGGTACGTAGCAAGATCATGAATGCCTTTCATGCATTTTTTGCCAAGCATGATTTTACCAACATCGAAACCCCTTTATTAACCTTATCGACTCCTGGAGGTGCTCGGGACTTTTTAGTACCTTCACGCATCAACAGCGGAACGTTTTATGCGTTACCCCAATCCCCTCAAATCTATAAACAGCTATTAATGATTGGTGGCTTTGAACGTTATTACCAAATCGCTCGCTGTTTCCGTGATGAAGATTTACGTGCTGACCGTCAACCTGACTTTACCCAAATCGATGTTGAAACCTCATTCTTATCCCAAGATGAATTTTTATCGCTGATGGAATTGGCATTGAAAGAAGTGTTTTTATCGGTGAAAGGCATTCAATTACCAACGCCTTTTCTCCGCTTAAGTTATGAAAAAGCGATGACGTTATATGGTAGTGATAAACCCGATTTACGCTTTGATTTACCTTTGTCGCCTGTCCCAAGTATCCTCCGTGATGCTTATGTTCAAGCGGGATTTGAAGCGACCCATATCAAAGCCTTAAAATTACCAAACGCCGTGGCAACGCTCACTCGTAAAGTTCTCGATGAATGGACCACCTTTGTTAAACCTTTTGGCATCAAAGGTTTGGTGATGTTCAAGCATGATCAAGGGCAACTTCAAAGTTCCTTCTTAAAATTTATTGCTCCTGAAAAAGTATCAACCCTTACCCATGAATTAGGGTTGCAACCTGGTGATGTTTACTTAGTAGCCTCCCATCAAGAGTTAAGTATTTTGAATACAGCGATGGGTAGTTTAAGAACCAAAGGTGCCAAGTTATTAAACCTCATCGATGAGAAGAAGTTCGCCATTGCTTGGGTGACCGACTTCCCATTGTTTGATACGAATGAACAAGGACAACTTGTTGCCGCGCATCATCCTTTCACTCGCCCCCAAGATGCCCATGTTGCCATGCTAATAAGCAATCCCAAAAAGGTGCTTGCTCAAGCGTATGATTTGGTCATCAATGGATACGAAGCCGGTGGCGGATCGATGCGGATTTTTAACAAAGCCATTCAAAAACAAATCTTTTCCTTATTGGGGATGAGCGATGAATCCATCCAAAAGAAATTTGGTTGGTTCATTGACGCCTTTAATTATGGCACCCCACCTCATGGTGGGATTGCCTTTGGCCTCGATCGCTTGACGATGATTTTAACGGGAACCGATAACATCAAAGATGTGATTGCTTTCCCAAAGAATCTAAAAATGATCGGGTTACTCGAAGGGACACCAAACACGGTTGAAACCAAACAATTGGATGAGTTATCCATCCAAATCAAGGAGAAAAAATAACCATGGAACAACTTACCATCACCGCCTTAAGAGCGCTCGCGATTGATGCGACCAATGCGGCAAAAAGTGGTCACCCAGGGATGCCAATCGGCTCCGCCCCTGCGGTCTACACCTTATTTGCCAAGCACCTCATCAGTGATCCAAAAAATCCAAATTGGATCAACCGTGATCGCTTTGTCTTGTCTGCAGGTCACGCAAGTATGTTGCTTTATGGCATCCTGCATTTAGCCGGTTATGATCTTCCTTTAGACCAACTTAAAAAGTTTCGTCAATTAGGTAGCATCACCCCTGGTCACCCGGAAGTTCATCTCACCCCAGGGGTGGATGCAACCACGGGTCCATTAGGACAAGGTCTTGCTCAAGGGGTTGGCTTTGCCCTTGCGGAAAGAACCTTGAGAGCCATGTACGTGAAGCAAGGATTGATTGACCATTATACGTATGTGTTGAGTGGGGATGGTTGCTTACAAGAAGGAATTTCTCAAGAAGCAATTTCCTTCGCCGGTCACCAACAACTCAACAAACTCATTTTATTTTATGACGCTAATGAGGTGACCTTGGATGGTCCATTAGCGATGTCGTTTTCTGAAGATGTGAAAAAACGTTTTCAAGCTTCAGGTTGGCAAGTCATCATCGTTGAAGACGGCAATGATGTGGTTGGTTTAGATAAAGCGATTCGAAAAGCAAAACGAAGCCAACAAAAACCAACGATGATCATGATGAAAACCATCATTGGTCAAGGGTCAAAAAACCAAGGAACTTATAAAGTTCATGGTAATCCCTTAGGTCAAGAAGATGGCGTCACCGCCAAACTAAGTTATCAATGGAATCATCCAGAATTTTTTGTCCCTCAAGAAGTTTATGCCCATCTGCAAGACACTTTCGGCAAACGTGGTAAAAATAAATTTAGAAAATGGCGTCGTCTGCTCGAATCGGTTCAAGCAAATGATTCAAGCACCTATCAAATGTTTACTCGTGGGGATCAACTTGCTTTTCTTGATGCCTTACCTTCACCTTTATTATCCTTTCAAGAAGGACTTAAGGACGCGACTAGAAACACATCCTTACAAGTCCTGAACGCGATGGCTCCTCACTTACCGATGTTAGTGGGTGGCAGTGCTGACGTGGCGAAGTCCGTGATGACGACGATGGTCCAAGCCGTGGACATGTCTTCGACCCAACCTGCCGGAAGAAATATCAATTTTGGTATTCGTGAATTCGCCATGGCATCCATTCAAAATGGGATGATGCTTCACCGCGGATTGCGCGTCTATACAGGAACCTTTTTGGCCTTTGCCGATTATATGAAACCAGCCATTCGCCTTGCGGCTTTAAGTCATATTCCTTCCATCTTTGTTTTCTCCCATGACTCAGTTGCTCTTGGTGAAGATGGGCCAACCCATCAACCCATCGACCAATTGGCAATGTTACGCGCCATCCCAAATCTGAATGTGATTCGGCCTGCGGATGCTCGGGAAACGTTATCAGCTTGGGTTCAAGCAATCGGAGAAGCTAGCCGTCCTACAGCGATTATTTTAACCAGACAATCGGTGCCATTACTCAAAGGATCTGTAGTAGATAAAGCGATGAGTGGGGCCTATGAAATTTCTCCTTCATCGATGCCTACCGAGTGGACCTTGGTGGCCACTGGTTCCGAAGTCTCGCTCGCCGTTGACGTTCAAACCGTCCTTGCCAAAATGAATCTTGGGTTAAGGGTGGTGTCGATGCCATCGATGAATCAATTTTTAACGTTACCTCAAGGGACACAACTTGCCTTAATTCCCAACCGATCGAAGACCATGACCTTAGAAGCGTTAACGACGTTTGGTTGGAGTCAAATTGGCGCATTTAATTTTGGGATTGATACCTTTGGGCAATCAGCGCCAGGTCCTGCCGTCATGGCCTACTTTGGCATGACCGCTGATGCGCTTGCAAAAAAAGTGATGACAATCATTCAAGCCAAGAATTAACGTGGTAAAATAACGTCATGGCACAATACGTACGCATTAATAATTATTCTAAATTAGGTGGGATGAACTTATCCTATCAAGTGTTTTATCAAATTGCCGAACACGCCACCAACAAGGTTCGTGGGGCGAAGGTGTCGAACCCGACCTCACGCTTTAACATTTTTAAACCAATTTCTGTGAAAATCAACAAAGGGTTAGTCACCGTGTTTGTGACCGTGTCCTTGAATAAGTCGGCGAACATCAATGCCGTTTGTTTAGCAATCCAAGAAGAAATTGCTTCTTCCCTGACTGCCTTTACAGAAATGGTTCCCTTTCGAATTGATATCAAAGTTGCGAATTTGGCGCAATTAAATTAACCTGGCTCACCATTTAAAAGGTCGCTATGCTACAATATTTTCCGTATGAATAAACCATTAACCCGTAATCAAACTCACGAGGTCGCGATGACCTTAATTTATAATGCATTAACGTTGGCAAAAATTGATATTCCCGTCGATTTTGAAAAGCTAATGGTGGATTATTTAGAAGAACCTTATGATAACATCGATCTCTATGTTAAGGCTGTGGTCATGAAGGCCATCAAGCACCAACAAACCATTATTGATTTGGTCAATCCTCACTTGGTGAAATGGACCTTTGATCGGCTTAACATGTTAACCCAAGCAATCTTCTTGCTTGCCGTTGCCCATTATCAGTACGTCAAAGAAGTGGATAAGAAAGTCGTCATTGATAACGCGGTCAAGCTAGCGAAAAAATTTGTCGATGAAAAAGATTATGCCTTCATCAATGCCATCCTCGATAAGGTATTATGATGGTATGGAATCGCGTTCGTATTTAACGATTAAAGAAATTAACACCGCCATTAAGGTTCACATCGAAGGTGAGTTATCTTTTCGCTCGGTGGTCTTAAAAGGCGAAGTCAGTAATTTTCGTCAGTATCCCAAAGCTTTATACTTTTCCCTTAAGGACCAAGAAGCCAAAATCAGCGCCGTGTTTTTCTTATATGGTGCCTATCCTAAATACTTACCTAAAGACGGAGATGAAGTGCTGGTGACAGGAACCATTTCAGTCTATGTCAAAGATGGAAGTTATCAAATTAACGCCAAACAAATTGAGATGTTTGGTCTTGGTGATCAATTGCTTGCCTTACAAAAACTCAAAGAAAAATTACTCAAAGAAGGTTTGTTTGACGCCAGTAAGAAAAAACCATTACCTCGTTATCCTCGTGTGGTTGGCATGATTGCAGGAAGAGAATCTGCCGCCTTGAAAGACTTAACCACGAATTTATTCAGACGGTATCCTCTTGCCCAACAAGTCTTTTTTCCTTCCTTGGTCCAAGGACCACTTGCCCCGAAGGATTTAATGCGGGCCCTTGAGTTAGCGTATCAATATCCGATGGATGTTTTGATCATCGCCCGAGGTGGAGGGGCAGAAGAAGACTTATCAGCCTTTAACGATGAAGCGTTGGTAAGGAAAGTTGCAATCTCTCCCATCCCAACCATTGCCGCGATTGGTCATGAAATTAATTTATCCCTGGTGGACTTGGTTGCAGACCAACGCGTCTCAACCCCAACGGGTGCCGCAGAATTGGCAGTGCCCAATAAGGATGATCTTTACCAAGACCTCATCGTCAGTGCAGAACGAGCCCATCAGGCGATCAAAACCATGCTTACCTTGAAGATGAAACAATGGACGGCGTTATCGCAGCGACCGGTCTTGATGTCCCCCCTTGGGATGTATCAAATGCAAAAGGATACCAATGAAACCTATCGGGTCCGATTGAACCAAGCCATTAAGCTATTGTTTCAAAAGACCCTTGGTCGGCATCAGCAATACAAAGCAAGCCTTGAAGCCCTCTCACCCTTTGCGGTGATCAAGCGAGGGTATGCCTTAACCACGACCGCTTCAGGCAAGGTCGTTCACTCGTTAAGTGAAGTTAAGGTAGGCGACTTAATTACCACCCAACTCAATGACGGCACCTTCACCAGTGAAGTGAAGAAGAAAGGATAAGTTTATGGCAACAGAAAAAGTCTTGGATGTTGAAGCAAGTTTAGCGAGGATTGAAGTGATTGTAAAAACCTTAGAAAGTGGCAAACTTTCTTTGCAAGAAAATCTTGCCCTTTTTGAAGAAGCGACCACCTTGATGAAAGCGGTGGAAAAAGCCTTGCAAGATGCTGAAAAGAAAATCAATCAGTTGATGACAAAAGATAAATAACTAGAACTAGTATTATATAATTAGTAATTAAATAGTAGTAATTTAGTATAAAATGAACTTACAAACGATCATCGATCAATACTTAAATACCTTGATTGTTGAAAAGGGTTTGTCAAAGAAAACCTTGGAAAGTTATCGCCATGATTTGACGATGTTTACCATGAGTTTTTCTCCCCCTAAACTAGTCATCGCCGACCTCCAAGGATTTGACCTTAAAGATTTCATCACCATGCAGTCGAAATTAGGCTACCATAGTCGAACACTCCATCGCCGTTTATCGACGGTAAAAAACTTCTTCCTGTATCTACAACGCGAGTTACTGTTTACCGATAAATTGTTACCAGTCAAACCACCCAAGATGATGCATCAATTACCCACGGTGATTAGACCTGAGGAAATGGAAGCCTTGCTCAATGCTCCCAACCTAGAAGACCTCCATGGGCTAAGAGACCAAGCGATGATGGAAGTCATGTATGCCAGTGGATTACGGGTTTCTGAACTCATTCAACTTAAAAAAGTCGATCTTAATGTGCATAAGGCCACCATCCGTGTCCTTGGTAAAGGTCAAAAGACAAGAATTGTTCCGGTGGGTGAATACGCGATTGCTCAAATTGATACGTATTTAACCAAACGAGCCTTTGTCGATCCAAAGGAAAAGAGTCCATTTTTATTCATTAATCGCTATGGAAAACCCTTATCGAGGCAATTTTTCTTTAAACGGGTTAAGACTTACGCCAAAAAAGTTGGCATTCAAGTGTCGATCAGTCCTCATACCCTTCGCCATTCCTTTGCCACCCATTTACTAGAACAAGGGGCTTCCCTACGCGCCGTTCAAGAAATGTTAGGGCATACTCATTTATCCACCACCCAGATTTATACGCACGTTTCTGAAAAAAGAATCCTCTCAGCCTTTGATTTGTACTCCAAAAGAAAGTAAACTAAAGGGGGATAAAAAATGTCATTCAAACGAATTTTTGTCATTATCATGGATTCCGTTGGCATTGGAGCTTTACCGGATGCCAAGTTATTCGGCGATGAAGGTACCAATACCTTTTTACATACCGCTCAACGTTGTGGCGGGTTGAAGTTACCAGTCCTTGGCTCTCTTGGGTTAGCAGATTTAGCACCGATTCAAGGGGTAAGCAAACAACGTCATCCCAATAGTTTTGTCACGACGATGCGTGAAGTGTCTGCGGGCAAAGATACGATGACTGGCCATTGGGAATTGATGGGGTTAGAAACCAAGAAACCTTTTAAAACGTTTACAGATAAAGGGTTTCCAACTTCCTTAATTGAAGAACTAAAAACAAAGTCTGGTCATGATTTTATTGGTAATGTCGCTGCGAGTGGAACAGAAATCATCGCCCAAATGGGTGAAGAACATATGCGGACCAAAAAGATTATCCTTTATACCTCAGCAGATAGCGTCCTTCAATTGGCAGCGAATGAAGCAATCATCTCAGTGAAAGAACTTTATCGGGTATGTGAAATTGCTCGCTCGATTTGCATGAAACCAGAGTATCTTCTTGGCCGAATCATCGCCCGCCCCTTTATAGGGACCTCGGCGAAAACCTTTAAACGGACCACGAACCGTCATGATTACGCTTTGTCTCCTGGGGTGGATACGACCTTGGATGTGTTGAATAAGGCTGGATTGACCACCAGTTGCATTGGCAAAATTAACGATATTTTTAATGGTCAAGGCGTCAATCGAACCCAAAAAACTATTTCCAATCTTGATGGCATGAATCTCACCAACCTAGAAACCAAACGTTCTTTTGAAGGATTGGTCTTTGTGAATCTTGTCGAATTTGATTCTGAATTCGGCCATCGCCGTGACCCGTTAGGGTATGGCAAAGCCCTGGAACAATTTGATGTTGAATTAGGAAAACTTTTACCAAGATTAACCAAGGATGATTTACTGATGATTACCGCCGACCATGGTAACGATCCAACCCACACCGGAACTGACCATAGCCGTGAACGCGTTCCTTTATTCATGGTGAGCCCTCGGTTTACCCAAGGACGAGCCTTGCCTGAACGAGCAACGTTCGCTGATTTATCCTCAACGATTTTAAAGAATTTTAAGTTAAAACAACCTTCCCACCATCTCGGCTCACCTATCCTTGAGGTGTTAAGTTAGTAGATAATTAGTAGGTAATGACTGTGGAAAACCCACCATGAAGGTGGGTTTTTAATTAACGTCTGGTTAGAGATGAATGATAGGAAATAAAGACAGCAATGCGATTTTGAGTACTTTGGTTAACATAATAGACATTATGCGAAGTAAGTCTTGCTACAAAATGACTAAGCTTTGACTTGGTTTTGGAGAATGGTGTCGAGGTTCATCTTCTCCCTGGTAGGTGCATCCATGAGGTGAATGACCACATCATAAAGGTCAACGACCATCCAGCCAGATTCTGACTTCCCTTCAATGTGGTGTAATCGGTGGGTTGGATGATGGACAAAATCTTTACGGAGTTGGTTGACGATCGCATCCATTTTTCTTGAGTTATTGATCGTCGCCAGAATCATGATATCGGTGATTGGGGATTGACCTTTGACATTGTAAACGGTAATCGTTTCCGCTTGTTTATCTTCCAAGACTTTGACCACGATTGTTTTCAGTGATTTATTTGCCATCGGTTTCTCCTAAATAATATCCCATGCATTCTTTGACCAAGGGACTGGTGATTTTATGTTTCTTCTTCTTCAAATGGAGGAGGTTGTCTTTGAGAACCGCGAGGAACCCTTCATGATAGTTCTTTTTACAACTTGCAATCAAGGCACTTGAATCATAACCACGGGTTGGTTCTATTTTATCTGAGGCATAAACAATTTGGGCAATCGGTCCCATGTTTGCTTTCCCGGTGGTGTGATAGCGAATTGCTTCCAAGACCCCGTCATGATGAATTTGAAACTCTTGCCGGGCAAGGATGGCCCCAACGAATTGGTGAAGGGCGTAAGGTTCAATTGGTTGATTGACCGTGTCATATTCATTGAGTAAATCTCTGGCCTCTTTTTCATCCATGTCTTTGGCGATGTCATGAAGGATGGCGGCGAGGAACGCATCACTAGCTCCCAATTGATTAGATTCAGCAATCGCATACGCTAAGCAAGCCGTCGAATACACATGGGCAAAGCGTTCTTCTTTATAAAAGGCTTTGAGTTTAGGCACAAAATACAATTGATGTTCAAATATATATTGAATCACGGCTAATGGGGTCCCTAAACTTTCAAGGTTACGGATGCTCGTGGAAGACACTGCATAAAGCGATCCCGATAAGGGTTGGATTCGATAACGAGCCCAGTTAGGATGATCAAGCCGAGCCCCGGGACGAGGATAGGCGACCAATTGAATCATGTGGGCGAGTTTGTCTGCGTCCTTCCACTTATGGAATTGTTCAACCTGATCACCACCAATGAGGTAATAGAGTTGGTCGTTTGGATATAGTTGTTTAAAATGTTGGACCGTATGGATCGTGAAGTTAATCACCGCATCTCTTTCGACTTCGTATAACGATAATTGAAAAGTTGGTTCATTGGCAATGGCGAGTTTGACCATGTTAATCCGATCAAGGATATTGGTCGTGGTATTTTTCCATCTTGGATTTTTGGTGATGATCAGGGTGACTTCATCGGCGTGAAGGTGGAGTTGACCTGCCTTGAGCATTGCCAAGTGGCCATCGTGAATGGGATCAAAAGGGGAACCGTATAATAATCGAATCATGTGGGAAGGACAATCTTTGGTTCGGTGGGATGCGCGCGATAAATCACCACACGATGACCAATGGTTTGAACCAGATCTGCCTTTAACGATTTCACCATCTTAGGAATTAACGTTTCCGCTTCCTCTTGTGTGGATTTCAACACATGAAGTTTAATCAATTCTAGTTTCCCCAAGGCCAAATCCACCATCTTCAACCAATCTGGATGAAGGGCTTCTTTACCGAGTTGAAATTTCGTGGGTAACGTTTGGGCAAGCTTACGTAAGTATAAACGTTGACGGGTATTGATCATGATTGCACCTTACTTGGTAATAGTTTTGCCAAGACGCCTTTCGGTAAGAGCAAACGAACGGTTTGCCCTGAAGCTAAAAAATTAATCCAACCATAACCCGAGATGGCGAGGTCGATTCGACCTTTGGTTGGCAAGGTAAATTCATAGCTCGTGAAATCATCGATGGTCTTAAATGATTTTGAGGTCGGTTTTAATTGGTTCTTTTCAATGAGTTTAAAAAAACTTTCATCGGCTTTTTGCATTTGCATGCGTTGATAAGTGACGGGATTGGCAAAATAAGTGTAAACAAATTCTTTTTTTCCTGTGAGGATTTCCAAGCGAGCCAGACCGCCAATCGCCAAGGCATCTTCGGCACCTAAACGGTAGGCAATCGGTTTGATTTCAACTTTGGGCATCATGATTTTGATCACTTCTTTTTCGACTTTGGCCAGCATCGAGTGGTTGGCGATATATCCTGGGGTGTCATAAATGGTTTGCACATCGCTAATTGGAATTTCAATGACCCTTAAGGTCGTTCCAGGGAATGGGGAGGTGGTGATTAATTTCTTGGTTTGATTGGAGAAATGCTTCAAATATGTATTGATCAAGGTAGATTTTCCTGAACTCGTCGCCCCAATCACATACAAGTCTTTGCCTTGATTGTCTTCGGCAATCATCGCTTTGATATCATCCAAGGCTTCATTGGTTTTGCTCGAGGCAATGATGATCTTTTCAAAAGGCATCTTCATGTTGTCAAAAAATTGTTTGATGTAAAGTTCTAATTTTTTATGATTGATGACTTTGGGCAACAAATCTCGTTTCGTGGCAATGAAGTAAACTTTGAGTCCTTTGACTGCATTCATTAACTCAACCGATAAGGTTGTTTCAAAGTTTAAAATATCCAAGACCCAGATAATCGACGCTTGATCTTTTCTTGCCTTGGTGAGGATTTTATAAAAATCATCAAACAGAAAACTTTCTTTCGGGGCAATATCTTCCCCATAATGTTGTATTTTAAAACAACGTTGGCATAAAACCACTTCATGACGGTCAACATGTTTATGAGGAACAAAGCCTGGTAACGCTTCATCAATCGATTGTAAAATAATCCCACAACCAGGGCATCGACGAATGGTTTTCATGTCGGTCATTCTTGTTTCCTCCAGTGGTTAAATTGTTTTAAACGGTGATAACGCTTCTTTAAGAAAGCTTCAATGAATCGGTTGGGTTTGGTTGGCCAATGATCGTAGGCAACTAATTTTTCTGTGAATAAACTTTTCATCCCTAATCGATTCGCTAACCAGACATCGGTGAGCAGTTGATCACCAATCACCATGACCTTATCTTTAGGATACCCTTTTTCTTTTAAAAAGATAAGGAGTTTGTCCTTAAAAGGTTTACCAGTTTTTGCTAAGTAATCAACCCCAAGGGAAGCGGCGAAGGGTTTGACTCTTTGTTCATCATTATTCGAAATAATCAAAAAGGTCAACCCAGCATCCTTCAAGGTTTTAACCCATTTTTTTACGGTTGGTCTTGGCGTCATTTCATCAAAAGGGGCTAACGTATTATCCAAGTCACAACACAGATATTGGATGTGTTGCTTCTTAAAAAAATCAGGGGTGACGTTGAACAACCGAGGCGCGTAAAAAGTAGGAAGCCAACGTGAAGACTGCTTACGCTTCATGGTTATTTCTTATCATCGAACAGGGAAACTTTTTCAATCTTTTCCCCAGTTTCTAAATCCATTTTAGGTTGAGCGACGGTTTTAAAACTTTGATCGATGCGATAAATGTGGTCATGGTAAACGCCAATGACATCGGTTTCTTTTGGCATCGATAAGTTCTTCTTCGCATATTTATCAATCGGAGTTGGGGCATAATCGTTGGTTTCTAAATTCACGAGTTCTTTGTTGGATAAGAGGACAGTAATCTTTAAAAACTCTTCTTGTTTATTCAGTTTACGCCAATACACCAATTGGTGGGGTTCTGACTTAAAGCTTTGGAAAACATATTGAACCTTCCCTAAACGATTGGTTAAATCGACATAGCTAATATCAAAAATTCTAAAGTTACCTTGGCGAGTGAACATGACAATTTTCCCGCGTTCTTCTGGTTGATACACGAGTAATTTGGCAAGACGATCTTTGCCTAACAAGGAAGCAATCGCTTTAACCCCACCGGCTTTCACGCCCACTGGATTGACTTCTTTTTCCGAGAAATACGTGACATTGCCTTCTAGGGTTGCAATCAACAGTTGACCTTGACCATTGCTGATATCCACATCCACGACCGTGTCATCGCCTAGTAATCTCATGCACGTTAACGGTTTACTATAGCGTTGAACCATAAACTCAGATAAAGGTGTCTTCTTCAATTGACCGTTACGGGTGATCATCACCACAAACGCATCCGGCTTAAATTCAGAAACGATTAATGCTTTGATGAGTCTTTCTTCAGGACCTAAATTGACGAGGTAATTGATGTGCTTACCTTCTTCTTTCCATTTGGTTTCTTGAAGTTCATGAATCGGGATGAATAAATAATTGCCAAGTTGTGTGAACACAAGTAAGTAATCTAACGTGGTTGCCTGACCAGTTCCAATCAAAAGATCAGCTTCCTTGATGCCAGGCCATAACCCTTCAGAACTCTTGTACGACTTGAGAGGGGAACGTTTGATATAACCATCACGAGTGACAGCAATATATAGATCTTCTTTGGCAATCAAATCACGCTTATCAATTTGGATGGTTTCTTTGGGTTCGGTGACAATTTTGGTTAAGCGGTTTTGCCCATATTGAAGACTAATCGCTTTGAGGTCTTTGATGATTTTCTTGTTTAAGACCTCGCGATCATAAAGGATTTCTTTTAAGATTTTAATCGTTGCTTTTAAATTCTTTTCTTCTTCTTTTAAGGTGGTGACATCGGTATTGGTTAATCGATACAGTTGTAACGACACGATGGCATCGGCTTGGGGTTTACTAAAGGCAAACTTCTTTTCTAGATTCGCCATGGCGTCTTGCTTGTCTTGACTCTTCCGAATGACTTTAACTACCTCATCGAGCATGCTGATGGCTTTGATTAACCCTTCAACAATTTCTAATCTTGCCAACGCTTTCGCTAAATCAAATTGAGATAAGCGGGTGATAACCTCGACTTGATGATCAATATAAGAATCAATGTATTGAAGCAAGTTAAAGGTGATAGGATGACCCTTATCAATGGCAACCATGTTAGCGGAAAATGAACTTTTTAAATCGGTTTTTGAATGAAAGTATTGAAGAATTTTTTCAGGATTTGCATCGTCGCGAATGTCAATGGCAACCCGCATCCCATGATGATCGGATTCATCGCGGACTTCGATAATCCCATCGATGATTTTCTTAAAGCGAATTTCATCCATTTGTTTGACCAAGGAGGATTTGATCACGCCATAAGGAATTTCCTTGATGACAATTTGATAGTAACCTTTGAGTTTGGTGATTTCTGTCTTTGATAAAATTTCCACTCGACCATGTCCAGATAAATAAATTTGCTTTAAAGAATCGGTGCGATAAATGGTGCCCCCGGTTGGAAAATCAGGTCCCTTGATGATTTCGATTAAATCTTCGATTGTTGTCTTCTTGTGACTTAAGCGATAGATGACGGCATCGATGACATCACGAAGGTTGTGAGGAGGAATATTGGTGGCCATCGCCACGGCAATCCCTTGGGTCCCATTGACCATTAGATTAGGAAAACGTGCTGGTAAGACAATCGGTTCATCTTGGGAATCATCAAACGTGAGTTGTGTATCGACTGTATTTTTATCAATATCTCGAATCAATTCTTCGCTGATTTCCGCTAAGCGGACTTCCGTATAACGATGTGCGGCAGCATTGTCACCATCAATCGATCCGTTGTTACCTTGGAAGTCGATTAAAGGAACACGGTATTTCCATGGTTGCGACATATGCACGAGCGCATCATAAATGGACGCATCCCCGTGAGGGTGATATTTCCCCATGACTTCGCCAACACTGGTTGCACTTTTTCGATAGGGTTTACGGAAAACGTTACCACTATGATACATGGCATAAATAATCCGACGTTGGACTGGTTTCAATCCATCTCTTAAATCAGGGATTGCCCGGTCTTGTATGACGTATTTTGCATACGTTGCATACCGTTCCCCCATGATGTCTTCTAAGGGAGCAACGTTAATTTTTTCAACAAGTTTAGCAACTGGTTTAGATTTTTTTGCCATCTGCCGTTACCTTTCCTGCGACTTCACGAATGGTAAAATCAATATTTTCTTCAACCCATTTTCTTCTCACGGAAGGATCTTTACCCATGAGGATACCGACGCGTCGTTCCACGATGAGAGGATCTTCAATGTTGACACGAATCAAGGTTCTTGATTTTGGGTCCATGGTTGTTTCTTTAAGTTGCGAGGCATTCATTTCCCCTAACCCTTTATAACGGGATATCCGATAAGGTGAACCAACCACTTTTTTTGCTTTTTCTAATTCTTCTTCAGTCCAAGCATAGGCAAATTGATTTTGCTTTTGTTCATTCATAATCCGATAAAGAGGAGGAATGGCAATATAGACTTTTCCCGCATTGATTAATGGCCGCATATGGTGATAAAAGAAGGTGAGTAACAAGGTTTGAATATGAGCACCATCCGTGTCTGCGTCGGTCATGATGATGATCTTGCCGTATTTTGCGTCTTGAAGATCAAAGCTTGGCCCAACCCCCGCGCTAATCGTAGCAATCAGGGTGGCAAATTCTGTATTCTTTAACATTTGTTCCATCGTTAAACTATCGGTATTTAAAGGTTTACCACGAAGCGGTAAGATGGCTTGATGTAAACGATCACGACCGTTTTTAGCCGTACCGCCAGCAGAGTCACCTTCAACAATAAACAATTCATTTAAAGCGTATTCTTTACTTTGTGCTGGGGTTAATTTGTCTGAAAGTAAGGTATCGGATCGAAACTTTTTATTGCCACGCGCTTCTTCTTTCGCCTTGCGGGCAGCCATTCTTGCCGCTTGGGAATCCACACACTTTTTAATCAGATTGGTGGCAAAGTCTTTATTCTCCACGAGGTGATACGTGAGTTTGGAATAAATCATATTTTGAACAGCAGCCAAGGCATCGGGTGTACCAAGTTTACCTTTGGTTTGTCCTTCGAATTCCAATTTACCTTCAGGAATTTTTAAGGAAACAATCGCCGTTAATCCTTCACGAATATCGGTGCCTTCTAGTTTTATTTTGTTACGTAGCAAAGCGTTGGTTTCTGCATATTCATTAACCGCTCTGGTTAACCCTGCCCGAAAACCATTCTCGTGAGTTCCCCCATCTTTGGTTCGGATGTTATTCACATAGGAATAAATACTTTCGTTGTAATCTTGTAAACAATACTGCATGGAAATTTCTATTTTGATGTCACTACCTAAATCTTCAAACACTAAAACTTGATGCATCTTTTCTTTGGTTTCATTCAAACTGGCGATGTATTCTTTAAGACCTTCTTCATAGTAGTATTCCGCTTCCATGTTGGTGCGTTCATCTTTGGCGATAAAGCGAACTTTTTTCATTAAAAATGCAGACTCTTGTAAGTGAGCAATGATGGTTTCCCATTTGAAGTCAGTGATTGTAAACACCTTAGGATCTGGTTTAAAGCGAACGGTTGTCCCAGTTTTATTGGTTTTTGCGCCTTTTTCTAATTTACCAACTTTTTTCCCACCATTTTCAAAGCGAATATGATAGGTGTAGCCTTCACGACTGACGGTGACATCGACATATTCAGATAAAGCGTTGGTCACCGAAGCACCGACCCCGTGTAAACCGGCACTAGAAACATAGTTTTTATCAGAGAATTTCCCACCACTATGCAAGGTCATAAAGATAATTTCAATCGCTGGTTTTCCTGTTTGCTTTTGAATCCCAACTGGTATGCCTCGACCGGAGTCTTTGACGGTCAAAGATCCATCGGCGTGAATGGTCAAATAAATCGTATCGCCGAAGCCAGAAAGAGCTTCATCGATGGCGTTATCAAGGATTTCCCAAACTAGATGGTGTAAACCGGTGCTATTGGTGGACCCAATATACATGGCCGGACGCTTTCTAACGCCTTCTAGCCCCTCAAGAACATCAATGCTATCTTCGTTATATGTATTTAAGTTTTGATTTTTCGCCATTTTTAGTTATGATTTACCTAATGCATTATAGCAAATATCAACAGAAAGCGTAAATTTTATGACCTCAAATATCTTGATTACTATCGTGCCTATGCTGATTGGATACTTGCTTGCATCCATCCCTTCCGGGGTATGGGTCGGCCAAATTATGTTTAAAAAAGATGTTCGAACGCTTGGTTCGGGGGGCACTGGGATGACCAATGTCTTTAGAAATTTTGGTAAAACAGCCGGAACGATTGTCTTTTTTATGGATTTAATCAAAAGTGTGACACCAGTTTGGATTGCCTCTGCCATTGCCTATCAATGGACTTCTCTTGGGTTAGAGCAACCCTTTCTTGGTCAATTAAGCATCATGCTTACTGGCTTTGGCACGAGTCTTGGCCACAGTTATCCTATCTTCGCTCAGTTTAAAGGTGGTAAAGCCGTCTCTTCCGGTGGGTCGTTTGTGTTGATGAGCAATTGGATCATTGCCCTGATTGGGATTACCGTTCAAATTACCATCATCAAAGTGTTTAAAGTCGTCTCGATTGGGGCGATGACTGGTTTCTTGGTTGCCTTGCTACTGACGTTGGTCCTATGGATTCCAGGTTTGCAAGACATTGGGATGTGGAACCGGGTTGAATCAGGTTGGTTGTTCACCCTCACCACGTTCATCATTTGGTTATTCATCGTCTATCGCCACAAAGAGAATATCCAGCGATTGCTCGCTGGAAGAGAACTTGATTTTAAAAAGAAATCAGGGAAATAAAAACTATTTTTGAGCGTTCATGCTGTTGATGACAGCCCGAACTTGCGCTTCGTTTGGTTTTCTTCCCATTTGCATGAACATCGCTCGAATCATCTTTTCGTTGATGGGAGGGTTCTTGGTCAATTCACGTTTAAAATACCAACGTGATAAGAAAAAACCACCGACCAATCCACCGATTAAACCAATGACGAGATAAAGTAAGGTTTGCCAAATATCCATAGATGTTGCTCCTTTTAAGCTCGTCCGTCGTAACTACCATCTTCGGTGCGAATACTAATGGTTTCGCCTTCAGAGATAAATAACGGGACGCGTAACTTATAGCCAGTTTCTAATGTGGCTTCTTTCATCGCTTTATTAATGGTATCACCTTTGACTGCCGGTTCGCATTCTTTAACCTTTAAAGCGACTTTTGCTGGTAACGAAACCCCTAAAATTTCTGCTTCATAAAGTAAAATTTCAATGTCTTGTTCCGTGACTAAAAAGTTAACTTCCCAAGCAAGTTTTTCTCGAGTAATTTCCAGTTGATCAAAGCTAGTTTTATCCATAAAAACCAAATTGCCATTGGCTTCATAAAGGAACGTCATCTTTTTCTTATCGAGTTGAATTTTTTCTACATCAGTTCCACCTAAAAAAGACATTTCGGTGATGGATCCTGTTCGCAAGTTTTTGACCTTTGCTTTGACGACCATTTTGCGCATGGCAGTCTTATTTAAACTGACGTCAATGACAGTATAAATATTCTTTTCAAATTCAAAGTGGTTGCCCGGTCTTAATTCGGTTGCATTGACCATGTCTTATCCTCCTTAGCATAAGATACGAAAACTTTATTTTCGTTCTTTATGAGACGTATTCTTGTTGCAGCGACTGCAAAACTTCTTGATTTCCATCTTTTCAGGTTTGGTTCTGCGATTTTTGCTCGCTAAATAGTTTTCTTCACCACAAACGGTGCACTTTAACATAAAACTTTCTCTCATGTTGATATCCTCCGAGGCACGTTGTATAGCATAGCATAACTCTTGGCATTAATCTATGGCATTTACTTAAGGTGTTCACGCCATCCATCTTGGAATTTCTTTGCTTTTAACATGGCGATTTCTTGAGCGTAAGGGGTTAATTCTCCAACCCAAGGGGTTTCTAAAATTTTTGGTAAATGGGCAAGTTTGGGATGATGAACATAACGGGATAAGGTATCAAAACCGATGGTGCCATAACCTAGATTTTCATGGCGATCTTTTTTCGCTCCTCTAGGATTCTTGGAGTCATTGATGTGGAGAACGAGTAATTTGTTAAGACCGATGATCTTGTCAAAGGTTGCCAGGATCCCTTCAACGTCTTCCACTTGATATCCTGCATCCGAGATATGGCATGTATCCAAGCAAACACCTAACCGTTCTGGGTGAGTCGAGTGGTCAATTAGATATTTGATTTCTTCAAAGGTAATGCCCACTTCTGAGCCTTTGCCTGCCATGGTTTCTAAAGCGATTTTCACTGGAGAGGTTTCTTCGGCAAACACTTGGTTGAGTCGTTCACTAATCCCAGCCAAGGCCGCTTGACTACCAGCACCGACGTGGGCACCAGGGTGTAAGACAAGCGTCGAGAACCCTAGGGCGTGAACCCGAGTAAGCTCACGAATTAAAAACGTCACCCCCATGGTGGCGGTTTCTGGATTCAAGGTATTGCCTAAATTAATAATGTAAGGGGCGTGAACAATGACTTTATCTAAAGGGATGCCATGAGCCTTCATCAATTGATGGGCTTCTTGAATTTTCATTAACTCGGTTGGTTTACGGATGGCGTTTTGTGGAGCACCTGTGTAAATCATCATCGTGTTCGCACCATTGTCAATCGTGGTTTTCACCGCATTGACAAGGTAATCAGGGGCGACAAGATCAACATGACTTCCAATGAATAAGGCCATGAAATGACTAGCCTCCAAACAAACGTTCACGAATTTTTTTCTTGATCGCTTTTCGTTTGTACTGACTTCTAACTTTTTCCACTGCGAGTTTGACTTTTTTCTTATACCCTGGCTTGACCTCATGGGAACTATATTTTTGAATGGCAATTTTAATATCGCGGCTTAAGGCTTCATCTTCTTTTTTGAAAATCTTACCTCGAGTCAAATGTTTAACAGGTAGCAATTGTTTGTTTTTTAAGGCGAGCAATTGGAAATGAACACCCCGTTGTTTTAATCTTGCAAGGCTATCTTCTTCATGACTGTTATACAGCACATACGATTGTCCGTCATTTTTAAAACGTCCAGCTCGGCCTGCTCGATGAAAATAATAATCAAGGTCTTGGGGAAGGTCGACACTCAAGACATCAGAGACATTTGGTAAGTCCATGCCGCGAGAGGCGATGTCAGAGGCAATCACAATTTGAAATTCACCGTCTTGAATTCGTTTTAATAAGTGACGACGTTCACGAGCTTGCAACTCCCCATGTAAACTGGCGACTTTTAAATTCCTGGATAATAAACTTGTCGCCAAGGAAACGACCCGTTGGACTCGGGAAGCAAACACCAATAAAAAATAAGGTTTGGTGATGTCGATGAAATCAATGATCGCTTGAATCGGGTCTTGGTGTTTGATATCGATCAAGGCGTGACGGACTCCAGTTGGGTTAATGGTTTTTTCTTTGGGTTCAATGATGCTATCCGGACGAAAATACTTTGCTAACCGATTCAATAAAGGTGCTGCCATCGAGGCAGAAAAAACGAGAATTTGTGGTTGGGAAAGCAACGACAAAACGGTCAACGTGCTTTCGATAAAACTTGGGTCCATGAGCATGTCAGCTTCATCAAGAACAATTTTTTTGATCTTCGCTAAACTATCTTTTTTGATAAACCGATCAATGTCCATCATCCGTCCAGGGGTGATAAACAAAAGATCAGGTTCAGCATTTAATTTTTCCCCATCGCGTTGTTTGTCAAAGCCACCTTGTAAGACAACAATCTTAAACGGATTGCCCAAGGCATCATTCAATGTTTTTGCAAAAAGAAAACTCTGCATGGCAAGTTCTCTGGTCGGAGATACGACGATGGTTTGTAATCCACCATGAGGTTTTAATGCGGAAAAAATCGGAATTAAAAAAGCGTGAGTTTTTCCACTGCCTGTTTGATATCGAACAATCAATGATTCCCCTTGCATCGCTCGAGGTAACGTTGCTGCTTGGACAGGGGTGGTATGGGTATAACCCAGGGTGGTCAACGCTGCCAATAAAGGTCCACTTAATGCGTAACTTGTAAACGGTAATCCTGTTTGCATAGGGTTAGTGTATCAAACTAAAACTGGAAATGCTTGAATAAAGCGGGTCACCAGTTGTAAGGTTGGATCCATTTGTTTTAAGTAATTGGCCATCGTCGGAATAAAAATGGTTTCCACTTCGTGGGCGATTTCTAAATAGTTAAAGTGGGCATTGACGATGCCACGGCGAACATGATGGGCACTGTCTCCGGACAAGAAAATATCAAATCCCTCTGCTTGAGCGGTTGGATAATATTTCGCCCCGCCGCCGCCAATGAGGGCAACTTTACTAATCATAGGATTGCCCGAGGGAATCAAATGTACATAAGGTAATGCTAATTTTTCTTTGACCATCTGAGCAAATGCCAAACGCTTCATCGGTTTAACTAGACGCCCACCGCGGGCCAGTGGATCGCCTTGTAAAGGTGCGATATCCAGTAAACCAATGGCAGAAGCTAACGCATCATTCATGCCACCTTGTCCTGCATCAAAATTGGTGTGTAGGGAATAGACGGGAATGTGATGACGATCGAGTTCATGGACAAGGTTTCGTTTGGCTTCATCGTGTTTCAAGACCGAGTATCTGCTTCCATAAATCAAGGGATGATGGGTAATGATTAAATCAGGTTTTTCCTTCAACATGTCATCCAATAGCATGGGTTCCATGTCTAAAACAATCGCAATTTTATTTAACGTTGTCGGTAACTTGCCAGTCATTAATCCAACAAAATCCCCATACGGTTTTGCCAATCGTTGAGGGAAATCTCGACCAAAGGCTTGCAAGAGTTTAGCGGTCTTTAACATACGTGTTAATCCATTCCAAGCGGGTTTGCTTTTCTTTATTGTCGTGGCGGGCTAAGGCTTTGGAAAGCGTTAATTTCTCTAACATTAACCATTGTAAAAAAACTGGATCGCGCTGTTTGATTAAGTTAGGTCCATAACTTGCTTCGATGTCGGTTAACCTCATCTGCCCACGTTGAGTCACAATCAATGGATACCCTTGATCCGCTTCCATGACAAATTTTTCTTGCGTGATCGCCCACCCATGATCTGCAAGCCAATGGCGAAGTTTGTAGACGTCACGTTGAGGTCCTAACACCAGGCTTTGAATCTTGGTTAATGAAGCGAGTCCCTTGGTTAACATCTCGATGATCAATAACCCCCCCATCCCGGCGATGACGATGGTGGTCACCCCAACGGGTAATTGGTTTAACCCATCGGCTTGATAAACACGAAACGGATAATCCTCAGTGGATTTTTTTAACGATTGAAAACTAGAGGTCGAGAGTTCACTGCCATAAAGCGGAAAGTTAAATCCTTGAGCAAAAAGGATTTGCAGCAATTGGCCATGATCAGAACCAATATCCACCAACGGTCCATTGGTAGGACATAACGATGCTAACGTTTGAAGTCGTTGCGAAGCCATGATTAAGAGTCGCGGTAATCACCTAAACGTTTAGCACGGGTAGGATGCCTTAATTTACGAATGGCTTTCGCTTCGATTTGACGAATCCGTTCACGGGTGACGCCAAATTCATGACCCACTTCTTCCAGGGTGCGAGGGCGATTATCATCGAGGCCATAACGTAAGCGTAAGACTCGTTCTTCACGATCAGTTAAGTCTTGCATGATCTTGTACAATTCTTCTTTTAACAACACTTGGGTGGTGTGATCAGAAGGACTTGTGGCTTCTTTATCTTCAATGAAATCACCTAAGTGGGAATCATCTTCTTCCCCGATGGGGGTTTCTAAGGAGACAGGTTCAAGGGCAATACGTTGAATTTCGCGAATCCGTTCAGGAGACATCAGACCTTCGAGTTTTTTACTGATTTCTTCGGCGGTAGGTTCTCTGCCTAATTCTTGAACGAGTTGGCGTTGAACGCGCGTCATTTTATTGATGGTTTCAACCATGTGAACCGGAATACGAATGGTTCTCGCTTGGTCGGCAATCGCTCGGGTAATCGCTTGACGAATCCACCAGGTTGCATACGTAGAAAATTTAAATCCTTTGGTGTAATCAAACTTTTCAACGGCCTTGATTAACCCCATGTTGCCTTCTTGAATAAGATCTAAAAATAACATCCCACGACCGACGTAATGTTTGGCAAGATTCACCACAAGCCGTAAGTTAGCGTTGATCAGTTTGTTCTTGGCTTCCATATCCCCGGCAATAATCGCCTTGGCAATCGCAACTTCTTCATCTGGTTTTAATAAATCGGTTTTTCCAATTTCCTTTAAGTACATCTTCACGGAGTCATTGACTTTGACTTCAGAGTTGGCAAACACATCGACTTTATTGACGTCGACTTCGTCTTCAGAAACATCAGGTTCATATTCAGTTTCAAAAGGTTCATCGGCAACCACTGCACCTTTTTTTAATTCTTCTTCATCGACATCGCGATCTTCAACATCTTCATCTTCAATTTTAATTTCGACTTTCTTGTTCTTAAAATAAACCAATAAGTTTTCTGAATCCTCATCGGTTAAATCAAGATGTTCAATGGCATCGAAAAGTTCATCTTGGATGATGAATCCTTCTTGTTGAGCTTTCTTTTCAAACCTTTTTTTGATTTGATCCAAGGTTTCAATATCATCATCTTCATCATAACTTGCCTTTTTTGAAAGCTTAGAAATGAGTTTTTGTTCGCCGGTGTTCAACGATGCTTTTTTGCCTTTTCCAACGGGCTTGACCGGTTCAACAACTTTGGCGGAAGGTTTCATCGTTGCTTTAACTGCTTTGATGACTTCTTTTTTAGTTGGCGTTGGTTTAAGGATTGCTTTTTTATCGCTGACTTTCTTCTCCACTTTTTTTGCAGCAACTTTGTTGGTGACCACCTTCTTGGCCTTGGGTTTAGACAAGGCTACTTTGGACGGTTTGTTCTTCACAACCTTACTTGGTTTAGCCTTTGGTTTTATCGTCGACTTCTTCGGTTTCTTCATCGGTGGTTTCTCCTTTTTGTTCAGGTTTTACCTGTTTGTGCAATTCCTTAATGATTCGCGCTTGTTCATTATCAGGCTTTCCGGCAATGCTTGTTTTGATGTGGTGAGCTTTGACAAGCTTGTCGCGTTCTTCCTTTAAGGTGTTGAGATAGTCATGAAGCTGGTGATGGTCTGCTTTCGGTAAGTTCTTCTCACTCATGAGCTCGGCGATGGTGTTGATGATGGCTTGTTGGTCTTTGGTATCGCTCATCGAAATGTGATTGATCAGCGCTTGGTGATCAGGAGGATCACTTTGATAAATTTCTAATAAGTACGTGGCAATTTGCCGGTATATATCATCATGGAAGAATTTAACATCGCGTTGAAATAAGTCAATCGCCTCGCCGCTGAGAAACATGTTGTACAGGATTGCTTTTTCTGCACGTTTCAATCGATTTAATACTTTGGCTTCTGGGCGATACGTTTGGAAAAAATCAGTTTCTTTCTTGGTTAACTTATCCAAGGATGTTTGTAAATCTTTGGTGGCATATTGGGTCAGTTGTCCTAATCGTCTCAGGTAATCGATTTGTTCTAATGCCGGTGTGACTGCAATCAATGGAAGCATCCGATTGATGAATGCCACCCGTTGTTCAGTTGAGGTAAGCGGCATGACTTGTTGATAGAAATGGAAACTAAAGTCCATTTTTGCCACCAATTGATTGAGGTATTGTTTTAACCCCTTTTCACCGTCTGCCAATAAGATTTCATCGGCATCTCTGGTTTCTTTTTCACTGACGACATATCGGAAGGGGACATTGGTTTGGGTCAATGGTGTCATCATTTTCATCATCGCGGTTTGACCAGCAGCATCTTGGTCTAAACAAATGCGAATTTCCACCCCAAGGTTTTGTAATAGTTTGATATGGGTAGGGGTGACGGCCGTTCCCATCAAGGCGATTGCTTGAGGGATGTTGGCCCGGTGAAGGGCAATCACATCCATAAAGCCTTCCATCACATACACGTAACCCACCCGCTTGCTTGCGAGTTTGACTTGGTGGTAATTATAAAGAATTTGTCCCTTATTGAAGATAGGAGAATCAGTCGAATTGACATATTTCGCTTGCCCGGGATCATCTTGAAGCAGTCGTCCGGAAAAACCATTCACGCGTCCATCACGGTTATGAATGGGGAAGATGACTCGACCTGCTAAACGATCCACTTGTTGGTTACTGCTTGCAGTAATCCCTAAGGTTTCAATGATTGTACGCGGATGACCTCGTTTGATTAAGTACTGGATGGTTGTGGCACCATCTTTGAGGGCGTAGCCAACTTGGAAGGTTTCAAGGATGGTGGCATCAAGACCGCGGCGACTTAAATAATCTCGGGCAACCTTGCCTTCATCACTCGCCAATCCAAAATGGTAATAGCCCAATAAATCTTCAAGGCATTTAAAGAAAGGTTCAAGTTTTTCATCACGTTGAATCGCCTGATCGGTTTGCTTTAAACGAGGGTCATCAATGCCAGACCAATCGGCAACTTTTCGAACCGCTTGAGGGAAGGAAATTTTTTCATAACTTTGAACGAATTGGATGGCGGTTCCACCAGTCCCACATACAAAGCATTTAAAGATCTGTTTTTCTGGGCTAATACTCAGGGAAGGATTCTTATCATCATGAAAGGGGCATAGGGCAACAAAATTTCTGCCTTTTTTGGTGATAGGAATGTAGCGGGAAATGATGTTGGCGATGTCGGCTTTTTTAATGATATCATCTAAAAACTGGCGGTCTAAATTCATGTCGTTGCCTCCTTTCAAAAGAAGATAAATATACTATATAACTACTAATTATCAACTAATAGAATAATTTAACGTTAAAATACCTTATTAAGTCGTCAATTGGCATTCTCAGTTGTTTCATGGAATCTCGTTCACGAATGGTGACACTTTGATCGGTTTGCGTATCAAAGTCTACGGTCACACAAAAGGGGGTGCCAATCATGTCTTGTCTTCGGTAGCGTTTTCCGATGCTTCCTGCTTCATCATACGTGACCATAAAATGCTTCGATAAAATCGTCATCACTTCTTGGGCTTTTTCGTTCAATTGTTTGCTCAGGGGTAGGATGGCAATTTTATAAGGGGCAATCGCCGGGTGAAGTCGCAAAACAACCCGGGTATCTTTTTCTAAGACTTCTTCTTGATAAGCGTCACTTAAGACCATGAGCGCAAGTCGGTCCAAACCTAAGGATGGTTCGATGACATAAGGAAGATATTTTTCATTGGTTTCAGGGTCAAGATAATTTAAATCTTCTTTGCTGAATTGCATATGTTGTTTGAGGTCGTAATCCGTCCGTGAGGCGATGCCCCACACTTCACCCCAACCAAAGGGGAAAGCATATTCTATATCCGAGGTTCCTTTGGAATAAAAGGCGAGTTCTTCTTTGCTGTGTTCACGTAGTCTAAGGTTGCTGTTTTGAATCCCTAAGGATTTTAGGAATTGAAAGGCAGCATCTTGCCAATACTTATACCAATGGGCTTCGGTGCCTGGCTTACAGAAAAACTCAAGTTCCATTTGCGAAAACTCTCTGGTTCTAAACGTAAAGTTTCCTGGGGTGATTTCATTACGGAACGCTTTGCCCACACTGGCGACGCCAAAAGGGACTTTTTTTCTTGTGGTTCGTTGGATGCTTTTAAAGTTAACAAACACTCCTTGAGCGGTTTCTGGTCTTAAATAAACCACATTTTTACTATCTTCGATGACGCCAATATGGGTTTTAAACATCATGTTAAATTGACGAATATCGGTGAAATCATGACTACCGCATTTAGGGCATGCAATCTTTTCTTCTTTTAAAACTTTGCCTAATTCAAGGCTTGGGATCTTACTAATGTCCATGTTAGGTTTAGCGTGGGCAATCAATTGATCCGCGCGGTGACGGGTTTTACAGTTTTTGCAGTCCACCAATGGATCATTGAACGTTGCGACGTGGCCTGTTGCTTCCCAAACTTTAGGATTCATGAAGATTGCCGAATCCACCCCAACGTTCATTGGGTTTTCTTGAACAAATTTCTTCCACCATGCTTTGCGAAGATTTTGTATAAGTTCAACGCCTAAAGGACCGTAATCCCACGTGTTGGATAATCCACCGTAGATTTCAGAACCTTGAAAAACAAAACCAGTACTTGTTAAATGGGTCACGAGCTGCTCAAAAGTTAATGAATTCATGATGATTTCCTTTCATGCACGAGGGATATTGTCTCAAAATTAGATAAACGTGTCAACCTACTATGAGTGTATTTTCTGCATCATCAATCGTAAGGTTTTTAATCCTTCGATGTCGCAATCAAGGTGATACTCAAGATGGTCGTGAATGATCGGAACTAAAGGTAAATAATCCTTATCTACTCCTGCGATTGTCGTTAATTTATGCAACTGGCGAAGTCGAGTTAAGGTGAGGGCTGGATAGGGTTTTGCATCATTTTTTGCTAAACAAGATTGACAAATTAACCCTCCCAATTTGGTAGAAACACCTACAATTTTCTCTTTGCTTTGGCATACCACACAATAATCAATGACGATGGGAACGCCTTGTAAAGAGGCATATGAGGTCAATAGTCTCAACCAATGCCATATCGGAGATTGTTCTTGGTTTCTAAAATTTACGAGTAAGGGATAAAGCATAGGGCTTTCAAGTTTGGCATCATTGAATAATAGGATTTGCATGGCCACTTGCATCATCATGCTCGCCAATAAACCTTCTTTTTCAGGTAATGGTGCAAACTTGATTAAGGATGCTTTTTCTAAGTAATGCTTCTGTTTGGTCACCGATAAGGTTAATTCCGCCCATGCCCCTAGGCTGGTGACAGCTTGAAAAGGCGAGGTCATTTTCATCATCCCACGTGCCTGAACAGTTAAAAAACCCTCTGGGGTTAACACTTCAAGGATGCCATCCGCGTTACGATAGGGGGTTTGTCGGAGAATAAAAGCTGGTAACGTTTTTAAAATAAACCATACTCCTTGAGACGATTCGGCGAGTCACGCCAATTGGGTTCCACTTTCACGAACAACTCTAAAGACAAGGTAAGTCCCATGTTTTTTTCCACTTGTTGAACCACGCGTTGGCGAATCTTTCTCAGCATGCTACCGCCTTTGCCAATCAAGATTCCTTTTTGTGAATCTTTTTCGACAATGATTGAGGCATATAATTGCCGTTTGTTTTCTTCAGTTTTTAATTGGTCAATGACAATGGCAACACTATGAGGAATTTCTTCATAGGTTAAATGAAGAATTTGTTCACGAATCGCTTCGATCAGTTGAAAACTTTCAGGAAAATTGGTCAAGACATCTTTTGGGAAAAAAGCTGGACCAGTTTTCAATAATGGTTTGATGTTTTCAATAAGATCTTCAACAAAAGTTCCCTTTAATGCAGAAATTTCCATTTGTTTTCCTTGAGGTAATAGGGTTAGATACGTTGACTTTAATTGCTCTATGAGTTGAACATTGGTTTGGTCAATCTTATTAAAGACCACCATTAATTGAGGAATGACTGTTAAACGCTGAACTAGGAATTGATCCCCGGCCCCAAAAACTTTGGAGGCATCGACCAATAAGATGACCGCATCGATATCTTGAAGGGCAGCATAAGCTTGAGCATTCATGATTTCACCCAATCGGGCTTTTGGTTTATGAATGCCTGGGGTGTCGACAAAAACAATTTGTAAGCCACGACCATGGTAAACCCCTTGTATCGCTAAGCGCGTGGTTTGTGGTTTATTGGAAACAATCGATACTTTTTTCCCAATCAGCGCATTGAGTAACGTTGACTTGCCAACATTAGGACGACCGATGATGGCGACAAATCCAGATTTCATTATTTGGTTAAATCCTTGCTAGTAAAGGCAAATGGCAAGAGTCCTTTGGGTGAAGTTTCTTGGGTGATGCGATTTAGGTTTGATAAAAAAATCGGGGTTGTTTCATTCATTAATTCCACCATCACTTGCCGGCAAGCGCCACAAGGAGAAATTGGTCCAGTCGTTGGGCCGATGACCGCCATGGCTACGATGTCATCTTTTCGATAGCCTTGTAAATAGGAATGATAAAGCGCTATTCTTTCCGCACACATGGATAAACCATAAGAAGAATTTTCAATGTTAGCGCCTTGAATGATTTTTCCGTCTTTGGTTAAGATGGCTGCGCCAACTTTAAATCTTGAATAAGGAACGTGACAGTGTTTGGTTGCATCAATGGCTTGGGAAATTAACATATCTGGTTTCATGATGTCACTCTCTTTCCTAAGATCTTGTCTTGCAGATCAAGCATCTTTTGCTCATCAGAGGCGGTCTCATGATTATAGCCCAATAAATGTAAAAGACCATGGACAAACAGAAAAGAAAATTCTCTTTCTCGTGAATGACCATAAGCTTTTGCCTGAGTAAAAGCCTTCTGATAACTGATGATCAGTTGACCTAAGTGAATAGGTTGACCTTTAATCATCGGCGCATTCTCTAAAAAAGAAAAACTTAAGACGTCGGTTGCCATATCCTTTTGTCGATACAACGCATTGAACTTGCAAATGGTTTGGTTATTGGTGATGGTGACATCCACCAAGACATGTAAAGAATGTTTGGTTGCCATTAATGTTTTTTTTAATAATCGTAAATAAAGCTTTTCTAAATCATAAGTTTGTAAGGAGGACGGGGCAATTAAATCGATATTCACGACTTTATCTTATCATAATCTTTGTTATTCAAAAAGAGATATCCTTGTTGTCGCCATGATGATTTTTCATAGGGATGCCGCAACCAACGTTGATGTTGTTGCAAGGTGATCACCATCACCGTCACCATCGTGATCCAACTTAAAAAATCTTGATAAGGAAAGAAATAACCATAAACCAGGATGATAAAAACCATCGATAATCCAAAGATAATCCAGCGTTGAAGATGGTGGTGGAACAGTTGAAAGACTTGCTTGCCTAATTGGTTCATCTCACTGAGGGTGACGCGAGGATACTTTAATGAATCTTCCTTTTTTTGCAAATGGGCAATTTGATCTTGGTGTCCCCGCTCCGCATAAGGTAACCATATCTGGGTGATGGCGTGCAACACAAGCAACGGGATTAAGAAAGTCATAGAAGCATAACTCACATAAGTGATGACGAACGTCACCACCATCCAGCGATAAAATGCTTGTAATGGAAAGAGTAACCATCCTTGTTTCCATTGATGAAATCTAACAAATTGGACCCGATGTTGAATTAAATGGAGGTAATGTTTCACCATCAACGAATCCAAAAACCTCATTCGCCCATACACGTAAACTAGCCAGGCCATGCCAGCAATCCCACCCAAGGTTGGCACGATCCACCTTGGGATCGTAGAAGCATAAAACCAAACGAGGAACAAGCTTAAAAACACCACCAAGCTGAGGATAAAAAAGCCCTCAAAAAATATTTTTATCATGGGAATGGATGCCTTGGATTCTGCTTTGATATGTTTGACAAGTAAGATGTATCCAGTGAAGGTTTTGTCAAAGTATTGATCGGTGATGATGGTTTGTTTTCCGTGTGGATCGATGAGTTCAAAGCCTTGATGTTGTTTGGGAATCACCAACACATAATGGGCGTTTGGATTTCTCATCAACGCTAAAAAAGGTTGGGTCAGTCCTCTGACTGAACTAGGATGATGGAGTTTATAGCCTTTTAAAGTCACCCCAAAATGACTTGCATACTCGAGCATTTGTTTAAAGGTCGTGGGCCGGGTCCAATTTTCTTGCAAAAAAAGAAAATTCTCATTGTGATAAAGATAAGCAAGCAATGATTTTAATGCGGTTGGCCCACAATCTTGATCACTGACTTGTTGAATGGCGTAAAATCGGTTCACGTTTATCAATAGGAAAGAAAAAAGGACCTTGACAGGTCCTTCAGTTCTTTAATATTTTTTACGAAGAGCTTCTTTTGACTTCAATTTACGTTTAAGTCCTGGTTTGAGATAGAACTCACGTTTTCTAGCTTCTTGTAAGACGCCAGATTTATTGACTTGTCTTTTAAAACGACGAAGTGCTTCGTCTAATGCTTCATTTTCACGAACGGGTGTTTTTGCCATAATGTTCCACCTCCTTACCCTAAATCTTCTATATTATACGCATGCATCTTTGCTAAGGCAATCATTTAATATGCTTGTTGACTCGTTTGTCCTTGAAGAATTTTGATGCCACTGCTCGTGCCAATTCTGGTTGCCCCAGCTTCAATCATCGCTTGCATTTCGCTTAAGGAGCGAACCCCGCCACTGGCTTTGACTTGAACTTTATCGCCAACGGTTTTTTTCATCAATCGAACATGCTCAACGGTCGCACCACCTGTAGAAAAACCAGTTGAAGTCTTCACAAAATCTACCTTGGCTTCTTTGGCAATTTCACAGGCTTTGATGATTTCTTCATTCGTGAGTAAGCACGTTTCTAAAATGACTTTGAGGATGCGTCCTTGGCAAGCATATTTGATATCGGCGATTTCAAGATAGAGTTCATGAAACTTCGCGGCTTTTAACAAACTAATGTTAAGGACCATGTCAATTTCATCGGCCCCTTCTCCAATCGCTTTTTTCGTTTCAAAGACTTTGGTTTCTCTGGTATTTTGCCCTAAAGGAAAACCAATGACCGTACAAACTTTAACCGAGGATTCCACGAGTTTTTGCTTGGCAAAACTCACAAAATGAGGTTGAATACAAACCGACATAAAATCATATTGCTTAGCTTCTTGGCACAGCGTGTCAATCTGAGCAAAGGTTGCATCTTGTTTTAATAAGGTGTGATCAATATATTTTGCTAAATGTTGCATCATTGAAAAATGCCCGTGAGGGCATTTATTCTTTCTTTTCGCCAGCGTCAGCTTTGACTTTTGCTTTCTTAGCTTTCTTCACTGGTTTTGCTTTTGCTTCTTTGATTGGAGCTGCTGCTACTTTTTCGCCAACTTGGATAATTTGCTTCTTTGCATAAAATCCACAAGATGGGCAAATGGTATGAGACCGGATGAGTTTACCGCAATTACTACAGGTGACTAAGCCAGTGACCTTCAATTTAAAATGCGTGCGTCGTTTTAGTTTTCTTGTTTTCGACGTGCGATGAAACGGTACTGCCATAAAACCACCTCCTTATTTCCTCATGTATTATATGGGGATTTTTGACCTGAGTCAATGAAAAACACTATTCTTTTTCACGACGAATAAAGGATGCATTCTTGGTGTTAAGCATGGCGTTGCCGTACTTAGAGGATAAGAAGTCTGCTTTGACCAACCCTTGAATAAAGCTGAGACGATCATGGTGAAAGTAGGCGGTTAAAGCTGGGAGTAATCGTTTGGATATGTCACGAAGATTTGGTCGTTTGATGCCTCGATCAAACAAAGATATCGTCACATCCAATCGTCCTTGTTTATTGATGATCAGAACCACCCGAGCATCAGGTTGATAAAAGGCTTGTGCCGACTTGTCACCCACGTGAAGGGGAATTAAATGAACAAATCCAGAAGAAAACAAACCCCAGGAATAATGTTCAAATGCATCGACAATCGACGTTGAGAAGTCTTCATTCAATCGACTATATGGATAATCAAATAATTTATCTGGTTCACGGCGATAAATGAAATTCATCGCCCGATTAAAAAATGGAAGAATAATGGTTTGTTGTTCATCAAGAAAATGATATGTGAATTGAAGGTCTTGTAAGAACCGCTCGCGAATTAAATGGTGTTTGATTCTGCCATGAGTTTGCATGGAGACCATTCCTTGAATGTTGAGATAATCGTCAATCTGTTTTTTTTGTTGTAAACCTTTTAAGATGATGACGGCTTGTAACATTGAAAAAATCGTGGTAGAAAAAAACAAATCTGTAAAGGCCGGGTAAAGTAACAAACGTCTTCTTTGATTTAAAAAATATTGCCCATCCTTTGATTTAAGGAATCGTCTTTTTTCTAACCAACTTTGCCAGAGGTTATTTGCCAATGTGGATACCTCGATCCCTAATCATCGACAGGGCCACCGTCACCGCAGTTTCCGTTCTTAAGATGGTTGGTCCTAAGGATAAGGGTTGATATTGTTGAGAGATGGCAAATTGAATTTCCTTTTCGCTAAAACCACCTTCAGGGCCAACCACCATCGCCACGCGTTGACCATGAGCAATGGGTGGGATACTTTGTTTAGTTGATGCATTTTGTAAGTGATATTCAGAAGCAATCCATCGATGATCAAAACTTAACGGTAATGCTTCTGAAAGAGGTAAATAACGATCCATCTTCATTCTTTTTTCACGTTTAGATTGTAGGGTTGCGTCATCAATCATGCGTTGATATCGGAGAAATTTTTTCACTAAATCATCAGGTTGCCAAACGACCACCGTGCGCTCACTAGAACAAGGAATCAATTCAAACACCCCAAGTTCAGTTGCTTTTTGCACAACCCAATCAAAACGTTCCCCTTTGCTCACCGGATAAATGAGGGTCAATAAAAATGGCAATTCGTGATGGCTATCTATCTTTTCTAAGCGATCAATGATCAATGGTTTTAACTGACGAACTTTACCGAGATAAACCAAAGAATCAATGACCAATTCAATCATTTCCTGAGGTTGAACTCTTAAAACATTCACCAGGTGATGGCGACTGTCTTCACTAAGGATGACACGGTCTTGCCATTGGGCGAAGATCCGAATCATATTACTTCAACAATTCTCCCCGTGCATCTTTGGCATCAGGATTAAATAAATAATAAAGTGACAAGACAGTTTGTGTCATCGCTAAGAGCAATCCGATGGTGAATAATGAAGTTGGATCCATTAACCAGGATAAGGTTAACGAAAGCACTGAAATCAATCCATGAATCAGGCCCATACGGCGAAAACCCAGATAAAACCAGCCAATCCCTAGAAACCCGACCAAAAAAAACAATAGACTTGAAGCATATCGAGATTTTAAAGAGACAAGTTCCAATTGGTCTCGAAGGGCTGCATAACTTGCAGTCACATTGGAATTTGCTGAGGGTTGGTCAACAATAATGGCAGTCTTACAAACAGGACACGTTTTTAAATCATCACTAAATGCAGTCCCACATTTCCGGCATGTTTTTGTCATAATTTTATTATAAGTTAATTTCGAAAAAACTTTTTAAATTTTTTAAAAGAAGTTTCTTGTTGTTCATCACTTCGAAAAGATTCAAGTAAATCTTTTTGTTTTTTACTTAAGTTTGTTGGGGTTTCAATTTTTAAATGAATGTATTGATCTCCAGCGGCTTGACCGCGTAAATCTTTCACGCCTTTGCCTTTAACCTTTAAGACTTTATCAGGTTGAGTTCCCGCAGGAATCATTAACGAGACATCGCCATACACCGTCGGAATATCTAAGGTCACGCCTAAGGTTGCATCGACAAAAGAAATTGGAATTTCTAAATGGATATCATTGCCTTCACGATTAAAGTGGGGGTGCTTATTGATGGATATTTCTAAATACAAATCTCCATTAGGACCACCTAAATCACCACGTTCGCCTTTACCACTGATGCGAATTTGTTGACCGGTGTTGATGCCTGCAGGGATGTTCACTTCAATATCCGTTTTGGTTCTGTTGTAACCTTTGCCTTGGCAAGTGGCACATGTTGCTTTAATCTTTTTGCCACGACCTTGGCAATTATCACAAACAGCTTCGGTTTCCATCATGCCTAAAATCGTACGTTGACGAACGCGTTGCCGACCTGATCCATTACATTGACGGCAAGTTTCTAAATCACTGCTTGATCTTGCGCCTGATCCGGCACACGTCAGACAGCTTTCATCGTATTGAATAGGGATGGTTAATTTCTTTCCATTGATGGCATCCATAAAATCAATGCGTAAACGCATTTGCGTATCAGCCCCACGTTGTGGTCCACTAGGTTGACGGCTACGACGTTGGCCCCCACCAAAGAAAGAACCAAAGACATCTCCTAAATCGACATCTTGGAAACCGGAAAACCCACCAAAGCCTCCGCCTTGGAAAGGATTGCCGCCACCACCTTGTTGATCAAACGCTGCATGACCAAACTGGTCATAAGCCGCACGCTTTTGCTCATCAAAAAGAATATCGTAAGCTTCTTGCACTTCTTTAAATTTCTTTTCAGCATCCGGAGCCTTGTTCAGATCTGGATGATATTGCTTGGCAAGTTTGCGGTAAGCAGCTTTGATGTCATCCTTACTGGCGCTTTTACTGATGCCAAGGACGTCGTAAAAATCTCTTTTGGTAGCCATGGACTACCTATTTCTTCTTTTCAGTAAAGTCAGCATCGATCACATCATCATCTTTTTTATCGGTGTTGGTGTTTCCGTTTTGATTAGGACCTGGACCGGCTTGGCCTGCTTGGGCTTGGGCCATGAATTCAGCAGCCTTTTCTAATTCAGACAATTTGGCTTTTAACTTTTCATAGTCGTTATCTTTAATCGCTTTTTCTAATTCTTCTTTAAGTTTAATGGTTTCTTCTTTTTGTTTAGCATCAATCTTGTCGCCTTTTTCTTCTAAGGATTGATTAATACTATTGATGTATTGTTCGGCTTTATTTTTGAGCTCAACTTCCTCTTTGCGTTTTTCATCAGCATCTTTATTGGCTTCTGCTTCACGCATCATTCGGTCGATTTCTTCTTTGCTTAACCCTGTGGTTCCCGAAATGGTGATTTGTTGTTCTTTTTGTGAATCTAAATCTTTTGCAGCAACTTTAACAATACCGTTGACGTCAATCGAGAAAGTAACTTCAATCCGAGGTTGACCGCGACGAGCAGGTTTAATCCCATCCAGTTTAAAGTGACCAAGTAATTTATTGTCGCGAGCCATCGGTCTTTCACCTTGGTATACGACGATATCAACCGCGGGTTGATTATCAGCAGCAGTCGAGAAAATTTGACTCTTGGTGGTTGGAATGGTGGTGTTTCTTGGAATCAAGGCGGTCATCACTTCACCCATGGTTTCAATCCCTAGGGTTAATGGGGTGACGTCTAGTAAGACAACGTCTTTGACATCTCCAGAAATCACCGCGCCTTGAATGGCAGCACCAACCGAGACCGCTTCATCAGGGTTAACGGAGAAGTTTAAGGCTTTGCCTAGAACTTTTTTGACAAGGTCTTGAACGGCTGGCATACGAATGGAACCACCGACCATCAAGATTTCATCAATCTCATTGGCTGTTAATTTTGCATCCGATAACGCTTTACGAATTGGATCTTCGGTTCTCTTTAATAATGCTTTCGTCAAGTCTTGGAATTTAGCCCGAGAAATTTTTGCTTCAAAGTTGATTGGCCCGTTGGCATTTTGGCCAACGAAAGGTAAGGAAATCGTGGTTTCCATGCTGGACGATAATTCAATTTTTGCTTTTTCTGCTGCGTCTTTAAAACGTTGTAAAGCCATCTTGTCATTAAGGGTGACATTAAATTGGGTTTTGATTTGTTCTTGAATCCACTTCACAAGTTCTAAATCCCAGTCGTCACCACCTAAGCGGTTATCACCAGCCGTGGAAATAACTTCAAACGTTCCATCCCCAATTTCTAGAATCGAGACATCGAAAGTTCCGCCTCCAAGGTCATAGACCAAAATCTTTCCAGCTTTTTTACTTTCTAATCCATAGGCCAAGGCAGAGGCGGTTGGTTCATTAATGATCCGAACCACTTCTAAACCAGCAATTTGGCCAGCGTCTTTGGTTGCTTGTCGTTGGGCGTCATTGAAATAAGCAGGCACGGTAATGACCGCTTTTTGAATGCTTTGACCAAGAGAATCTTCCGCATACTTTTTCATGTAAGCTAAAATCTTCGCAGAGATTTCTTGAGGGGTGAACGATTTATTTAAAACCTTAATCGTGGTTTTTTGATCGGTCCCCATTAACCGCTTAATCGATAACACGGTGTCTGGATTAATCACGGCTTGGCGTTTGGCAGCATCACCAATAATTTCTTCTCCGCTTGGTTTAAAAGCAACCGCCGAAGGGGTGGTGTTTTTGCCTTCAGGGTTAGGAATGACTTTCACCTTTCCGTCTGCTTGAACATAAGAGACAACAGAGTTTGTGGTTCCTAAATCGATCCCGATGATGATTTCTTTTTTAGCCATATATTTTCTCCTTTATGAAGCGGCTTGATTGCCGTCTTTTTCCTTTTTTTCTTCTCCAGTATTTGTCTTGGAGGTATCTTTGTTAGGCGCATCGGCTAGCTTCGAGACAATCACCAGTACTTGTTTAACCACCCGATCATGCAATTTAAATCCTGGTGACAGGATCTTCAAGACGCGATTGGGTTTGCCTTCACTGACTTGAGATTCAAGGGCGTGCATGGTCATCACATCAAACGCATCGTTGACTTTGACAGGAATTTCTTTGACACCTTCATCGTCTAATGCTTGTTGGATTTGGTTATAGATGTATTGAAATCCAACCAAGTAGTTTTTCACTTTAGGATCATCGACTGGATTCTTTAAGGCAATGTGTAAGGATTCTAAGGCGGGAATTAACTTATCAACAAATCCTTCAGAGCGATATTTTAACGCCTCAGAAAATGATTTATCTCGGTTTTTTTGAAGGTTATCCATGTCCGCGAACATCATCGCATACTTGTTTTTCCATTGATAGATTTCTGCTTCTAAGGCGATGATTCTTTCTTCAGGTGTCAGTTCTTTTTTGGTTTCTTCTTTTTTTTCACTTGCAGGTTGGGCTTCTTTATTTACATCCAACTCTTGTTCGTTGTCATTCTTTTTCATGTTTCTTCTCCTTTTTTTTATCCGTTGGTTTTTCAGCATTTTTCTCAAAGTATTTTTCTAGCATGTCCGTCACATACTCGAGTGCTGATAAGGCTCGATCATAATCCATGCGTGTCGGTCCAACCAAGGCAATTCGACCTTCTTTTTCCCCAGGCATTTTCAATTTACTTGAGACAATCGATAAGTCTTGATGGGATTCAGCGTTACCAATGTTGACGGTTAAACTGTTTTTATTAAGATGAATTTCATCCAAGAGTTTGGGTGATTCTAACATCGTGAGAATCTTTCTTAACTTATCGCCATCATGGGCAAATTCTGGTTGATTGAATAAGGAATCTTTGCCATATAACTTGAGTCGTTCACTGGCAAAATTAATAAATGCTTGAGCAAAGGCTTGATAAACTGCGTCGTGTTCGACAATATAATCTTCAAGAATAGGTCTGATCGCATCCATTTTTTCCGATAGATTGGCAACTGGGGTTCCTTTTAGGCGCTTATTAATTAAGTTCATGCAATCGGCTAAAGCTTCTTTATCAATGTTGGTGGGAAGGACAAAAGTTTTGTTTTCAACATAACCAGAGTCGGTAATAAACACCGCGGTTGCTGAATTGTTTTCTAATGGCGTAACTTGGATACTCATTAACTTTTCTTGTTGGGCATTTGGACCTAAGACGACCGAGGCAAGTTTAGTCATGTTGGAAAGAATCTCGGAACTCTTTTGGATAATATCCGTGACAGACTGGGTTTTTTGTGACAGCATCACTTGAAGTTGTTGTTTGATACGTTCATCAACACTTTTACTACGAAGATGATCGACATAATATTGATACCCTTGACTCGAAGGGATACGACCTGACGACGTATGGGTTTTTTCTAGCAAACCATCTTGTTCCAACGAAAGCATTTCGTTGCGAATGGTCGCCGAAGAAAATGGAAGTTGATAGGTTTCAATTAAGGTGTGAGAGCCAACAGGTAAAGCGGTTTTAATGAAATGCTCGACAATATGTTTAAGAATTAAATCTCGGCGATTGCGTTCCATACAAACCTCCTTTAGCATTCAAATAGATTGAGTGCTAAAAATATTATAACAAGGTTTTTGGCACTGTCAAATATTAAGTGCTAAATTGTGTCTTTGGTTAATTTTAGCAACACATAGTCGAGCAATAACATGCCTTCAAAAGTTAAACGAACCCGGTTTTCTTCGATGGTCAATAATTTTTTTTCAATCAATGCTGGCAAGTTTTTTCCATAGGTTACTTCAAACGTTTGTTGAAATTCCTCTTGAAAGTTGGTTAATGAAAAGCCTTCGTTTAATCTTAGGTTTAACATTAAAAACTCAAAACGTTTCATGGTCAGGTCAATGACTTCTTCTTGATCTCGACGAACCCCTTGAAGATACTTAGTCATATTTTTTGTGTTGGTATAACGCACGCCATGAAGATAGCCACTGGCCCCTAACCCACAGCCGATGTATTCTTGATTCCGCCAATACGTTAAATTATGACGAGCATAATCTTTGTTTCTTGCAAAATTACTCACTTCATAACGTTCGTAACCTTCGGCAAGCAAGGTATGATAAATCGTTTCATAATGTCGACGAGAGACGTCGTCGCTTACAGGTTTAAGTTTTTGAATCCCAAATACCGTGTTGGGGTGAATCGTTAAGGCGTAGGTGGCAATATGATCAACATCCAAGGTTAGAAACTTTTTTAAATCATCGTTTAAATCTTCATCACTGACTTTCGGCAAATCATAAATCAAATCAACATTGATGCGTTGATATCCTTGCCGTTTTGCTTCTTGAATCGTGGTGACAATATCGTGGTGATTGTGATGGCGATTCAAGGCCTTTAAGGCATCGACTTTAAAGGTTTGAACCCCAAAGGATAAACGATTGACGCCTGCTTGTTTCATCAATGCTAATTTTTCAGGGGTGGTGGATTCAACGTTGCATTCAACAGACCACTCTGCATCAAGTGAAGCAAATTTGGCGACCCCTTGGCAAAGGACGTTGAGTTCTTCATCGTTTAAAGCGGTTGGCGTGCCTCCACCAAAAAAAATGGTTTGATAAAGATGCTGACCATAAGAAGCAATTTCTTTTAAGACTTCATTCACATACGTCAGTGTTTGCTGCCGGTTGGTTAGCATCTTGGTGAAATCGCAGTAATGGCAAATATGATCACAATAAGGAATGTGAACGTATAAGGACTTAGGAAACTTTGCTTCGACGTTTGGTTGCATTCTTCGTTGTTGGTTTTTTAGTCTTCGATGGGGATGATTTTTTTGCTTTCACTAGTTCAATGGTACCCGTTTTTGTTTTTGGGGTTAATGGGTTTTCTAATGGCACTAACACGCGGTCAAGTTCTTCTTTCACGGCTTTTTTTGGATCGACCTTGAGGGTATCTTTGGTTTCTGGTAAAAGGATTTTTCTGATCCAACTTGCCAACAACGCAATCGAGGCGAAAATAATTAAAAGCAAGAGGATGGTGACAATGCCATTATTGAAAAAGCCTGTATAGAAGTTAGTCATGGGTTGCTCCTTTTAAATCTACGGGTGTGTAGACAAATTTATTTTTATATTTCTCTTTACGATAATACCCTAGTTTCACCAAATGTTCCATTGAAGTTCTTGCCGTTTCATAAGCGCACTCCAACTGTTGTTTGTATTGTGACAACGTGTAGTATTTCCCCAAGGTGTGATGTCGAGCGTAGAAAATAGCTTCACCCTTTTTCATGCTCGGATGGGTTTCCAACAAATGTTGTTGTAAACGATTGGCTTCAACCTCGCCAACGGTATATTCACTGCTAGTAAAAGGTTTGGTTTCTTTAGGTAAAGGCGAAGGCAAAGGGTAAGATGATGCTTTGGGTGATGATTGTTTGGCTTCTTCAATCACAGCGTTCTTCTGCATCGAGACAAGCCGATCAAGCAATTGATCAACACTTGTCATCATTGGTTGTAATAAAAAATCCAATAAGTAGGTGATGTCTCTGGTTCGTTGAACTTCAAGCAAGCGTTTTTCATACGCTTCATTTTCCATCAATTGTTCAAGGTTTAAATAACATGCAGCGGATTCATAATCACTATGAACAAGAATATTTTTAAACAATAAGAAACTCATCTCATCATTAAACGCTTCAAAGGGTTTGATGTAATCAAGGTAGTAAAGGGCAATGGTGGCAACCACAATTGGTGACAAGGTTAAGGTTTTGATCGTGGTTAATAAAGTTTGCATCATCGGTTCAATCAGTTGGTAAGGCGCAGCTTCGTAGACGCGAGCTACCAAACTCTTTGGTCGATTGGTTAATTCTTTTTCCCGGTAAAACATGCTCAATTCTTGGGTGGTATTTAATAACATAAGCAATTCACCCATGAGGTCTTCATCGAGCTTAGTTTGCCGACGTTTGGCGATGAGTTTTAACCCGCGATAATACTGATTCACGGATGCCAATTCTGCTTTACGTTCAACGTCTTTTTCTTCAAGAATATACATCACATTTCGTTCCGCGGTCGATGCACCGTATTGTTTGCCAACCGTGGTGAGGATTGGCACAAGCAATGGGTGAAAGACTGAAGGTAATTCTGTTTGTATTTGATGATAATTTAGTAAGCTGACCACCTTAGACATTTTTCGGTCAAAGGCCATGACTTTTTCTAAAATACTTGGGGTCAAAACAATTTGTAAAGGTTGCTTATCCATCGCTTGCAAAGGTAAAATTCTAGCAAACGTTGCCCGGTAATCCACGATCGTGCCCCATAAGGCATCGACGACGGCAGTCCCAAGGGTTTTTGCCACATCTTGTTTGGTCGAGTAATGCTCATCCGTGAAACGGATGGCTAAATCATTGACTGGCATAAATTACTCTCAAAATATACCATAAAGTAACTAAAAATAGTAGAAATTTAGTAGCAATGAAATTTTGTTTAATCGTCGATGGATAAGACGGTCATGAATGCTTCTTGAGGGACTTCAACCGAACCAATGTTCTTCATTCGCTTTTTGCCTTCTTTTTGCTTATCTAAGAGTTTACGTTTCCGAGAAATATCTCCACCATAACATTTGGCCAAGACATCTTTTCTCACGGCGCGGATGTCGGTCCGGGCAATGACTTTGCCATTGATCGCTGCTTGGATAGGAATTTCAAATTGTTGCCGAGGAATAATGTTCTTCAGTTTTTCAACGATAAAGTTGCCTCGTTGGTAGGCGGATGGCTTATGGACAATCGTCGATAAGGCATCAATGACTTCGCTATTTAACATGATGTCCATTTTTGCTAAGTTGCCAACCTTATAGTCGGATAAGACATAATCAAACGATGCGTAACCTTTGGATAAGCTTTTTAATTTATCAAAAAAGTTATAAACAATTTCTGCCAGAGGTAACTCATAACGAAGCGTCATTCTCGTTTCGTCAACGTATTCCAACTCGGTATAGATGCCACGACGAGTTTGGCAAAGTTCCATTAATGGACCGACATATTCTTTTGGGGTTGTCATCGTCGCTTTCACATAAGGTTCACTGATTTCTTTGATTAACGAAAGATTAGGTAATTTATTTGGATTGTCTAACTTGATCATCTCTCCATTATGTAAAAGGACATGGTAGATAACACTTGGTGCCGTTAAAATTAAATTGAGATTATATTCTCGTTCCAAGCGTTCTTGGATGACGTCCATATGGAGCAAGCCTAGAAAACCGCAACGATAACCAAAGCCTAATGCTTGGGAGGTTTCTGGTTCAAACTTTAAACTGGCATCACTCAATGCGAGTTTACCTAAGGCATCCTTTAAATCACTATATTCTTTGCCATCCACAGGAAATAATCCACAGAAAACCATCGGATTTAAATCGCGATATCCAGGTAAAGGTTCTTTGGCCGCATGATCTCGTAAGGTGATGGTTTCTCCTGATCGGACATCTTTAATTTCGCGAATTTGCGCGGCAAGGTAGCCAACTTCTCCAGCAGCAAGTTCATTTTTCTTTTCTTGTTGGGGACGAAAAATCCCGAGTTCAGTGACTTGGTACACGTGACCCGATGCCATCAATTGAATATAATCGCCAACTTTAACGTGACCTTCTTTGATTCGAAGCAAGGCAACCACCCCACGATAGGCATCATAAAACGAGTCAAAGATTAATGCCTTTAAGGGCGCATCATATTCCCCTTCAGGATGAGGAATTTCTTGAATGATTTTTTCGAGGACTTCGGCTACATTCTTTCCTGTTTTTCCAGAAATCTCTAAGGCGTCATGGGCATCAAGACCAATGCGTTTCTTAATTTCTAATTTCACTTTGGCGGGGTCGGATTGTGGCAAATCGACTTTATTGATTAAGGGAATGATCCATAAGTTATTATCGACGGCTAAATACACATTGGCTAAGGTTTGTGCTTCCACACCTTGAGAAGCATCGACCACTAAAAGTGCGCCTTCACATGCTGCCAATGAGCGAGAGACTTCATAGGTAAAGTCAACATGCCCAGGGGTGTCGATTAAATTAAAGGTATACTCTTGACCATCTCTAGCTTTGTATTGCAACGTCACGGTGGTTAACTTAATCGTAATTCCACGTTCACGTTCTAAATCCATGGAATCGAGCAATTGCTCTTTCATTTCCCGTTTGCTGACTGCACCTGTGATTTCCAAAATCCGATCGGCCAGTGTCGACTTGCCATGGTCGATATGGGCGATGATGGAGAAGTTTCTAATTTTTTTAATGTCGTATGCCATAAATTACGTTATTATCATACCGATTATTCGCCCTATTTGCCACTAATCTTTGCGAAAGAAAGTGGCTAGAGCTTCTTCAACTTCATCCGGAGAGTGAACAACTTCGTATTGCGAGTAGCGTTGTTGGATGGCGCCATATTCTTCTCGTAAATAACGTTCATCAATCAACAAGGCAACGCCTTTATCCTTTTCTGAACGTATCACGCGCCCCATGGCCTGTAGAACTTTGTTGATGGCAGGATAGACATAGGCAAATGAAAATCCTTCATGGCCTAAATTTGATTGATATTTGGCCATCAAATCACGAGAAAATGACAGTTGAGGTAAGCCAACACTGACAATCCCTACACCAATGAGGCGATCCCCCACCAAATCAATTCCTTCAGAAAAGATGCCACCTAACACGGCTAAGCCAACCGTGGTTTGTTTGGGCGCATGCGTGAATTGATTCAGAAACAATTCTCGATCGGACAACGTCATTTCTTTGGTTTGGGTTAGAATCAACGTCTCTTTGCCAAACGCAAGGTGTTTTTTAACCGAATCCAAATATTGATACGATGGGAAAAAGATTAAATAATTGCCTAAGCGGTTTTCTACTAACTTTTCTAAATAAAGCGCAACTTCTAGATACGTCTTGTCTCTGGTCTTTAAGGTCGTCGATACCTTACTGGCCATGAGGACTTTAAAGTTGGACCGGGGAAATGGAGACGGAAGTAAAAACCGAGCATCATGAGGTTCTGCTCCAAGCATCGGCAAATAATAATCGAGGGGTGCCAATGTTGCAGAAAAGAACACAACACTATGAAGTCGTTGGGTTAGACTTTTAATATATTGCGAGGCATCAAGACATTCAAAGTGGACTTGATGGTCTCCCTGATCGATGGTCGCCCAATCACGATAATGCTCGCCAACCAATTCACGTAAACGAAAAAAACGTTGAATTTTAAAATAACTATCCATCGCTTCATCGGATAATGATTTTCGTTTGGTTCGCATTTCCAATTGCGCTTCGGTGATGAATTTTTCAAGTTGATTAATAAAACTTGCTTCAATGGTGACTAATTGAGGTTCGCTAATCGCATCCACGAGGGTTCGCCATTGTTTGATTAACCGTGAAATGCGCGTTCGAAATGGTTTTGAACTTCCTTTTTTGGTTGCCTTCTCCAATTGAGAAAAGATGGTATCTGATAAGATTGCTGAATACATATCGCGACTACGTTCAACCAAATTATGCGCTTCATCTATGAGCACCGCATAAGGATGCTGAATGACTTCAAAAAAACGCCTTAAATAAGCATTAGGGTCAAATAGATAGTTATAATCGGCAATGACAACATCGACATACAAAGACAGATCTAAACTTAATTCAAAGGGTTCAACTTGATGCTTTTCCGCAAGCGATTCAATCGTGGCTTGGTCGAAGGATTCGTGATTGGTTAATCCTTCCAACAACACATCCTTGATCTTGTCATAATATCCCCGAGCATAAAGACAATCATCTGGATTGATCTTTCCTTTTGGACAAAAACTAATTTTATCTTTGGCGGTGATGACCACATATCGAATAGGAATCCCTTGCGCCCTTAATTTTTCTAATGCTTCCACAGCTGCTAATTTACCCGAATTCTTCGCGGTAAAATAAAATACTTTTTCATGGTGCGTAAACAAACCTTTAACCATGGGAAATAATGTCGACATCGTTTTACCAATGCCTGTGGGCGCTTCGACAAACAATCGACCACCCTTTTGAGAAATCCCATAAACATATTTTGCAAGATCACGTTGCCCCTGACGAAAGGTTTTAAAAGGAAATTGTAATTTAGGTAACGCTTCTTTTAATGCCTCTTGTCGCTTCAAGACAATCGAATAAAAACTGCCATACTCATCGACCACAGCTTGTAAGTCTCGCTTGGCTTCTTCGAGAGTAAAGGTATAGGTGCGATCAAGCCTATCATTATCGACTTGATGGAGATAAATCAATTTCACCTCAATGGTTTTCTTGCCATAAAGTAACGCATACATATAGCCATAAAATAGACCTTGCATCATGTGCCACGTTTCGTGTTGTTGATGAAAAACTTTCAAATCGGCAATCGTGGTTTTGATTTCTTCAATCACAACCGTCTCACCGGACTCATACAAACCATCGGCTTTGCCGGTGACATGAAAGGTTAAGGCTTCAAAACTAAACTCGCCTTGGAGTAACATTTCTCGATGGTATCCAGGAATTTGCACTTGTTGTTGGTATTGCCTGTGCATATCAGTTCCGGTTTGCATCGTTGAACGATTAAAAATACGCCCGTCTAAATCTCCGGTGCGTAACACAAAATCAACCAGATCATGAACCGATAAATGAATTTGCATAAACCCTTAGGTGATTCGTGTGGATAACAAATGGCGATGACCATTGCCAAACACTTGGCCACTCATCTTTCCTTTGCCTTCAATTTGAACCATATCAAGCGAGATGACTCCCCCCAAGACTTGGAGATGTACGCCTTGATGGTCGACTTTGATCATTGTACCGATGGGATGATTTTCAGTGTTAGCGACCACGCTAGCCTGAAGAATTTTAAGTTTTTTTTCTTCACTAATCACATAGCCCCCAGGGGTTTCCGCAAGCCCACGGATCCATCCTAACAATTGAGGTAAAGGAAGGGTTAATTTTAAATGTTCATCGTCCTTGGAAATCATCGGAGCAAACGTCACGTCTTTTTCCACTTGCGCCACTGGAGAAAGTTCTCCGCCAAACAAACGAGGAAGCGTTTGTAAAGCAAACGCAATGGTGAAGGGAGAAAAGCGTTGGAGTAAAGATGTGTAATTATCATCGGGTAAAATCGTCATTCGTTTCATCGCGTACACCGGTCCTGCGTCCATTGCTAAGACCATCTTCATCAAACTCATGCCCGTGACTTCTTC
>Ga0247843_1001054_pt1 | contig 59761 bp, 46 predicted proteins | sample LaCruzMarch2017__FD_192420 | JGI IMG/M metagenome (GOLD analysis project Ga0247843, IMG submission 192420) | Freshwater microbial communities from meromictic Lake La Cruz, Castile-La Mancha, Spain - LaCruzMarch2017_8m | ecosystem: Environmental > Aquatic > Freshwater > Lake | place: Spain...
ATTTGAAAGTCATCGCGAACAACCGCTCAGGGGGGAGCATTACAGACGACTTTGACAACGATGGTTTCTTGGACATCGTAACATCGGCTTGGGACCTAACCGACCCAATGCACTATTTCAAGAACAATGGGGATGGTACTTTCTCCGACCGTTCAGTGGAGTCGGGGCTGAAAGCGATCGTAGGCGGCCTCAACCTCCAGCAAACCGACTATAACAACGACGGGTATCTGGACATTTTTGTGCTTCGTGGCGCGTGGCAAGGACAATCCGGGTATTATGGAGATCAGCCCAATTCATTGTTGCGCAACAATGGCGACGGAACCTTTACCGATGTAACCATTGAGGCCGGAATGCTTTCCTATCACCCCACCCAAACGGCCACCTGGAATGATTTCAATCAAGATGGCTGGATTGATGTTTTTATTGGAAATGAAACCTCCGATGCCACCACGCAACACCTGTGCGAGTTTTACATCAACAACAAAAACGGCACCTTTAGAAACGTAGCAACAGATTGGGAGATCAATATCGGTTTGTTCGTTAAAGGGGTCGCTTCGGGCGATTATGACAACGACGGCTGGCCCGACCTTTTCCTGTCCACCATGAGCGGTCAGAAAGTGTTGTTGCGCAATAAAGGGCTTGTAGGTGATAAGGTAGACTTTGAAAATGCATCTGAAAAAGCAGGATTCACTAAGGAGACCTACCACAGTTTCCCCACTTTTTTCTTCGATTACGACAACGACGGCTGGCTCGACCTTTTTATCTGCAATTACGAATTTGAAAAAGCCCTCTCCTACTATGCGGCCAAAGAAGCGCTGCACCCATCCAAGGATAAGGCGGGCAAGGCTTTTATATACCACAATAACCAGGATGGCACTTTTACCAATGTTTCTGAGCAATTGGGCCTCCGCACCATTGTCTTCGCGATGGGCTCAAATTTTGGCGACATCAACAACGATGGCTGGCTGGATATGTATCTGGCAACGGGCAACCCCAGCTATAGATCCCTGGTACCGAATAAGTTATTCGTGAACCTGGAGGGTAAAAAATTCGCCGATGCCACCAATTCCTCCCGCACCGGCAACTTGCAAAAAGGGCACGGCGTGTCGTTTGCAGACCTTGATAACGATGGCGACCAGGACATCCATGCGGACATGGGTGGCGCATACCGGGGCGATGCATACCCGAATTCGCTCTACATCAACCCCGGCCAGAACGACAACCACTGGATTTACCTCCAGTTGGAAGGCACCAAGTCCAACCGGGCTGGCATCGGCACAAAAATCACCGTCAAATTTCGCGAAAAAGGTAAGCAGCGCATGGTGTACCGCGAACTCAATTCCGGGGGCAGTTTTGGCTGCTCTCCCCTGCGCCGTGAAATCGGCATCGGCCAAGCTACCGTAATTGATGAAATCACAATCAAGTGGCCTGCCAGCGGTATCACGCAAGTGCTGAAAAACGTGCAGCCCAACCAGCTCATCAAGATAAAGGAAGGGCAAGAAGGCTTTGCATCCGTCCCATTAAACAAATTGACCTTCAAAAAGGCAGATGGCACAATTCCCATGTGCGCACCGACAAATTGAGTGGATTATAAAAAAACGCCCTACCTTACCTTCTTTTTTCGGAAGTCGCAGTCTCGATATTGGGATGGGCGGCTTCCGTTTTTTTGGGGAGTGAAATATATCAACGTAATAAGGGCATTTCTTTTTCTAAAAAATCCTGCAATGCACACACCCGCAGTTCACCCGGCTTGTTGAAAGTTTCTCCTTGCGGCACAATAATGTATTTGAAATCTGGCTTTATATCTTCCACGCTTTGGTAAAACCCTTTTGAAATAACCGGTGCAGAGGAGTATTTTATCTCGATACAAACGACCTTATTCTTAGGGGTAATCCACACCAGATCGGCTTCTGCGCCATTTTGGGTTCGGTAAAAAAAGAACTCAGAAAACTCCCCTGCTTCTTGGATAATCTGCTCTATTACATAACCCTCCCAAGAGGCTCCCATGGAAGGATGTCCATACAAGGAGTCCAGGTCGGGCAAGCCCCAAAGCCTGTGAAGAAGTCCTGAATCGCGAAAATAAATCTTGGGGGTTTTTACCAAACGTTTTTGGGCATTCCGAAACCAAGGCGAAAGGCGACGGATAAGAAAACTGCCCTCCAATAATTCTAGATACCGATTTACGGTGGGTTGTGTTACCCCCAACGATTGACCAATTTGAGATTGGTTGAGCAGTGTGCCGTGCAAATGGCCGACCATGGAAAGCAGCCGCCGAAGCACGGGGCCAGGCACATCGAAGCGAAGCCGTTGTAAATCGCGCTCTATAAAAGTATCCGTGAAATCGCTCAGCCACCGTTGGCTTAGTGTGTTTGACGGAGCTAAAAGCGCATTGGGGAATCCCCCACGAAACCAATGTGTGCGCCAATCGCTCACCGTACTGATTTCTGACAGCGAAAATGGAGCCAGCTCGTGGTAGGCGATGCGCCCCGCCAGCGTTTCGGAGTTATTCTTGACAAGGTAGGGTGATGCTGAACCAAGGATGACAAACCGTGCAGGTACCCGTTGTTGGTCTACCAACGCACGGAGCAGGGCGAACAACTCTGGCCTGACTTGTATCTCGTCAATAAACACGCACTTCTCCGTGTGCTGGGAAAGGTAGTCTTGGGCATCGGACAGTTTTTGGTAATCGCTGCTCAACTCAAGATCAAGATATAGACTATCCTTCTGCATTAAGGTTTGCAAATGTCGGGCAAGGGTAGTCTTGCCCACTTGCCTCGAACCGATGATGCCCACTACAGGGAAAAACGATAGCGATTCGAGTATTGAAACGGTGGCGCGGCGTTGAATCATGTTGCAAAGATCGTGTTTTACCAAGTAAATTCAAAATTACATTTTGAATTTACTTGGTAAGAATATCCTGCTTTGCTTACTTATGCTAGTGCCGCATCCGGCAAATAATGCACGAATTGGGGAGACAAATTTTTTCTTTATCAAGGCCGGAGGAGGGCGCAATGCGGGACATTTTAACCGACGAACAACGTAGAGAAAGGAAAAATTTGGCCGCTATATTCGTGCACTATTTGCCGGATGCGGCACTAGATCTATTACCACAAGTTCATAGGAACCTCCATTCATACTTATTGGGGCATTTCAAGGAAGTTCCAAAAACGAAGCAAAATTTTCTGGTGTGATGCCTGTGAAATCATACTCCAAATAAGCTGATTCAAAAGCTGAGGGCGCCGAAGGTTTGCGTTTAAGATTCCATTTTATTTCAAAAGCCGCGATGCGCCCATCACTTTCTTCAAGGTAATCAATTTCTTGTCCTTGCTTGGTACGCCAGAAATAGGTGTTGACAAAATGTCGCCTGGCGTAGCGGTTGCGCTTAAGGCGTTCGCTGAGGAGGAAGTTTTCCCACAAAGCGCCTTTGTCTTGCCGGAGCGCCAGCGGTGAAAAGTTGCCAATCAGCGCGTTTCGGATGCCGTTGTCATAAAAATAAACCTTGCGGGTCGTGGTGATTTCATTGCGTAAATTGCGGCTAAAAGGGCCCAGGCGAAAGATGACGTACGCCTGCTCTAAGGCCGTAATATAGTTGGAAATGGTCTGTTTGTCCACTTTCAATAAATTTGAAAGTTCGTTGTACGACACCTCTGAACCGACCTGCAGCGCAAGGGCTTGAAGCAATTGTTCCAAAAGTTCGGGCTTCCGGATGGGCGCAAACGAAAGAAGGTCTCGGTAAAGATTATCGGAGGCTAAGCCGGCTAGCACCTCCTGCTCTTTGCCTGGTTGGGTCAGCACTTCTGGATACATCCCAAAGAGCAAGCGTTGCTCCAAGCCACTTTCCGCCGCAAACAGGTCCGTATGTGCCACCCATTCCTGCCAACACACAGGATATAGGTAAAACTCCATCTTGCGTCCCGTAAGTGGCTCATTGATCTGATTGGCCAGTTCAAAAGAGGAAGACCCGGTGGCAATCACCCTCGTTTGGGGAAAATGGTCCGCCATAAGTTTGAGGGTAATACCGATGTTTCGAATTCGCTGCGCTTCGTCGAGCACCAATAAGTCATACCCTTCCATCATTGGGCGGAGGGCTTCAATGCCCACATCGGTGAGCCGAGTACGCACCGTAGGGTCATCACCTGTGAGATAGAGCATCTTGCCATCGAACTGTGATGCGATTTTGCGAACCAAGGTAGTTTTTCCCGTTTGGCGAGGCCCCAATAATAAAAGCAGTTTGTTGGTGTCCGACCACAGGTTTTCAGCAAAAAACGATTCAATATACCGGTTAATCATAAAATTAGTGATTATAATCCCCAAAAGTACATCTTTTTGGGGATTATAATCACTAAAAACATTCTGATGATTTGGGAAAGAAAACAAATTCGGAAGTTAGGAGTTGACCCAAAATCAAAATCCCGCAAAATTTACATCACACTCAAAGCCTAACGCACCCCAGCAAACAGAATTTAAAAACCAAATTCTACTTTCTACAAAAGAAAATTTTTACCTTTGCCCGCTCTTTTGAAAACAAAAACCTCCATTCGTGGTTTTTGTTTCCTTTTCATTCTCATACCGGCAGTGGGTAGCATTGACATTAGGTGCGTAGGTTTCTGTGGCAGGGAGTAATCTTGAGGTGTGCAGGCTTTGTTGGTTTCCGTCAAAACGATTCGGAAACAACGGACAACGCGCAACATAACTACGTGAACAACAGCGCGCAAGTCAAACAGTCCCATCGTCCTAACGTACTTTATTAATGTCTGCATTCAAGACGCTCGGCATCGCCGACGACCTCTTGCAGGGTATCACAGCCATGGGCTTTGAAACTCCTACCCCTGTTCAAGAAATGGTCATCCCAGTCGCCCTCGAAGGTGACAATGACATCATTGCCCTCGCCCAAACCGGCACCGGCAAAACCGCCGCTTTCGGCCTCCCACTCCTCCAACGCATTGATCCTAAGGAGCGCACCATTCAGGCGCTCATCATGTGCCCTACCCGCGAACTCTGTGTTCAGGTGGCCGGCGATCTGGTCAATTACTCCGAACATGCCCACCAATATAAGGTAGTGGCCGTGTACGGTGGCGCAGGCATCGAAGGCCAAATCCGCCAAATCAAGGCCGGAGCACAAATCGTAGTGGCCACTCCAGGCCGTCTCATGGACCTCATCACCCGCAAAGCCATCAAACTCGAAAGCGTGCGCCGTGTAGTGCTCGACGAGGCGGATGAGATGCTCAACATGGGTTTCAAAGAGGCCATTGACTTCATTTTGTCTGAAGTAGTGGATCGTAAATCCATCTGGCTCTTTTCGGCCACCATGCCCAGAGAGGTGCGCACCATTGCGAACACCTACATGAAAAACCCGCACGAACTTTCCGTGATGGGTAGTTCGCAAACCAACGAAAACATCGAGCACGTATATTATGTGTGCCGCGCCGACGACCGCTACAACGCCCTCAAACGAGTCGTAGATGCACTACCGGGTATTTATGCCCTGATCTTTTGTCGCACCCGAATCGAGACGAAAGAAGTGGCCGAGCAAATGGTGCGCGATGGCTACAACTCCGATGCACTGCACGGTGACCTGGCCCAGGCCGACCGCGACCGCGTGATGCAGCGTTTCCGCGAAGGAAACCTGCAACTCCTCATTGCGACCGACGTGGCCGCGCGTGGATTGGACGTGAGCAATATCAGCCACGTTATCAACTACGGTTTGCCCGACGAAATCGAAGTGTACACCCACCGCTCAGGCCGTACGGGCCGTGCTGGCAAAACGGGTGTGAGTATCACCATCGTGACCCCAAAATACGAGGAAAGAATCCGTCAGATAGAACGCAAAACGAAAGCCCCCATCGTCAAAAAGATGCTCCCCACGGGCATGGAAGTTTGTGAGGCTCAACTGTTCAATATCATCAAAGGCATCCATGAACAGGAGGTACACCACGCTGATATTGAGCCATATATGGAGCGTATTCAAGAAGAACTGAAAGATTTGAGTAAGGAAGAACTCATCAAGCGCTTTGCCAGCGTGGAGTTCAACCGCTTCCTTTCTTACTACCGCAGCGCACCCGACATCAACATTTATCCACGGGGCGACAAACGTGCCGCACGGCCTTCCGCTACTCCGAATACGGGTGCAGCCGCAGGCACCGTTCGCTTGTTCGTTAGCGTCGGAGAGATGGATGGTGTGAACAAAAAGGATTTCCTCATTTTGCTTGACCGCTCGTTTGGAGTGCCCAGTAAGGCAATCGGCCAAATTGATGTGAGCCGTACACACTTGCACTTTGATCTGGATGCTGCGTATGTGGGCGTAGTGCGTCAGGGTTTACCCGAATTCACGATCAACGGTCGCCCGATCCGTGTGGACGATGCTTCAGAGCGTGAAAGGGCCCCAAGAAGGGAAGATAAAGTGTTTGAGAAATGGGACCGCAAGCCAAAGAAAGGCGGCAGTGGCGGCGGCGGCCGGAAGAAATGGTAATTGAGTTTTGAGTTTCAAGTTGATATAGCAGCGGGCATCTCGTTTTAGGACGGGATGCCCGTTTTGTTTTGCGAACAAAGCAATTCCAGACGAGGAAGTGCTCGATTTCGCTGTTGCGGAAGAACGAATTGTACTGACCTTCAACTACAACCACTTCAAGCGTTTACATCGCTTCTTTCCCGACCATTTTGGTATTATTATCTGCACCGAAGACCGAGATTACCAGGCCCTTGCACTTCGTATTCATCAGGCAATCGAGTCAAGCTCCGGTAATCTTGAAAAGCAGTTGGTAAGGGTAAATCTGCCTAATTTGAATGGTTGATTTTCGCATGAAATACCGCTTGGTTTTTGTGAAAGTTACACAAAACCTTAATAAAGGTATTGCCAAAGTATTGTCCAAAATCTCTAAAAGTAACCTTTAGCCTGACAGATCTAGCGAGGCCAACAACATCGGCAGAAGAAAATCAAACGATAATTAAGAACTTTGGCCCTGTAATGAATCCACATTACATTATCAGTCCATGGAAATTACGCTTGTTTTTTACCCCACCAGTCGTACCGAATGGCGTGCCTGGCTTGAGGCCAAGCATCGCAGCGAAACGGAGGTTTGGCTTCAAACATTCAACAAAGCTTCGGGGAAACCTACCCTAAAATACGACGATCTGGTAGAGGAATGCCTTTGTTTTGGCTGGATTGATGGGGTAGTGAAAAAATATGACCCGGAGAGCACGGTACAGCGAATCACCCCGCGTCGCAAAAAGAGCTTTCTATCGGAACTCAATCGCCAGCGGATATGGAAACTCCAGGCCAATGGTTTGATGACACCGGCAGGGATAGAGCCGATCAAAGACCAGCTCGGTTCGCCAGAAGATCCTTTTGAGTTCCCGGAATGGGCGGAGGAACAATTGCGCGCTGACCAGATGGTTTGGGATAATTTTCAGGCCTTCCCACCGCTTTACAAACGCCTAAAAATTGGCTGGATCGCTGAAATAAAAAGTATCAGCCGTCGGCCAGAAGCGCAAAAAAGGCTTGATTACCTCATCAAAATGACCCGGCAAGGAAAGATGTACGGGACAAGGCCATGAAAAAAATAATTTTTACCATGCTGGTCTCGCATATCAGCCTCTGTGCCTCTTTCGCCTGCTGTATGGGAGAACCTCATACCCTGACGGAACTCCTGTTGCACGACCAATACAACCGAAGTGTTTTTTTGTGCAGGGTATACAATACCGCTGCCAATCTGCAAGGCGGCTATTTTTCCAAGACAAAGGTGAACGAAGTTTTTAAAGGGAAGGTGGATAGCAGCTTCGTGGTCATACAAACCGGTGGAAACACAACTGCCGGAGGGCAAATGCTTAACTCAAACTCTGATTGGCTGATTTTCAGTCAAATGCACAGCAATGGCGAGTTCAATGCAACCGTCTGCGACTGGTTTTCGTGCAGTAGAACCGATGATCCCGAGAAATTTTACAACACGCTTCAGATCATTTCTGCTTATAAAAAAATGACCGAAACCGCCTACACGGGCACGGTTGTTTGGTATTTTCCAGATGGTGTAAAAGCCGCTGAAGGCAACTTTCTGGAAGGGAAACCAACCGGGAAATGGTTGCATTTCCGCTACGATGGTACTTTAAAAAGTGAGACTCGATATAAAAACGGTCTTCGACACGGAGAGGCTACTGAAATCCTGGAGAACAATAGAGGCACGACTGTCTCCACCTATCATAACGGAGCACTAACGGCGCAAAAAGCAAGTTGTGAAACATGCCCTTATAACGCTAAATCCGAACGAACGATATCAAAAACCAAGGAGGGCTTGCAATGGACGCATTTCAAATCCTGGCATCCCAATGGCACATTCGCGCTCGAGTATTTCCGAGAAAACACAACCGCTCCCTATGAATCAGGCTGCAATTATGATGGATTTGAATCATGGTTTTTGCAAAAAGACAGCCTGGGGAAAGTGTTGAATCATGGTCAATATTCCCGGGGTGCAAAAATTGGAAAGTGGATCGAAACGAATGAAAAAACCAGGGAAACGATAGAAATTCAATACTCCGAACCCGTTTTACCTGATTTTGATTTTGTTAGATTTTATAAAAATGGAGGGCTGGAACAGGCCGGAAACCTCAAAAACGGAAAGCCAGAAGGTATCTGGAAGTTTTATAGCGAAAAGGGAACCCTGGTTCGCGAAGCCAATTTTGAAGATGGAGAATTATCAGGCGAAGAGCGTCAATTCCATAACTTCTCCGAAAAAATATCTGAACGATGCCAATATAAAAATGGTAAAGAGCATGGTGAGCAGTTAAGCTACTTCAATGATGGATCTATTCAAAGCAAGTGTTTTTACCAAAATGGTGTCAGACAAGGCGAAGAAATCACCTACCTACCATCGGGCGATTGGCAAAGGAAGGCTCTTTACCAAGACGGAAAACTACACGGCGATTACATCAGTCGCGATCTCCAAGGGGATACGCTCCTGGTGGCAAGATTCCAATATGATGCCCTGCACGGGGAGGCCATCGAATATTCGAGGTCAAAGGGGTCGAAGGGCTATGAAAAAAGTATGGGCAAGTATGAAAACGGATTCAAAACAGGCGAATGGAGCGTGTTTGATTGCACGGGTAAACTGAAAAAAAAGTGTGTGTTTGAGGGAGAAGGTCGTCTGTACAGCTATTATGGATCATCGCATAACGGGAAATGCCGGTCAGTAGAATAGAATTCGGGAAAATTTGGGACGAAAAAATACCATAGTTAGATGCATTATTGTGCTGATTCTGTTGCATTTGAAACGTGTATCGGCCAGTTATTTGTTTAAAAAGGAGAAAGTTAAAATCCACCATGTTGTCTTTGTTTGGCGGATGCCACAAAGATTCACAAAACTGCCTCCATATACTTCCAAAAATACTCCAACCCACAAACCCTAACCTGCTCTTCCAGTGGATAATCCACATTATGCGGCAAAATAATAAAAGCAGGTGGGCTGCCCAAATCCGACAAGGCAAGGCGGTTGCCTTTGCTTAAGGATGGATTGGCCGACATTTTGATCTCAACCGCCAAAACAGGCTTATTCCCCCGCACTGTCGAGGTCCGGTGATGCCCACCACAGGAAAAGCATTTAACCTTTGAAGGAGGCTTGGTTCAATATTGCGCGGATAAATCATTGTTTTTTCCAGACAAATCTAAAGTGTAATTTTAGATTTGTCTGATTTTTTTTCAAAAATCGTTTTTTCTACTTTTTCACACGCTGTTGCCGAAGAATCCGCTCTTTGATTTTTCATTCATCCCCTCTTCTCCGACTCCACTTTTATATGCCTCAACACCCTTTCATGTATTTTATGCACGATAAAATCGCTCCAGAGCGTCCAATAAAAAGTCGGTTTGATCTTGTTGTAATACCAGGTGGTTCCTTCCAATAAAGTGTGGCCGTTTGGCAAAGGCGTGAGTTTAAACTGTCCGTGTTTGGAAACAAAATAGCCGTGCAGGTGATTGGGATGCAGATCGTAAGGGCTCAACTCCTTCATCGGTTCTGGTTGGTCTACCACATCGAATTTCAAAAGATGTGGTTCGTCCCAAACAGTGATGGGCTCTACAAAACTGCCCGTGGAGAAATTGCAATGCCTTATAGCGCCAACACCTTGCCCTTCAATTTTTGCATTGATGGGATAGGCAATTCCAGTCTTGAAAATAAACTCGGTTGGCTCGTCCAGTTGTGGAAACTCGACCACGTTTTTCCAAACAGTTTCGGCGGAAGCATTGATTTCAATGGTGGTTACAATGGGTTTTATTGGGTCATTATCGCCCCTGGTTGTATATTCAAAACCCATCAGTGCGGGGACGGATAAAACCAATAGTATCAAGGTGGTCGGTGGGCTGCCCGCAAGTTTTTTACTGACGATTTCCCAGCCGATCAAATGACCTATCCAATTGAAAAAGAGCCCAATGGGGGCCGCCATGATGATACAGATGATACCTTCCAGGGCGAATGTCAATAAGCCGCCACAGAAAATCAGCATGGTCCAAAAGGTAATGTTGCGGCAATTGCGCTTGGTTACCTCGTTTTTGTAGGCAAATAAAATGGTCGAGGAGGCGCCCATTACCAATGGCAACCAGATAAAAAGCCCGAGTGCGTAATCTCTAAAAACATTGGTCGCCAGAAAGGCAAATACCCAGGCGAAAATGCAGGTGAGTCCGGCGGCCAGGTATTCTCTTGATATCTTCGTTTGCTTGTCGGTTGTCATGGTCGTTTGGTTTGTTAAATTTTACTTCTGACTCGCCTCGTACAAAAAGTCTTTCTCCTCTTGGCTCAAACTCTCATAACCTTGCGCCTTTATTTTATCCAGAATAGCGTCCAGTCTATCCTGAAAAGAAAGGTCTTTCGCATCAGATTTGCTGCTGCCTTTTGCACCGCCAAAGGTGGCCCGCATAGTCGGGGCATTCTTGGGGCGATTGAATTTGGGGCGAGGTTTGGAAGAAAAAAGTCCACCCAGCCAAGCAAAAAAGTTATTGATCGGAATGGCCCAGTCCTTACCGTCCCGCAATTGATACACAAAGAAACAACCTGCGCCAAAGCCCGCGATGTGCGCCGCATGACCCCCTGCTGGATAAGTGCCGGCGATGCCCACTAGATCAAGCAGTACCAGTATCAAAACAATGTATTTCACCTTCACGCTTCCCAGCAACAGGAGCGCCACCCGGTAATCGGGGGCCAGGATGAGCGCCGCGCCTCCCAGAGCCATCACTGCCGCCGAAGCGCCCAGGGCATAAGAGCCGACACCCAGGAAAAATTGCGCCGTAATCACATAAACCAAAGCACCCACCAGCCCGCCGAACAAGTAAATCGGCAGTATCCTCCGGTCGCCAATAAGGTCGCTGACAATGGTGCCGAAAAGGTAAAGCCCTACCATATTGTTGAGCAAATGGAAAAAACTATCGTGCAGGAACATGTGGGTAGCAATGCCCCAAAAACGCCAGGCCAGGGTACTCAAGTCGGCATGGAGCGTCAAATAACTCAGCATGGTATCGTACATGCCGCCCGCCTGCCCCATCGTGAATATGCTCAAGGCCAGATACACCAGTTTGATGGTGACGAACACCGCGAAGTTGATCACCACGAGCTTGGTCACCATGTTCCCCGTTCGTAGGGAATATTGAAAGTCGTCCCAGATTGATTTGAATAGCGACATGATTGATAAATGTGGCCAATTTATTAATGTGATCAATGTGGTCAATGTGCCTAATGTGCTCACATTGACCACATTAAACACATTGACCACATTTTACTTAAACCTAAACTTCGTCCAGTAGCCAATGAGCAAAAATCCTGCGATGGCCCCGCCGAGGTGCGCAAAATGGGCAATACCCGTGGCGGTACCACTGACCCCGAAGATCAATTCGGCTCCTGCCATGATGGGTACGAAATACTTTGCGCGCATGGCAATGGGTGGAAACATCATTCGTATCTCCATGTTCGGGAAATTCAACGCAAACGCTACCATGATGCCAAAAACCGCCCCGGATGCGCCCAACATAGCGCCATTAAAGGTAGTAGGGTCAATGCCCATGTTCCCTAGTTCCCACCATTGTACCCCCACATGCAAGGCCCAAGCACCCAATCCACAGAAAAGGTAGAAAAACAAAAACCGCTGCGCCCCCCAGACCATTTCTACCATCGTGCCAAACCAGTAGATACCCAGCATATTGAACAGCAAGTGCATCAATCCGCCGTGCATGAACATGTGTGTGGCGATTTGAAACGGTTCAAAATGGGTTGAACCAGGCAAGAACGAGGCAAGCGCCATTCGGCCCAAAGAATCATAATCGCCTGTTTCGTAATTGAATTGCCCTTCGCCGAGGAACAAATACGAGCCGATGAAAACCACCACATTGATAAGGATCAATTGGCCAGCTACGCCGCGAAAGGGAATGTTGAAAAATGAATTGGACATATGGTTACCCGAACTGTTTTTGGAGTTCTTCTAAATCAAATTGGATGAAACATTTACGGCCCGAAGGGCTGTTGTATGGCACGGAACAGGCAAAAAGCCGATCCACCAGATCCTGCATTTCCTGCGGCGTAAGCGATTGTCCGCGGCGCAGGGCGGCATTTCGCGCCATCGAACGCGCAAGGTTGTCGCGGGTGCCAAGCTGGAGTTCCAGATTTCCTTTGTATTGCATCAGCACTTTTTCCAGCAGCATTTCTTCTGCGTGCCCGCCGCGAAGTTCGGCAGGCGATCCGTGGATGGCAAAGGTGTTACCGCCAAATTCCGCGATCTCAAACCCGAGCATATTTACCTCCTCGATAATGTCGCGCAGCAGGGCTGCATCGGCAGCGGAAAGTTCTACTGTTTTTGGGAAAAGTGCTTTTTGGGTAGCAATGGGCTGGTTATCGAGGGCAGAAAGGTATCGCTCGTACAGTACCCGCTCACTCGCCGCTTGTTGGTCAATCAGTAAAAAACCCGACTTCAGATGGCTCACAATATATTGACTGTGAATCTGATAGGGCTCTCGCTGACCTTTGGAGAAACTCTCTGTATCGTCGTCCATTTCCAGCACCTCCATACCAACGCGGGAGGGGAAGGACATTATGTCATTAGGGACATTGGGGTCATTAGCGTCATTGGGGTCATTTTTTGTAGCAGTTTTATCGCCAAAAAGTTGAAGTCCCTCGTAGAGTTTCTGCCAGTGTTCAAGATTGCTGGCATGGCGGGCGGCATCTTCGCCCGGTTCGGGCCGTGGGGGTCGGTAGCTTCCGACTGAATTGGCCTCGCGTTCAGGCCGCAGCACGGGAGCGGGCGTCAGGCGGTGTTGAAAAGCAGGCTCCTGTTCAAAATCCAGCGTTGGCGTCACATTGTGGCTGCCCAGGGCGTGACGAACGGCCACTTTCAGGAAATTATAGACCAGGCGCTCGTCGTCGAATTTGATCTCCTGTTTTGTGGGGTGTACGTTGATGTCCACGCTGGCCGGATCAATGTCGAGGAAAAGCACATAAAGCGGGTAGGTATCGGCGGGCAGCAGGTCTTCGTAAGCCCCCATGACCGCGTGGTGGAGGTAGTTGCTGCGGATGAAGCGTTTGTTCACAAAAAACAATTGCTCACCGCGGGCTTTTTTGAAATAATCGGGCTTGCCCACAAAACCGGTGATGTGCAGAATGTCCGTTTCTTGCTCTGCGGGTACGAGTTTTTTGTTGACGGCTTCGCCGAAAATCTTGACCACCCGTTGGCGCAAATTGCCCGCTGGAAGGTGATAAATTTCCGAATCGTTGTGGTGCAGGGAGAAAAAAACATCGGGGTTGGCCATGGCCACACGCTGGAACTCGTCCATGATGTGGCGGGTTTCTACGGGGTCGGCTTTTAGGAAATTGCGTCGGGCAGGCACCGTGTAAAACAGGTTTTTAACCGAAATGCTGGTGCCCTGTGGTGCCTGGCAGGCCTCCTGCACTTTCACGGTGGTATCTTCCACCACAATGCGGGTGCCGAGTTCGTCGGTAGCGCGACGGGTGCGCATTTCCACTTGGGCCACGGCTGCGATGGAGGCCAATGCCTCGCCCCGGAAGCCCATGGTATGGAGTGCAAAAAGGTCCTTGGCCTCGCGGATTTTGGAGGTGGCATGCCGCTCAAAACTCATACGCGCATCGGTTTCAGACATACCGCAACCGTTGTCAATCACCTGGATGAGGGTTTTGCCTGCGTCCTTTACAATGAGCTGGATTTTGGTCGCACCAGCGTCCACGGCATTTTCAAGCAACTCCTTCGCTACCGAAGCAGGGCGTTGCACCACCTCTCCTGCGGCAATTTGGTTGGCTACGCTATCGGGCAATAATTGAATGACGTTGGACATAGGGGGACAAAGATATGATTCGATTGGGCGATTTTTCGATTGATTCGATTGGGAGATTGACCCGATTTTTTGAGTGGATGCTCAATTAAATCAATCTCCCAATCGAATCAATCGAAAAATCGAACCAATCACTTCACCACACTCACCCGCGCCCCATCCACCAAATTCAACTGCCCCGTGAGCACTACTTTATCACCTTGCACGATCCCGGAAGTGACCTCCACCTTATCTCCATGAATACCGCCGAGGGCAATGGCGCGAAGCACCGCAATGGAGTCGCCTTGTACCACATAGATTTTGGGTTCTTGCAGACTTCCGGCAATGACCTTGCGCGGGAGCGTGAGGCCGCTTCGGTTGGCGTCAAAAGTGAATTTCGCTTTGGCGTGCATGCCGCCGCGCAGGAGGTTTCCTTTGGGGTTAATTACCTCAATTTCAACATCATAAGTGAAGGCGTTGTCAGCCCGAAGGCCAATATTGGTAACCTTCCCGGCGATAATCAGATCGGGAAAAACGTCGGCACGGACGCTCACGCGCTGGCCTTTTTTCACGTTCAGCACATCGCGTTCGGTCACTTTTACCATGAGAAAAAGTTTTTCGAGGTTGGTCATTTGGGCCACCTGGATACCGGGGCCTATGACGCTACCGCGCTCGATAAAACGCATCCCCAGTGTTCCCGTCATGGGGGCTTTGATACTCGTGTTGGAGATCTGTTTTTTCAGGCCCTTCTCCTTGGCTTCTGCGGTAAGGATGCCGAGTTCGAGGTCTTCGATCTTGTTCTTAGGCGCGGCTTCGCCTTCGATGAGGTTGGTGAGTCGCTCCCGGTCTTTGCGGAGTTTGGCCAGGTTTGCCTGTGTGGCTTCCAGTTCGATGCGCAGGAGCTCGTCGTCAACCTTGGCAATGATCTCGCCTTCATTTAGCCATTCGCCCTTGCCTTTGTAGGTTTCCAACACACGGCCAGCGGTTTCAGAGATAACGAACATTTCCTTGAAAGGTAAAAAAATGCCGTCGGCTTCGAGGTGATTGGCGAGGGTTTCCAATTTGGGCTCAACTACTTCCACCGGGACGAATGCCCGGGTCATCTTAGAAAGTTCGGCTTTTTGTTCGAGATGTTTTTTATTGGAATATAGTTTCCAGGCGGCAAAAGCCACCGCGAGGATAAGGAGAAGCCAGAGTAGGGAGCGATTTTTCAAAATAATTGGGTGGATGTATTTTATAGAGTCATTACGTCATTGGGGTCATTGGGGTCATTGACAAAATGGGTGCAAGGAAGTCTGGCGCAAAATTTTGCAGGGATGCAAAGGTAGCAAAAGCCCAATCTCTAAAATCTCCCCTTTGCACTGGCCGCTCATTACTTAGTTTTGCACTCCAAAATTCATAGTATGGCCTTAATGACCCAAATGACGAAATGACCCTAATGACGAAATAACCCAATGACGAAATGACCCTAATGACCCCAATGACAAAATGACCTAATAACTCAATGACCACATTAATAAAAGCATCTTGCATAGCGCACCTCACCGACGCGCGGTATTTTGCCGCCAAGGAGGTTGATTATCTGGGTTTTAACCTCGAAGAAGGCACCGAAGGGTACCTCGATCCAATGTACATGAAAGCCATCCGCGAGTGGGTGGCAGGCCCGAAGATTGTGGGCGAATTCAGTCGCACTCCCACCCGGGTGGTACGGGAGGCGGCAGCATTTTATGGTTTGGATGTAGTGCAGGTGTCGGCCCAAAACCATGGGGCGCATTTGGCCGAATTGGAAGGATTGGAGCTTATTTTGGAAATAGAAATTGGCGAACTAGGGCTTCCGTTTTCTATTCCTGAACTGCAAGCATTTGCAGCCTACACGGACATTTTTCTGTTCAGTTTTTCTCAAACAAATGTTTCAAAATCAACCTTTTACGCTGAAATATATTTCTGGAGAGAAGTGTTTGCCTTACGCCCCGCTTTGCTTCAAGCCGACGTGCCGGCAAGTAACTGGCCCGAAATTTTGGAAACGCTCGGCCTTGCCGGATTGAGCCTCGTAGGCGGTGAAGAGGAACATGTGGGCATGAAATCATATGACGAGATAGACGATATTTTTGAAGCGCTTGGAAAAAGTTAAAAGTCAAAAGTTAACGGCCAATAGTCAACGGTCAAAAGTCAACAGTCAAAAGTCAACCATGCTTAACATCATCACCTACAACGTCAACGGTATCCGCTCCGCCATCTCCAAAGGTTTGTGGGAATGGCTGGGGGAGGAAAACCCCGATATTATTTGTCTGCAAGAAATCAAAGCACTCCAAAGCGATGTGCCCTTGCTCGAACTTGAAGCCCTGGGCTACCAACACCACTGGTTTTCTGCTCAGAAAAAAGGCTACAGTGGTGTGGCGACTTTTTCCAAAAAAGCCCCTACCCTAGTGGCTCAGGGCTGTGGAATGCCCGGTTATGACGGTGAAGGGCGCATTCTTCGCACTGATTTTGGCGATTGGACGCTGCTGAACTGCTACTTCCCTTCCGGCACCACAGGCGATGTGCGGCAGGATTTTAAGATGAAGTTTCTGGATTATTTTGGTGGCTGGATTGAAGCCCTAAAAAAGGAACGTCCCAAGCTCATTATCGTCGGTGATTACAATATTGCCCACGAGGAGATTGACATCCACGACCCCAAGGGCAACAAGAACAGCTCCGGCTTTTTACCCGAAGAACGGGCCTGGATGACAAACTGGCTGGCCAGCGGCTTCACCGACGCTTTCCGGTACAAAAACCCTGAGATGAAGGAATATAGCTGGTGGAGTTTCCGGGCGGGCTCACGCGGCAACAACAAAGGCTGGCGCATTGATTATCAGGCGGTAACGGACAATTTGAAGGACAAGATTTCGTATGCCAGACAACTGAACGATGTGGTGCATTCTGATCATTGTCCGGTAAAGATTTTGATTGATTTATAATGGAAAAATTCAATTTCTCCCTCTTTCGCCAGGTGATGCGCATGGTAAAACCCTATATCCGGGTTTTCTGGCTCACCGTGGGGCTTACCTTGGTACTCTCTCCCCTCGCGGTACTGCGCCCCAAACTCATCGAAAACATGGTGGACGACTACATCATCCCCGGCGATGTGAGCGGACTGACCATGATGGCCTGCGTCATATTGGGAGTACTGATTCTGGAGGTCGTATTGCGATATTTTTTCCTTTACCACGCCGATTGGCTCGGACAAGCCACCATTCGCGACCTGCGGGTAAAGGTGTTCAACCACATTACTTCGCTGAATCTCCGATATTTCGACAAAACCCCCATCGGTCAGAGCAGTACGCGGACCATCAACGACATAGAGGCCATCAACACGATTTTTAGTGAAGGCAGCGTGACTATTTTGGCGGATCTGGTGACCATTTTAGCGGTCTTGGCAGTCATGTTTTTCACTTCCTGGAAGCTGACTTTGGTGGTACTTTCGGTGTTCCCGCTCCTGATTTGGGGCAGTTACCAGTTCAAAGAAAGTGTGCGTAAGAGTTACGAAAACGTGCGCAATCACATCGCCACCATGAACTCGTTTTTACAGGAACGGATCAGCGGTATGCGCATCGTGCAGATTTTCAATGCAGAAACCCGCGAAGCCGATAAATTCCGTCAAATCAACCGCGATTACACTTCGGCCAACCTGAAAGCCATTTTCGCCTACGCTATCTTTTTCCCGGTGGTGGATATAATCTCGGCGCTTTCGCTGGGTTTGATGGTCTGGTATGGTGCCGGTGAAGTGCTCAGCGAAGAAATAACCATTGGGGTTTTGATTGCTTTTCCGCTGTACATTTCTATGTTGTACCGACCCATTCGAATGTTGGCTGATAAATTCAATACCCTTCAAATGGGCCTTATCGCGGCGGAACGGGTGTTTAAATTATTAGAAAACAACGACACGGTGCAAAACACTGGTACCCTTGCGCCTGAAAACCTGCGCGGCGAAGTTGCCTTCGACAAGGTCTGGTTTTCCTACTCCGATAACATTGAAACCGATGCGGTACTGAAAGAGGTGTCATTCAACATAAACCCAGGCGAAACGCTGGCCATTGTGGGTAGCACCGGCAGTGGCAAGACGACGATCATCAGCCTGCTCAACCGTTTCTACGAAATTCAAAAAGGGCATATCCGGGTAGATGGTCGCGACATACATGACTATGATGTATTTACGTTGCGCCGGCATATCGCGGTGGTGTTGCAGGATGTGTTTCTTTTTTCCGGCACGGTGTTGGAAAACATCACCTTGCGCGATCCGAATATCTCGGAAGCCCAGGTCAAAGAAGCGGCCAAAATGATCGGGGCGCACAAGTTCATCAAAAAACTGCCGGGCGGCTACGACTATCAGGTGATGGAACGTGGCGCCACGCTTTCTATGGGTCAGCGGCAACTGATCTCCTTCGTCCGGGCGCTCGTTTTCAACCCTGAAATCCTGATTTTAGACGAGGCCACGTCTTCCATTGACCCTGAATCAGAGGCAATTATCCAACACGCCATCGAAAAACTCATCGCACGCCGCACGAGCATTATCATCGCGCACCGGCTGAGTACCATCCGCAAAGCCACCAATATTTTGGTGCTGGATAAAGGGGAGGTGCAGGAATTTGGTTCGCACGAAGCATTGGTGGAAATTGAAAACGGGAAGTACCGGGAACTGTATGAAAAGCAGTTTTTGGCGGCGGTAGCAGCGTGAGGGTGGTTTCACGCAACGGCGTTATTTCACGCAACGTTTTTGTTTCACGCAACGGCGCAACGGCGCAACGTTTTAATTTGTCGTTGTACCGTTGCGTGAAACAACAAAACGTTGCGCCGTTGCGCCGTTGCGTGAAATAAAAACGTTGCGCCGTTGCGCCGTTGCGTGAAATAACGCCGTTGCGTGAAATAAAAACGTTGCGTCGTTGCGCCGTTGCGTGAAACAAAACGTTGCGTCGTTGCGCCGTTGCGTGAAACAACATACAGCCATGAAGCATCTCCTTTGGTACCTGGCGTTCTTCGCCTTCCTTTTTATAGGCGACCGCATTGCTGGGTTTCTCTTGCAAAAACAAGCCGCTTCGAGCCAGTTTCGGTATTCCCGACTTTACAGCAGATTGGGGGAGGCTGATATTTTATTGCTCGGGAATTCGCGCGGACTGACCTTTTACCAACCTTACATTGAGGAAATCACGGGGCTTACAACTTGCAATCTGAGTTACAACGGCCTTCCGATGGATGCTGCCAAATGCCTCCTGCTTGACTATCACGATCTAATGCACTTCGACGGCACAAAAAAGCCCGAAACCTGGTTGATAGACATCACCATGTGCGACCGGGAAAACGACGAACTACTGGCGGGATTTCTGATGTACACCCATCGGTCAAGACATCTCGATACGCTGATTTACAACAAGTTGCCCAAAGTTTGGTGGGGCGGACAAGTGTCTTGGCTGTTCCGCTACAACAATGAGATTTTCCAACGAACGCTGGCTTACCAAAACAAATCAGACCAGGATTGGCTGCTGGATCGTGAGATTCCAAAGAGTTTGTCCGACGAAGTTTCCAAACATTCCTTTAATTTGGAAATCCACCCGTATTTGATTCAAAATCTGAAGGAAACGGTAGTACTTGCCCAACAATCAAATATCAGAGTGGCGTTGATCATCGGGCCGTATTTTCCTGGATTTCAGGTCAAAAACCTCGATGCCCTTAAATTTGAAGTTGAAAAAACAACTGGGCTTTCAGTACACGATTACCGCGCTGCCTTGAGCGATCCAACTGATTTTGGCGACTTTATGCACCCGAATAAAAAGGGGAGTATGAAGTATATGGAACTGTTGAAAAGGGATGGAGTGTTGCCGTAATAACCTTCCCTTTGAGTGACTTCAAGAACTTTCATTAGTCTTAGCCTCGCATCCTCAACTCCCCAAATCACTGCATTTAAAAATCAACACATGCTCACCATGAAAAAATTCACAATTTTTACCCTCTTTCTTAGCTTCTTTAGCTTCTCTTCCTGCGATGTTTTGCAAGAAGTTGCCAACAAGGCACTCTCTGAACCTAGCATGTCCGAAATCGGCCAAGGTCTCAAAGAAGCCCTGAAAAATGGCATCAGCAAGGGTGCTGATGCACTTTCACAACGCGATGGCTATTTCAAAAGCGCCTATAAAATCCTGCTCCCATCCGATGTGCGCAAAGTGACGGACAAGCTCAAAAACGTGCCAGGATTTACCAACATTGAAAACGAACTGTTGGAAAAAATGAACCGCGGCGCAGAAGATGCCGCCAAAGAAGCCAAGCCGATCTTCGTGTCTGCCATCACCGGGATGACCTTCAGCGATGCCACCAACATCCTGCTCGGCAGCGACAACGCCGCCACGCAATACCTCAACCGCACCACCAGTACACAACTTTACGAAAAATTCAATCCAAAAATCGTGGCTTCACTCGACAAGATCGGGGCCAACAGCCTCTGGAAAAAAGCCGCTGATACCTACAACAAAATCCCACTCGTCACTAAAGTCAACAGCGATCTGGACGACTATGTGACTAAGGAGGCGCTCAAGGGCCTGTTTTCCAAAATCGAAGAAGAGGAAAAAAACATCCGCCGCAACAAAGGCTCACGTACTTCGGAACTGCTTAAAAAAGTGTTTGCTAAGCAAGACGCGAATAGAAAATGACCGTTGACTGTTGACTTTTGACCGTTGACTATTGACCGTTGACTATTGCCAGCCCACGCTGGGCCATGTCAATGGTCAAAAGTCAACGGTCAATGGTCAACGGTCTCATCGGTACCACTTCTTCAGCACATTCTCCCCCATTTTCCCCTGCGGCGTATAGTCGCGTTCCGGGTATCCTTCGTGGCCGCGCATATTGGGAAACCACTTCCAGAGAAAACCTCCTGCCCACCAATCTTCGGGCTGAAAAGTGGCAAAAAGGGCTTCTAGGCAATTTGCCTGGGCTTGCTCGTTGATGTTGCGTTCTTCAATCCCGCGCTCCAATTCCCAGTTGCGCCAGCCGCAACCATCTACGCTCAAGTAGCCGAATTCGGTGAATAATACGGGCTTCCCTTTTTCTTTACTGAGGTTTTTTAAACGTTCTTGAATGGGTTTCCAAGCTGTTTTTAGCTGCTCAACCTCTGGTGTAATGGCTTCAACCAAGGGGAAATACCCGCCCAAGCCGATGTAGTCCAGTTCGCTCCAAAATGGCACGCGCTCCCAGTCGTCCCAATTGGAGGAATAGGTGAGTTTGCCGCGATATACTGACTTAATTTTCTTGATAAGCCCCGCCCAATACTGCGGGCGTTTTTGAATAGCATTGTTGAATTCTGTGCCGATGCAAAACAGTTCGGCCCTCGAAGAATCGGCCAGTTCAGCAAAGCGCAAAATGTAGCGTTCGTAGGCGGCTTCCCATTTTACCCAGTCCTCCTCTGTTTTAAAATTGAGTGCACCCGTCCAGCCGTTTGGAATGTAAATTTGGGGCTTGAGCATCACTTTGATCCCGTGTTCGTGGGCGGCGCGGATAGTTTCCCGCACCCCCTCGGGGCGTTCGCCCCACCATTGTCCGCCGTACTCACTGAAACGTACATTTGGAACATCAAGTCGAGTGAAAGCGTAGGGAACCACCGAAATCCAGGTAGCTCCCACTTCTTTCACATGCGGCATAGGGTTGACTGGAAAAGGCTCCGGCGGTGCTACAAAGGTGAGCCCGTGTATTTTTTCGTTGGGTAAGATTTTACCTGCGAAAGGATAGTCAGGCGCTGGCAGCACCTGAGCTTCGATCTTGGGGGCAACCATCGGTTGCGAGGACTGGTTGCAAAAACCAAGGGTAAAAAGGGGGAATAATAACGCGAAGTAGTTCATAGGCTACATAGACATTAATTCTTATCGGATTTTCCTCCTTTAGACTGGGGTTCTTGGGTGGGTACAATAAAACCCCACAAATGCGCCATTTTCCAGTAAATATCCGTGTTGTCCATGATCCCGCTAAAATACTGAGCACCCGGACCGAAAGCAAGCACAGGCACCATCGTGGCGGTATGTTGCCCCGTGGTGAAGTCATAGTCAAGCACCTCCAATCCCTCACCCTGTTCCAGCCCCATGCCGCCCGTTTCATGATCTGCAGTAACGATGACAAGCGTATTACCGTCGGCTTCTGCAAACCGCAGAATCTCACCGATGGCAGCATCAAAATCGAGCATTTCAGCCACCGCCCATGGGCCATTTTTGGCATGACAAGCCCAATCAATTTGCGAGCCTTCAAGCATCAGGAAAAAGCCTTTTTCAGAGCGTTTTTTTAAAAAATCGGTTGCCAACCGCGCAGCAAGCGGGAGGTAGTCGCGCCCACCACCTACAGAATCTGGCTCACCCAGGGCAGAAAACCATCCAAATGGCTGTTTAGGATCGGGCATGATCTCTGAAAGTTTTTGTTTTTGAAAATCTGAGATCCAATATCCCTTTGCCTTGAGTTCGGCGTATAAATCGCGTTGATCTGTTTTGCGGTTATTAAAACTTTCCAGGCCTCCGCCAATAAAAAAATCCAAATCTGTTTGTACAAAGAACTTGGCAATATCCTCCTTGTCAGCCCTGCTTTTCGCGTGCGCTATGAACGAGGCTGGTGTGGCATGGGTGATGCTGGAAGTAGCAACAAGACCCGTGGCCAGCCCGTTTTTTTCGGCTTGTTCGAGGATGGTTTCGCAGTTTTTTTTATCTTTTGTAACGCCAATGGCGCCATTGTAGGTTTTACATCCGCAGGAAAACGCCGTGGCCCCGGCAGCCGAATCCGTGATGAGATGGCTGCTGGAGTGGGTTTTCATCAGTCCGGTGACGGGTAATCGCTCCAGATTCAGTTTGTTGCCGTTTGCATACATTCCGGCAGTAATCTGTGTAAGTCCCATGCCATCACCAATGAGCAGGATGATGTTTTTGGGGACTTTCGTGGTGTTCTTTTCAAAATTACGGGGTTGGTCTCTGTTGGCATCATTGCCAGCAATTTTGCCAGCGCATCCTGGTGCGAAGACGCTCGTTACTGCCGGAAAGAGTACCAGTACCAAGAGTGTGTTAAATCGTTTTACCATCATTTGAATCATTGCAAAAAAGTGATTTCACTACTGCGGCTTAATGAATCTTTCACTACGCCGATACGATGTATCTTTTCCCTGGCAAGGTTCGGATAATACCTTTGAATTCGAGGTTAAGAATGTGTGACGCAAGGACTCCAGGTGTAAATTGGGCAGCCAAAGTCAGTTGGTCAATCGGGATTTCAGGTTGGTTGCGGATAATGCTGACCAATGCCGTTTCATCCTGCGTAAGGTCTAGAAATAGTTGGGCCTGAGCTTGTTTGGGATTTCCTGGTTCACCCCATTGCATCCGATCGGCAATATCGGCAGCGGATTCGGCGAGTTTGGCGCGTTCGCTCTTGATTAAATAATTGCACCCTATACTTTTCGCATCGTGTGGGCGGCCGGGTACCGCAAAGATCTCTCGTCCATGGCGTTCGGCGTATTGTACAGTAATCATGGAACCGCCGCTATTGGCAGTTTCTACCACCAGCACCACATCGGAGAGGCCGGAAATGATCCGGTTCCGCATCGGAAAATGCTCGCGATCTGGCTTGGCATCGTGGGCATATTCGCTGACCAGGCCGCCATTTTCCATTATGCGCTGGGCCACACTGCGATGCTGGCTGGGGTAAATGCTGCCCAACCCATGCCCCAAAACCCCCACGTTGGCAATACCGATGGCGGAGGCTTTTCGATGCGCCGTTACATCTACACCAAATGCCAAACCGCTCACGATCAGCACATTGTAATCCCTGAGCCCGTCAACAATCTCTTCACAAAGGGCTTTCCCGTGATCGCTGGGCTGGCGGGTGCCGACAATGGCTACGATCCGTGGCATGTCAAAAATGGACAAGGAACTTCCCTTAAAAAAGAACATTGCGGGGCTGTCCTGACATTGGCGCAAGCGGGCGGGGTAAGCTGGGTCGGTATAAAACACGGGCTTCACATCGTGCTGTTCCATAAAAGCAATTTCGCGCTCAGCTTTGGTAAGCGGTTCAACGGCGCTTGTCAGTGCGTTTATGGTGGTAGGGCCGATACCGGGTATTTTATGCAATTCTCGTTTGCTGGCGCGAAATACCGCTTCGGCACTGCCACAATAACTGACCAGGGTTTTGGCGGTTACTGCGCCAATCTGTGGCACGAGCATGAGCGCGATTTGATGCTGGAGGCTGTCCATCTTGCGATTGGGAAATTAGGATATTGGAAATGGTGACGGGAGTCAAAGTTAAAACAGATTGCTTGATATTTACAAACATTTTGTCTCTTTTTACTTTAAAACCGTGTGAACCGCTCCGTGAACTCCTCCTTTTTTATACGCGAAACGGGCACACTCACCTTGTTAGGCATCACGACATAGCCGCCATCGCCGCGTATGTAACTGCGGATATGGCGCATATTGACCAAAAACTGCTTGTGGATGCGGAAAAAATCACCTCCAGAAAGCATTTCTTCCACGTCGCCCAAGGTCTTGGTAATCAGGTACATTTCGCCGGTAATCAGAAAAAATTTGGTGTAACTGCTGTCCGATTCACAGTACATCACGTCGGCGAGTTCGACGAAAGTGTAGCCATGGGCATACGGCAATGCGATCTTGTCGAAGCGCCTGGCATCGGGTGCATAAAGTTGCTGGCGGAGCAGGTCCAGTTGTGTTTTTTCCACCCGTTGTTTTTCTGCAACTTTATCCACGGCTTTGCGGAGTTCTTCGGGATTTACAGGTTTGAGCAGGTAATCCACCGCACTGTATCGAAACGCTTTGACTGCAAACCGATCGTAAGCCGTGGAAAAAATCAGTGCGAAGTTGAGATCGCCCAGTTCTTCGAGCAATTGGAAGCCGTTCATCACAGGCATTTCGATGTCCAGAAAAACAAGGTCAGGCTTCAATTTCCGAATGGCATCCAGACCTTTTTCGGGATCGGTGTATTTGCCCGCCACGGCCACTTCGGGGCAGGTTTCCATGAGCGTGAGGTGGAGCGCCTCTACGGCATCGGGTTCGTCGTCTATGATGAGGGATTTCATGTAATTGGTGATTTGTTTATTGGTGGATTGGGTGATTTGGTGATTTGTTTATTTGGGGATTTGGTGATTTGTTTTGCCAGGGCATGGTATCTGTGGCGTTAAAAAAATTAGGCTTGTTTTTCGCCGGAATTATTAGGTTAGAGTTGGATTTCTTCACTGGGACTCCGCTCAAATGCCAATCTTAGGCAAAACAAATCCCCAAATCCCCAAATAACCAAATCCCCATTCAAAGAGGTATTTCCATCACTACCCTGGTTCCTGATGGGCTGCCATTTTCATCGCTCAGATCAATGGTTTCGGAATGCGCCAATTTACCCGTGGCTTTGAGGCGTTCAGCGGTAATTTTTTGTCCCAGGCTTTTTTTAGTAAGGGCACTTTTGCTTTCAAGTTCGTTGGCGGCAGCGCGACCGATGCCGTCGTCTTCGATTTCTACACGGAGCAGGTTTTCGGCAGGAAGGGTAAGCCGCAGCCAGATTTTACCGCCTTCTTTTCGGTGCATGAGGCCGTGCCAGATGGCATTTTCCACGTGGGGCTGGATGAGCATGCCCGGGATTTGCAGGAAGCTGGGGTCAATTTCAGGGTCCATTTCCAGAGAAAACTGGAGTTTTTCTTTAAATCTCAAGCTTTCAATGTCCACATACAGTTGAAGCGCCTCCAGATCGCGTGCCAGGGTGATTCTTTCGGAGCGACTGTTTTCAAGCACAAGACGAAGCAGACTGCTGAATTTTTGGAGGTATTTGGCAGCGGTATCGGTGTCGCGTTCTTTGGTGTAGCGATAGATGCTATTAAGGCAATTGAAAATAAAATGCGGGTTGATTTGTGCCCGCAGATTGGCGAGTTCGAGTTCCGTGCGGCGGCGTTCCTGGCGTTGTCGGTAGGTGTAAAAAACGAAAGTCGCTGTAGCGAGCAATACCAACACTACCAATCCAAAAATCCAGGCTTGCTGCTGACTTCGGGCATCGCGCAGGGCAAGTTCGCGGGTTTGTTCGGCTTGGGCAATGGCTTGTTTTTGCTCAAACTCGTGGTTCAACTGGATTTCCGTGATACGGCGGGTATTTTCCAAATTAAGGACACTGTCGCGGGCACTGATGTGGAGTTTGAAAAAACGAAGCGCATCTCCCGGTCGGTTCTGGCGTTCGGCAAGCTGACTGAGGTCAAGATTATAGCGCTCGTGATATCCAGGGTCAGAAACCTGTGGCATAATCTTGCCTGCTTTCTGTAAGTATTGAGCTGCAGCGGACAAATCACTCAAATTAATCAGGCAACGCCCCATGGCCAGGAGGCAATTGAGCTCCGTTTCCGCCGTGGCGGTTTCAGGGTATTTTTTTAGAGCATCCTCTGCTTTTACCAACCATTCCTTCTCCCGCGAATAATCCTTTTTACGTTCCTCCATTCTTGCCATCGTCAAATAAAGCGGCACGATACCGGGGATATTTTCGGTTTTTTCCAGGATTCGGAGGGCGTTTTGGACGTAAAATGCTGCACTGTCAGGTTTGCCTATTCGGTCGTACAAGTCGCCGAGGAGATGGCTGCATGCGCACAATCCGTGTGGGCGATTGGCTTGGGTGGTAAGTTCCACACAAAGCCGGGCGTATTGCAGGGCCTTGTCCGATTGTTCCGGCATTTCAAAAAGATGAGATGCCAGCGTCGAAATGATATAAGTCATCTTGGCGGTATCCCGCACTTGCTCGTAAGCCCGATAGCACAACAAAAAGGTATCCGTGGCTTCTGGAGAGTGGCTTTCATACAAATGGGAGAAAGCGATGTTTCCCAGCGATTGCGCCACGCCGCGTGTGTTCTGGAGCTGGTGATACAAGTACAAAGACTCCCGGCCGTATTGGCGGCTTTTTTCATACGCCTTCATGGGCCTGAAGTAGTGGGTGCTAATGCGCCAAAACAATTGCGCCCGGCGGTGGATTTGTGCGGTATCCGTATTGGTGGGGATACTTTTCAATTCGGCAAAAAGCGAGTCCAGTTTGTTGTTTTGTGCTTGGCCATTTTTCGGGCTAAAAGCGCAAAAAAGCAATAGGAAGATTAGGAGTGGCTTGTGCATTTACAGAAGAAACCAATTTTGCAGAAAGGTAAATCCTTGTATTTGTCCACGCCCTGTGTTTTTAAGGAATGGTGAAAATCAGGCGGTTAATGGGGAAATTAATCTTACTGACCTTCGATTTCCCACCGTTCACCCGCCATTTTTCACTGTTGGTTAGAAACGGAATGCTCAAGCCTGTTGAGCGCTGATACCTTTCGGCATTCTTCAACATTTAAGAACATGGAAAGACGCGATTTTCTCCTGGCGGCAGGCTTGTTTGCCGGTTTTGCAAGCCTTCCACAGGCTGCGAAAGCAAATGCCCCGCTTTTTAGTAATTTTTCAGATCCCTTAAAACCAGTGTTGCTACCCGCGCTTCCGCCGCTGGATCACAAAGGCGGCATGGATATTCGGGTGTGGATGCGCTCCAGCATGACCAACGGTTTGTTTTCCAGCGTAGAATGCGCCGTGGCGCCCAAAGTCATGGGTCCACCGCCCCATTACCACAAGGAACTGGATGAATTAATGCAGGTACTGGAAGGTACCGCAAGTGTAATGGTAGAAGGTGAGGTGGTGGAAATTGGCGCCGGAGGCTGGCATTTGCGCCCGCGAAATCTAACCCACACTTTTTGGAATGCCTCCGAACAACCGCTACGGTTTGTGGATATGTATTTCAACCAGCCCTTTGAGGAATTCCTGGAGAAGGTCTTTTTTGAATACACCCCTGAAAAAGGGTATCCATTTGGCTCAAAAGAACGGGACAGCGTCATGAACCAACTCACCGAAGAATTCGGGCTTGTCTACGCTCCCACTGCAAACGATGAACGCAAAGCAATCATTGAAAAATACGGTCTAAAATAATTGCAACATGAAACAACTATTCATTCTCAGTTCCCTACTCCTCAGCACCCTGTGTAGCTGCCAAAAATCCAACACCGAGCTCCCTGCCGACCTCTTCGACGGCAAAAAACTCGAAGGAAAATGGACGCCTGTTAAAAGTACCGTCACACTAAAATACAATGATGGCACCGTGCAGAACGTCTCCGTGCCAGCAGAACCTGGTGATTTTCTCGAATTCAAATACACCAAAATCACGGGCCACAAATCGGAAGGCACGCTGTCTGCTGTTGCACAAAACACAGCCTCTTCAGGCACCTGGACGCTCGCTCAGGACAAGGCCGAGTTGGACTTGATTTACAACGCCACCGGAGGTAACCACTTCCAATACCGGCGGATTGATGAGCTAACTGAACACACGCTTATTATGAGTGCCGACGATAAAATGGTGCTGCTGTTTGTGGAAGTCAATGATTTGAACCAAAACGGAGCCAAAAAAATCACTGGCGGAAGTGTTTTTGAAGAATTCAAACGGTAGTTTTTCGCCATGTTAAAGATCATTTTTCGAATCCTGTTTTTGGGGCTTGGTCTCTTCACCACCTACACCTTCGGTCGCGACACCTTCGAGCCCATTTGGCATCGGTTGACTGGGACGGTGGTGGAAGGACGTATTTCAGGCTTTTTAGCCGGGCGCAATTCGCCGTCCGTACAGCGCGAACCTACTGGCGTTCGCAAGGGCAAAACCCGCGCTCGCAGACCCGTTTTTGTGTACCCCACGGCGCCAGCTGCACGCGACAGCCTGGAAGGCCGCAGTAGTACGGGCGGGTTTGTGGTGTTTGGGAATTATGAACTGAACGAGCGCGTCACAGTCGTATTTACCAAAAACGACCCCGCTAACGCGCACATTTTTGGTTTTCAACTCATATTTACCGCATTGTTGGTCACGCTCCTAGGCTTGTTTATGATTCGGATAGGCGTTCTGGGAAAGGCATAAATTATTTCATCATTTCTATTGATCCATCACATGAAATCTATTTTGATAAGTGGGTTGTTGCTCCTTACAATGTCCGTCCACGCCGCCACCTGGTACGTGGCCACCAACGGCAACGACAATAACCCCGGCACCCTGTCTAGCCCCTTCAAAAACCTCACCGCTGCCATCGAAGCCGCCAATCCTGGCGACGTAATCCTCCTACGCGGCGGCAACTACATCAGCCAGGAAATCCGCATCAACAAAAGCGACCTGCACATCAAATCCTACCCTGGCGAGTGGGCCGTCATCACCGCCGTCACCAATGTCGAAGACATCAGTGCCTGCCTTTGGTACAACGAACCAGAAACCACCGGCGGCTCGCTCGAACGCCTCGAAATCGTGGGCGGCTACTACTATGCCATCAAGTTCGAGACCAATTGGGATTGGGACAATTCCGTGCCGTTCAGCCAAAGGCGTGGCGTGAGCAACGTGACGGTGAAAGATTGTAAACTTCACCACAGCGGGCGCGACGGCATCAAACTCACCCCTGCCTGCGCCAACATTTCTATCCTGAACTGCGAAATCCATCATACGGGTTCTGGCCCTGGCGCATTGCTGGACTTCAACGCAGAAGGTATTGACAACGTGAATGCACCCAACCTAACTGTGCGTGGCTGCTATTTCCACGACATTGCCACCACGGGTATTTATGTTAAAGGCGGCGGTCGCAATTGCGTTATCGAAGGCAACAGGGTGGAAAACTGCGGCGAGGGCGGTATTTACCTGGGTTTTTACACCGATGCAGAATGGTTTGATACAGACTTCAACCCGACTTATTTTGAAAATATCAACGGCTTGGTTTTCAACAATTTAATCGTGAACACCCAACACGCGGGCATCGGCCTATGGGGCGCAAAAGATCCGCAGGTGTACAATAATACCGTCATCAATGGCGGGCAAGCCGAGCATGGCGGGCTTTTTTTTAACACGACCGATGTCTGGATTGACAACAACAACTCGGCGCAGGTTGGTAGTCAAAACGTGCGCGTCCAAAACAACATTTTCGTGCAATCCGCCAGTCAGGATTTGGCTATGGTACGGGTGCGGGAGAACGCCTTGTCGGGCAACAATGTCATTGATAACAACTTTTATTATGACACAAACGGCGCGGTTTTTCTCGACGATAACCTCGACTGGCAGGAATGGACTCTCGCGCAATGGAAGGCACAGACCTTCCGTGATCTGCACAGTTTTGATACAGATCCAAAACTCGACGCTACTTACCACCTGCTCGCCAACAGCCCATGTATCAATGCGGGGGTTGATATCAGCGTTGTCATACGAGATATTGATGGACACCTGCGTTCAGATGGCGCGCATGATGTGGGCGCGGATGAGTTTGGTTCAGTTACGGCCGTGCAGGGGGCATCTCAAATAACCTATTTCGATTTTAAAATTTTGGGCAATCCTGTTTCGGACCAACTTGTGATTGAAGTTGTTTCTGAAAAAAATATTGAAACCGTGGCACAAATCGTAGGTTTGGACGAGCGTGTTTGGTACAGCAAAACCCTGTTGATAGCAGCGGGAAAATCCTTGCATGCTTTTGAGGGGCTTGAATTGCCTTGCGGGGTTTATGTCTTACGGATGGGTAGCATTTCCAAAAAAGCGGTTTTAGGATTGTAGGATCATACTCCTACCGTCATCTGACCCGCTCTGTGGCCTTTAGCCGTGGAGCGGGTCATTTTTTATTTGTTCACATCGGGTTTAACCCCGTTTTTGGCCTCCAATTTGAAATGAACATCGCTTAACAAATCGAATAGCATTTGACTTGTACGATTTTTGCATCTTCATCGTTTCACCAGTTCCTTACCGCGACGCGCATCTCTATTCTCTTTATCCAAATTCATGAAAAAAGCAACCCTGTTCGCTGTAGTCAAGCTTTGTACCTTACTCTTGGCTATTCCCATTTTTGCCCAAAATCCTGTTTACAAAGAAACCACGAAATCAGGCACTGCGGAAGTGATGGACGTAGAAGCCTTTGCACCAAAACCCATTGACACACTCGTAGCCCCTACCATTATCGCATTTGGTTCCTGCAACAAGCTGACCAAGCCACAAACCATGTGGCAGCATATTATTGCCAATAACCCTCAGCTTTGGATATGGCTCGGCGATATCATTTATGCCGACACCACGGACAACCGTGCATTGGCGGCCCATTATAAACGCCTGAAAACCCTGCCCGACTATAAAAAACTGCGCTCCAAAACGCAAATCATCGGGGTGTATGATGACCACGACTATGGGGTGAACGATGGCTATAAAGACCATCCAACCAAAAAAGGCTCGAAAAAATGCCTCATGGATTTCCTGGACGTGCCCATGAACAGCCCGATACGCAAACGAGAGGGTGCATACAGTAGCTACACCTTCGGCAAAGGCGATCAACGGATCAAGTTCATCATACTGGATACTCGTTATTTCCGAGATGCGCTGGAAAAAGACACTACCCGACAACGTCGCTATCACCCCAATATGGAAGGCGATATACTCGGAGAAGCCCAGTGGATTTGGCTGGAAAAAGAGCTTCGCACCAGCACGGCCAACCTCAACATTCTCTGCTCCAGCATTCAAATCATATCGGAGGAGCACAAGCACGAAAAATGGGGAAACTTCCCCAACCAGCGCAAAAAACTGCTCTGGCTCATCGCCCATACCAAACCCAAAAACTTGCTCATACTTTCCGGTGACCGCCACATGGCCGAGGTATCAAAAATGCAGCTTGATGGTATCCCTTACCCACTGTACGACTTCACTTCCAGCGGCTTGACACACATCCGTACAAGCAACGAGGAAATAAACCGTTATCGGGTAGGAGATATGATCCTCAAACCGAATTTCGGCGTGCTTAAAGTCACCTGGAATGGCAATCGGCCCATTGTTGCAATGCAAGTGCGGGGACAAATGAATGAGTTGTTTCAGGAAGTGGTGGTACGATATTGAGACGATTTTTCGATTGGAACGATTGGTAGGATTGATTCGATTAGAACGATTAATTCGATTGGTTCGATTGCCTGATAATCGAACCAATCGTTCCAATCGAACCAATCGTTCCAATCGTCTAAGGGCGGGATCCCTCCAAAAAATACATGTCAATCTCCCCCTTGTTCTTAGCGGAGATTTTCCCTCGGTATGCACAATCGAATTCATCTTTCAACAAGGCATAAGTAGCGCCGCTCAGGTTGATCTTGCCAGGCTCGCTGCTGCTTTCCATACGCGCGGCGGTGTTCACCGTGTCTCCCCAGATATCGTAGGCAAATTTTTTCACGCCGACAATGCCGGCCACCACCTGACCGCTGTGTAGTCCAATCCGAATTTCGAAGGGGTGGGCCATGCCTATTCTCCTTTGTCGCACGAAGGCCCGGATTTCCAGCGCTGCCCGAGCAGCCATTCCTGCGTGTTCTGGGTTGGACACAGGCAGACCCGATACGGCCATATAGGCATCTCCAATCGTTTTTATTTTCTCCAGGCCATGCCGTTCAATGATCTCATCGAATGCCTTGAAGTTCAGGTGCAGTTCGCTGACGAGTACCTGGGGGGAAAGTTTTTCTGAGATCTGCGTAAAATCAACAAAATCAGTGAATAAGACCGTGACTTCATCGAATTGTCGGGCCATGGCTTGGCCACTTTCCTTGAGTTCATCGGCTACTTCGGCTGGTAGAATGTTGAGCAGCAAATCGTCTGATTTCTGTTTTTCCAACTGAATGATTCGGTTGGACTTTTGCTGGTTTCGGAAGTTGCGAAAAATGAAAAAGGACAGCAGTGACAGCAAGAGGAGGCCTCCGATATAAAACAATCGCTGCGTCTTTTGGGTCTGCAATGCCCGATCTTGAAGCTCCAGTTGGGTTTTCTGGAGGCTCACTTGAGTTGCCTGGAGATTTTTCTCGTTTTCCGCCAGGTTCAGTTGCTCTTGCTTTTCCCGGCTGAGGCTTTGTTCAAATTTAAGATCAGCCTGCGTTTTTAGGTAGGCCAGCTGTTGCAACGCTTTTTCCTTGTTTGCCAGACTGATTGCGCTTTGTTTGAGTTCCAACTCTTGTTGTTGCTGGGCGGCCAGAAGGATTTGCTGCTGGAGTTTTGCGTCGGTGATGATTTGGAATTGTCGCAGGGAATCTTCTTTTTTTCCAAACTCGAACTGTAAGGTCTTTTTGGTTACCTCTTTTTGTTTCTCCAGGTTGTCAATGCTGTCTTTAAGCCCGATATGACCTTGATATGCGAAATAGGCACTGTCAAACTTTTCCGTCTCCTCGTAAATTTTAGAAAGATTGAGCAATGCATCGCTGGCCGTATTGAGCGATCCGACACTTTGGGCCAGATCGAGTGCTTTCATTTCATAATCTACGGCTTTGGTGTAGTTTTTCTGTAGAAAATGGACGTTTCCAATACTGGCATAGTTGAAGGCGGCAGCTTTTTTGTCCTTGATTTTTTCTGAAATCGCCAGTGCGCGTTCGTGGTATTGGATGGCTGCGGGATAATCCATCAGATTGATGTACACATTGCCAATGTTTCCGAGGTTGTTGGCGATGCTGGATTGGTTTCCCAATTGTTCGTTAATCTTCAGGGCCCGTTGCTTATAGTCCAGGGCTTTTTTATAGTCCTCGAGTTGGGTGTACACGTTGCCGATGTTGACGAGGTTGCCGGCTACACTGCGCAGATTGTTGGTGCTTTCGCTGATAGCAAGCGCCCTTTCGTAGTAATCTATTGCCCTGGAGTAATCTTGGAGTTCGTTGTAAATGTTGCCAATATTGCCAAGGCTATTGCCCATGCCGGTTTTATTTCCCGTGCGCTCATTGATATTGAGCGTTTTTTGGTAATACTCTAAGGCGCGCGGGTAGTCGAATATGGAATAATAAACCAGACCGATATTGTTGTAGTTGTTTCCAATGCCCTGCCAATTGCCCAGACTTTCGTTGATTTTAAGGGCTTTTTGGTAATTATCAAGTGCGGAGGGGTAATCTGCCTGCGTCAGATTGTTGGCGCCCATGACACTGTAAGCTCCCGCGAGGAATTTTTTGTCAGGGAGTTTTTCGGCGAGTTGTATGCCTTTTTCAGCGTATTTGATCCCCGTAGCAGGGTCTATGGAATAGTAGCGACGAGCGATATCTGTTAGCAGTTTTGCGCGTACAGAATCTTCCTGGATATAGGTTTTTTCCAGTTGCAGCAACGAATCCAATTGCCGCTGCTGGCAAAGCCCTTTCATCGCAATCAAGAGGAGGAGCAAGAGGAGTCCAATACGTTGTAACATATATCGAAGGCCTTTTCACTGTTATTTCTCGCAGATGTTACGTGGATGTTTCTCGCAGATGTTACGCAGATGTCACACGCAGATGTTACGCAGAATTTTTAATCATGCTATTCTGCGTAACATCTGCGTGTGACATCTGCGTAACATCTGCGAGAAACAAATTTAATCCGCGATAAAAATCACGTTTACACAAGGCGTTACCCTGGTATCGTTGGTTGTGGTCGGGAAAGTGGCCAGGCTGGTGTTGTTGACGATCTCCCGGTATGCGTCAATGCGGATATTTCCAATAGTTTTGGGGAAGTTGAACGTGCCATTACCAGGCTTGGTAATGCGGTAAAAAGCATTGGAACGCACGGTAATGCCATATTGCACACCGCCTTGCAAAGAAATTTCGGGGATGCCGGAAAGTGCGCTTTCATGTACCTCGCTGGAATTGACATCTTTGGTGAGCATGACCACAGGTGTAGGCCCTGAAAGATCCCAAAGGGTCACACTAAAATCGCCCGTAGCAGGAATTTTGATGCCAAATTTGGTGATTTTGCCACTTTTGAGCGGGGTAAAACCAAAGCCGTATTCCCAGGCGTCCGCCGCATTTTCAACGGTATCAATGTTAATCAGGGCTTCATTGAAAAAATCGAAAAATGGACTTTCTTCTACTTCATTGGGCATTTCATCTTTAGCACAAAAAGAAATGAAGAGAGACAAAAGGAGTAGGCCCGCAAGGGTAAGGATCTTAGATTGCATAGTATGTGACTTGGTTGGGTGATAAACAGGTCACAAACTTAGACAATTTACCAGAAAGCCCTGCCAATGCCCTATTTTTGGCCGGACAAAATCTGAATTTATGCGCTTTTCAATACTTCCGGGACTGCTTGGGCTTTTATTTGCGCTCACGCTCTCTCTTTTACCCGCCGTAGCTTCAGCACAGGCGGGCGCTACACAGAAGCCCATCACCCTCGAAGACATCTGGCAAAAAGGCACTTTTACCGCCAAAGGCATCCCGGGTTTCAACTTCCAAAACGACGGGGTACACTTCAGCCGCCTGGAAGGAACGGCCATCACACAGTACGACCTGCGCACGGGTGAACGCTCCGGGACAATTTTCGATGCCGCTACTTTAAAGACTGATATACCTGCTTGGAAAGGAGCCTTCGACGGCTATTCCTTTACCACCGACGAATCCAAAATTTTGCTTAGCACCAACTCGACCCCCATTTTTCGTTGGAGCACCGAGGCCGATTTTTTTGTCTTTGACCAAAAAACGAAAAAGCTCTTGCGTCTCTTCGAGGAAAATGTGGTGTACATCAAGGACGGCTCTACAGCCGCCAAACAACGTTACGCTACCTTCTCCCCCGATGGCTCCAAAGTGGCTTTTGTAGTAAAGAATGACCTGTATTTCAAAGACTTAGCCTCCGGGAAAACCACTCGGGTGACCAATGACGGCAAACAAAACGTCCTCATCAATGGGGCCTCAGACTGGGTGTACGAAGAGGAATTCGAACTCGTGCGCGCCTTCCAATGGAGTCCCAACGGTCAATACCTCGCTTATCTCCGCTTCGACGAGCGCGAGGTGCCGGAAATGACCATGGATATGTATCGCGGTGGACCTTATCCCGAACCAGTCACCTTCAAATACCCGAAAGTGGGCGAAAAAAACTCGATCGTAACAGCCCATATTTTTGACTTGAATTCCAGCCAAACGGTAGCGGTAGACATCCCTAAACGGGATCGTAAAGAAGGAAGATTGGATGATTATCTCCCGCGCATCGTGTGGACGCCTTCAGGCAAACTTTGCCTCACTTGGATGAACCGCCACCAAAACACGCAACGCTTTTTTTTAGCAGAACCGAGCACTGGCACCTGCTCGCTTTTATTGGAGGAAGAAAGCAAGTATTATCTTGACCTACATGATCTTATCTTCCTTGCTGACCAGTCAGGTTTCGTGATGCAAAGCGAAAAAAGTGGGTACAATCATCTTTATAGATATGATATGACGGGGAAAGAGGTAACAGCCTTGACCAAAGGCAAATTTGACGTGACGGCCTTTTACGGCATGGACGAAAAAAACGGCAAGGTTTATTTTCAGGCAGCGAGTAAAACACCCATGGCACGCGAACTTTTTGAAACCAATTTGAAAGGCAAAAAGCCTAAAAAGATCAACAAGCCGATTGGCACAAACGGCGCTCAATGGAGCAGTACGTTCGACTATTTTGTACACAGTTTTTCGGCCGCCAACACACCGCCCCAATACGCCGTGTGCGATCGAAAAGGAAAGGTGCTGCGCAGTTTGGAACAAAACTCCGATTTGAAGGGAAAACAGACCGAATATGGCACCATTCCGGTCAATTTTTTCGATTTTAAAACCTCCGACAATGTGGAACTCAATGGTTGGATGATAAAACCGACCGCTCCGGAATTTCAAAATCAGAAACGTCCTGTGCTGATGTTTGTGTACGGAGGCCCCGGCAGCCAGCAGGTCACCGATGCCTGGAAGGGTGCGAACTACTGGTGGTTTCAGATGCTGGCCCAACAAGGCTATGTGGTGGCTTGTGTGGACAATCGCGGCACGGGCGGGCGTGGCGAGGAGTTTAAAAAGATGACTTACAAGCAATTAGGCCACTATGAAGTCGAAGATCAAATAGAAGCCGCGAAACATCTTGGGACGCTGGATTTTGTGGATCCTGAAAAAATTGGCATTTTTGGCTGGAGTTATGGCGGCTACATGAGCACCAATTGTATTCTGAAAGGAAGTGATGTTTTTGAGGCAGCCATAGCGGTCGCGCCTGTCACAAATTGGAAATGGTATGATTCGGTGTATACTGAACGCTACATGCAAACCCACGAGGAAAACGAGGACGGTTACGAAGAAAACTCACCCACGAATTTTGCCGACCAACTGGAGGGAAGTTACCTGCTCGTGCATGGCCTTGCCGACGACAACGTCCATTTTCAAAACACGGCAGAAATGGCCAACGAATTGATTGCAAAGAACAAACAGTTCGACACCATGATCTATCCCAACAACAACCACGGCATCAGCGGCGACAATGCCAAAATGCACCTGTACACCCTGATGACGAAGTTTTTGAATGAGAAATTGAAGAACAAAAAGGGGGAAAAATCAGCCCGGCCTTAGAGCGTGTTCGGGATTTTGGATTCGGTCTGCAAGCGGCAAATTTTGTTTCACTTATCGTTAAAATTTTCGTCCCGAGGCCTCGGGACTATGGTTGCAAATTTTGCCTCAATTGAAACAAAATTTGCTCGCTTTCGCCGCGAACCAAAATCCCGAACACGCTCTTAGTCGTTTTGAAATCCGATTTGCCTGCGCGTTTCCCAACCTTTGGGTGTTGTTTGCAGCCCGGCAATTTCGTCGGCACGGGCCTGGTTTTCTTGTCCGAGCCAGTGCAGCACTTCGTTCACATCGGCCAGTTCTTTTTCTAGTTCGCCCACTTTTGAGGCCAATTCCGAAAATGAATGGGTGTATTGCCGCAGGGCAATGAAGGCTCGGACTATGGCGATGTTTATTTGAATGGAACGCTCGCTATTTAAGACACTTGATAGCATTGCAACGCCGTGCTCGGTAAAAGCAAAGGGAGGGTAGCGAGAGCCTCCCCAACTTGAGGACGCAAATTGCGGCCTCAAGATTTTTTAAGGTTCACCCCATCTTTTCCACCGCCGCTTCCCACTCACCGTACACTTTGGCTAGCTCGGCTTTGAGGTCGCCGTATTTTTTCAAATCAGCATTGGCGCCGGGCTTGCTGTAAAAATCAGGCTCTGCCAATTTTTGCTCCCATTTGCCAATTTCGACTTCGAGATCCGCAATACGTTTCTCTTGTTTTTGTACGGCGCGCTCCAGTATTTTTTTCTCTTCGGGCGATATAGAAGGGACACTTTTTTGAAAGGTATCACTTTGGGCAATCGTCCCGTTAACGGCGGGTTGTTGATTGTTAGAAGCCGTGCGTTTCTCCACCTCGCGCATGTTGTCCAACTGGCGCTTTTCGAGGAAGTAGTTCACGTCGCCGAGGTATTCCTTCAAGTGGCCGTCGCGGAATTCTATCGTCCGGTCGGTCAAACCAGACAAAAATTCCCGGTCGTGGCTTACGATGAGGAGCGTGCCGTTGTAGTCCGCGAGGGCTTGTTTGAGCACATCCTTGGAAAGCATGTCCAAGTGGTTGGTCGGCTCATCGAGCAGGAGCAGGTTGAAAGGACGCAGCAGCATACTGGCCAAGGCCAGGCGGGCGCGTTCGCCCCCCGAGAGGGCAGCCACTTTTTTATCTACGTCTTTGCCGCTAAAAAGGAAAGCTCCCAGGATACTACGAACTCTGGTTCGCATTTCTTCGGGGCAGTTACTCTCCAACGTTTGCAACAAGGTGAGTTTGGGGTCGAGGGTCTCTGCCTGGTTTTGGGCGTAATAGCCTACCATTACATTGTGGCCGAGTGTGGCTTTGCCCGAGGTAGCGCTTTCTTGTCCGACAAGGATTTTAGCCAAGGTGGTTTTGCCTTGTCCGTTCTGTCCCACAAAGGCGACCCGTTCACCGCGAAGCATTTGGAAATCAACGTTTTCCAGGACTTTCACGGCGCCATACCGTTTGGTCAGGTGTTCTACTTTGGCCGTCACTTCGCCGCTTCGTGGGGCATCCGGGAAACGCAGTTTCATCGTAGACGTATCCATGTCGTCTATCTCGATGCGCTCCATTTTGTCCAGCTGCTTTTGCATGGACTGCGCCATCTTGGTCTTCGTGGCTTTGGCCATGAATCGGTTGATGGTGCGTTCGCGGTCTGCTATGAGGCGTTGTTGGTTTTCGTAAGCGTTCTGCGCCAGCTCCCGACGGTCTGTACTAAGTTCGACGTATCTGGAATAGGCGGCTTTATAGTCGTGGATTTTTCCGAGTACAATTTCTGCGGTGCGGTTGGTCACGTTGTCCAGAAAACGCCGGTCGTGACTAATCACGATGACCATACCGGTATAGTTGAACAACCAGTTTTCAAGCCACAGAATGCTCTCGATATCCAAGTGATTCGTCGGCTCATCGAGCAGCAGGAGGTCAGGTTGGCGGAGCAGCATTTTAGCCAACTCGATCCGCATTTGCCAACCACCGCTGAATTCGTCGGTCAGGCGCTTCATGTCAGACGATTGAAAACCCAGTCCGCCCAGTACTTTTTCTGCGTCGGCTTCGCTGGTGGCGCCGCCCAAATGGTGCAGGTGTTCGGTGACGTCGCCCATCTGTTCGATGAGTTTGTGATAATCGTCCGATTCATAATCCTCGCGCACCGAAAGTTCTTCACTGATATGCTGGAGTTCTTTTTCGAGTTCGAGTATTTCGGAAAAAGCCGTCATCGCCTCATCAATCACCGTCTTGCCTTTCGGCATGAGCATGTCCTGGTGAAGGTAGCCGAGTGTGAAGTGACCAGGCACCACCACCTCGCCTTCCTGGGGCGACATTTCCTGGGCGATGATTTTGAGGAGTGTGGATTTGCCCGCGCCATTGCGGCCCACAAGACCCACGCGCTCACCTGGTTTGAGCACAAAATTTACGCGATCCAGCAGGATGCGGTCGCCGTATTGGATGTATATGTTGGAGAGAGATAGCATAACGAGGCGCAAAGGTACGCAATTACACGTTCTTGCGGAAGGTGCAGTTATTTATTCTGAAAAGTTGAGAAATTTGCCGCAAAAACCAAATGTCCTTTTGAACAAGCAGCTAATCGCGTTCTTCAAAGGGGAACTCCAAAAATTCCACCGGAACCTCCCCCGTCAGCCAAACCCCGTTTTCAGACAAGTAAAACTTGTGTTTTTGCCGCGACATCTCGCCAGAACGTACCGTCAAAACCACCGCTTTCCCATGCCGACCCCCTACATTTTCAGCTGTTTGGCGGTCTTTGCTCAGATGGACGTGCTGCCGGCGCATAGAACGCAGCCCCTCTTTTCGGATGCTGTCCAGCGATTTTTCGGAAGTGCCGTGCCAGAGAATCTCGGGCGGTTTTTGTGGTTTTAACCCTAAGTCAATGTCTATGGAATGCCCCTGGCTGGCGCGAATGCGCAGACCGTCTTCAGAAAAAGCGAAGCGTTTTTTGTTGTTGGTATCCACCACGATTTGGAGGAGGGCGCGGTCGAAACGTTCGCCTTTTGCGGCGGATTTTTCTAATAATTCGTCCACGTTTGCCCAGCCTTGTTCGTCGAGTTGCAGGCCGATTTTTTCAGGGCGATGGCGGAGGATTTGGCTGAGGAATTTGGAAATGCGGACGATTTTGGGGTCGGAGGTGTCGGTTTCGTACATGTACAGTTCAATAGGTTGAATGTTAATAAAAACACACAAAAATAGGCCAGTTTATTGAGCGAAAAATCGGGAATGAAAATGGAAACTATAGCTTCTAAAATTATCTACTTTTGCATGTATTTTCACCCAAATAAAAGCATAATACAATGAACAAGAACCTTCTTTTCGCATCCATTCTATTCCTTGTACAATCTCAAGGATACGCCCAACAAAATTTCTTAGACACCCTCTGGAGCGGCGGGATTATGAGAACCTTCCGTGTTTATGTGCCCGCCATTTACGATGGACAGACGCCCCGGCCCTTGCTTTTTAACTTTCATGGAAATGGCGGCGGAAACGCCGTAAATTTTGAGAACCAAACCAAATTCAGAAGCGTTGCGGATACCGCCAACTTTATTCTAATAACACCCAATGGCACGGTAGACCCCACTTACCCACAATTTGGACAAATTTGGAACAATTTCACCTGTTGTACTCCTGTGGACGACGTGCTCTTTGTATCCGATATGATTGATTCTCTGGCAGGTAAATACAATATAGACCATACACGAATCTATTCTGCAGGCTATAGTAATGGCGGTTTTATGGGCTACGACTTGGCTTGCAAACTCAGCCATCGAATTACCGCAGTTGCTTCAGTGGCCGGTACCATGATTACCTCCAGGCTCCAATCCTGCAACCCCAGTCGGGTCGTTCCAATTCTTGAAATACACGGAACCTTGGATGGAAATGTACCTTTCAATGGTGGGCTGGTGAGCCTGGGAGATACACTGGCTTCAGTACCTGCTGTATTGGCGTTTTGGGCAAATTTTGATCATTGCGATGCCACTCCAACCATCACAAACCTGCCCAATATAAACACCACCGATGGGAGCACGGTACAACAGCACCTGTATGCGAATTGTGGAGATGGCTCCTCCGTGGAGTTGTTGAAAGTATTACCTGGCGGGCACACATGGCCTGGCCTACCCGGAGCGAATACCAACCGGGATATCATCGCCGAAAAGGAAATCTGGCGTTTTTTTAGCCAACACAATTTAAACGGAACCGTTAGCAACTCCGAAAAGCCAAACAAGTCGGAATGGGTATTTTTTCCCAATCCAGCCAATGATGTGTTACAGATCACGCTGCCAGAAAGAACAGATAAGCTTTCTATTCGTATTTCGGATGTTTTAGGCAATTTGGTGCTGCAACAATCCTTTCCGAACGCTACTTCAGGTCAAGTCAGTTTTGAGGTAAGCAGCCTTACGACCGGCATCTACTTTATTGAAATTCAAGAGGGTCTTCAAAAAATTCCTGCGCAAAAACTCCTCATATCAAGGTAGTAAGTGAGGAAGTAGACAACTTTGATTACCAATAATGAATATCATGAAAAAGGAATTGTCGCCAAAACAACGGGAAGAACTGTTCACCACCTTATCAGCCCGTTTTGCAAAAAACATGAACCGCCATTCAGGACTTGAATGGGCGAAAGTGCAGGCAAAGCTGGAACTACCGGCTGCCGAAGAAAAACTGTGGTCACTCAATGCCATGGAAAGCACCGAGGGCGAACCAGATGTGATTGGTCAGGACAAGGATACGGGCGAATACATTTTTTACGATTGTTCAGCAGAAAGCCCGAAAGGCCGTCGAAGTCTTTGTTACGACCATCAGGCGCTGGAGTCCCGGAAAGAACATAAACCAGAAAATAGCGCTACTGAAATGGCCGCTGAGATGGGCATTGAGCTTCTAACCGAAGCACAATATCGAGCATTGCAGGAACTCGGAAAATTCGATACCAAAACATCGAGCTGGATTGTAACACCCCCTGAAATTAGAAAACTCGGAGGCGCCCTCTTTGCCGATTTCCGCTATGGAACTGTTTTCATATACCACAATGGCGCAGAGTCCTACTATGGGGCCAGGGGATTCCGGGGCTCGTTGAGGGTTTAAAACACCGCCCTCACCTGCGCCCTAGCCACATGCACCACCCGATTCACCCCCGTCTTTCTCCCCTCATAATTCAAACTCAGCTGCATTGATTTTGAAAGTTGACGATCCAGCGTCAGGTTCCAAAGGAAGTTTTTGCCGTCCTGCAAACCCTCCAGCATCGCAAACGCCACCGCAGAGTTGGGCGCTCCGGTGTAGCGCACATCTGCAAAAGTGCCTTTCAATCGCAGCGAAGTTGCGGCTTTGAACCCTTGTGCATTGGCTTTGGAGGCAGGGTTCCAGGTCAGTTCTGCCGTCCAGTTGGTTTGATCGGCGCGTTCAGCGGCAGGAAGGGTATTGCGACTGGTTTCCCATTTCATATTGGCCACCATGCGAAAGCCGCGAATGGGGAGCCAGGTTATTTTGGGACCAAGTTCCCAACCTTCAATCTGGTAATTTCGAGAGACAAACGCCTGGTTTTCACTACTTTTCAACGAATTTACAAAATCTGCCTCTGCGCTCCATCGGCGACTGAGGTTGGCGCGGAGATGTAGGGCGTAATCACTGGCCCGGCGCTGCTCAAAACCCGTGGTAAGCGCCAATTGGCTGCGGTTGTCGCCCGCTGAAATCGAGGCGTCCCAGTCGGGCTGGGCACGGTTGATGAAAAGGATGTTCCGTATCGTGGAACTCAGGGTAGCCAGCGCAGTGTCGGCCACGCTGGTTTGGAATGGATCCCAGGCCCGCACCCCACCTGCTCCGGCAAAGGTTCGGCGGTTGATTTGCAGGGTGCTTTGGGTGGAAAGTCGCCCCACTCTTTTCCGCCAGCCGCGCTTCGCAGTGGGCCAGAGCAGGCGGGGTTCGAGCCGCAAGGTCTGATTGAGCGCCACGTTGTTGGTACGCACATAATCAGGCGTCGTCACGGCTACGCGCACATAGTTCGCCTGATCCTGAAACACCGCAATTTCCATCTCGTCCACCTGCAAAATGCTGTCTTGGTTGCGGTCTATCCAGCTGAAATTTCCTTCTCCGGGATTCACGGCGAGGTAGTTGAACTCGATGCGCGGGCTTTGTCCGGAGCCCAATTCGTAGCCCGTGGTGAAGCCCAGTGCGTTTTTCCAGGCCGTCAGGCTGTAATCAGCCCTGCCGAGATAGGTGTTTTGGGGTTCCTCATTGGTCAGCTCGGGGGCCAGGATACGGAGGCGGCGGAGGGTGAGGACCCAGGTTAACTGGTGATTGGTGGAGTGGTTTTTGGTGATTGGTGGATTGGTGATTGGTGGATTGGTGGAGTGGTGATTGGTGGAGTGGTGGATTCGACGGGCTGCGTTATTCCATGAGCCATTCAAGTTGAAATCTCGGGCTTCGGTGTTTTGTTGGAACAAATCGCCGGCGGGAGCGTAATCGTTTCGTTGCGAAAGATGCCCGCCGAACTGCCAGGCACCTTGATTTTCAGGGGTTTGAAAATAAACTCTAAGCAGGTCGTACCAAAAACTCACCCCGGAAAGGGTGTCGGCTTGGGCAGCGCGGCGGGCATTTTTTTCGCGTTCTCCATAAAGGCCAACCTTGAACAAAACCCGCTGAGAAGCACTGTCATTTTTTGCAAAAAACGTCTTGGAAAAATCCGCCTTCGGGCGTGAAAAACGGGTGCGCTCCGTCTGCCCATTGGTCTGCAACAAATTGGCTTCGCCAGCAAAACCCCAGCCAGCACGTTGCAAGCGCCAGCCGCCCGAATGCCGCGCACCCTCGTAAAACCCTTCCCGCCGAAACGCGCCAAATTCGTAACGAACTTCTCCCAACCTGTTCTTTTCCAAGGATATACCTGCCTTGGCCAAATGCTCTGCCGTGGTGTCCTGACTTATTCCAATATTCCAGTCCCGCACAAATTCCGCTGGTCGGTAGGGATTGAGCGGACGAAAATCGCGCGCAGCAAATTCGTAATTGGCGAAAAAAGTGCCGCGATACGACCTCGGTGGCATGGCCTTCAGGCCGTCGGGAAAAGGGGCGTTTACGCCCCGCAAAGCATTCGAATCCAGCGCCGTAAACGGCGCTACTCCCGACGGCCTGAAGGCCATGCCACCCATCTCACGTTTCCCAAAACCAAAGTCCTGGCGCCAGCCTACTACCCCCGCCGCCCCCACATTGTCCGCATTGCCCAAGGGCGAAAAACGGTTCAGATCACGAGTGCTCAATGCGATTTCCGCCTGAAGTTTGGAATTTTTAAAAGGTTGAAAATCACCACCCAAAGCGTACAATTGCCGTGTTTCTGGTGCAACGAGGCGCACAATGGGCTCAAAATTGCCCGTCGGCTGACAAGTGATGGGGTCCGGCGGACTCCAGCGGAACACCCGCCCGTTGGCGGCTGTTTTTGCCAGCACATAATTGCCCTGTCCAGAGGACACTTCAGTAAAGCGGGCGGCATAGCGGGCGGAATCAGGGTGGGTGCTGTACCTTAATACTTGCCTCGGCTGGCCACAAAGCATGGTGTCCTCCAAACTGTACAATACCCGCGCCGGATCGAATGCATCCAGCGTATCAATACCCGGTGCATAAGCGTTTTGCAAATCATCGCCGACTTGTGCGAGTCGGCTGCGTTCGGTCAGCGAGAGTTCCTGCGCCCCGCCGTTGTTGCGACTGTCTTGTTCAGAGTAGAGGTTGAAAAAGAGCTTAGCACGGGGCATTTGCCAACTGGCATTGGCCGCCACCGTGGAGCGCAGGTAGGTCTGCACTGCGTACTCGAATTCGACAATGATGCGGATGTCCTTCGTGATGAGCCGCCTTGGGGTGAAGCTGAGTTCCCCTAAATTATAGTCTACCGTGTAATCGTCTTCCTGTCCGCGGCGAAGTAACTGACCGTCGGCAAAAACTTTTTCGGTGCCTGCCAATACAATGATAAAACGCTCACCCTCAGCGCCTTGCAAACGGTAAGGCCCCTGATTTCCTTCCTGACCTTGGATGATTTGGCGGGCAAATTTGCCTCGGGAAATGGCGGCGGCGGAACGAAGCCGGATATTGGGATATTGGGATAATGGGATATTCGTAGAAGCTGGTTTTTGGGCCTTTTTACCCGCCGTAGGCTTGCCGAAGGAGGGTGATACTTTTAACTTTAAACTTTCAACCGTTACCATGGCCCCCTGCAGCCTTTTGAAATAATTCGAAAAATATCCGGCGGGGCGTGTGAGGTCAAAATCGCCGGCGGTAAGGGTGGCGTTTTTCCGTTTCAATTGGATAAAAATCCGGTCGAATTCCTGGAGTTGGCGGGTGGTGCCGTCGGGCTGGAGTGGAATGGTATTGTCAGAAAGTGCGGCGGTGAGTTCGAGGTCGTTGCCGAGTTTGCCGTTGAGTTGGAGGTTGAGGTTGGAGTTAAAAACAAGGTTTTGACTATTGCCAAAAGAAAGTCCGCGGGTGTAGGCCCCGGAGGAAGAAAGCCCGCTTTGTTCCCAAAGTGGCTTGCTGGGTTGATAAGGCTCGTAATCAAATTCAATGGCATCAGCATTCAAGCGGCGGCGGATGGCGATGGTATCGAGCCGACTGATTTTTGCGCCCAGGTCGAAGGGGAAAATCCGGTAGCAGACAAGAATTTTGGAGCAATTCGGAAGCGCCAAACGCAGCGCAGCCGTGTCGGTGCGGAGCCGATTGTTTTCCAGTTTGAAAAACCGGGGATCTGTTTTTTGTCCCGAAAAAAGATCGGTTACGGAAATCAAAGGCACCGCAACCGTGAGAGAATCAAGCGTTTGTATTGGGTTCCGTGCATCCAGTACCCGCTCGCGAAGGTTGGAGAATTGAGCCTCGGCGGAGAGGGGAAGCATCATAAATAAGGCCAACTTCCCGAAAGTTCCAAACTTTCGGGAAGTTCTCTGTACCAGCAAAAGATTCTTCCAGTATGACAAAAAATTATCCAAATCAGCAGGAAAGGTAACGCCGAGGCAGGGACGTTATTAAGCAGAAGAGCGTTGCCTGCTTCATTGTTTAGAACAATCGGGATTCTGGTATGTTTGTTCCCCAAATTCTTAAGACATTCACATTCTCACGTCTCTCACCTTCTCACGCCGCTCCCATGAAAGTCTCCGCAACGCGCCGCGCCCATTTTAACGCTGCCCACCGCTTGCACAATCCAGCCTGGACAGACGAAAAAAACCGCGAAGTGTTCGGACTTTGCAACAATCCCAATTATCACGGCCACAACTATGAAATGGAGGTGCGGGTAACGGGTGAAATTGACCCTGATACAGGTATGGTCATTGATCTAGGCTGGCTCTCTAATCTCATTAAAACCGAAATCGAAGCACGATTCGACCATAAAAATCTGAACCTCGACACCGAGGAATTCCGCAGCTTGATTCCTACCGCAGAAAATATTTGTCTGGTCATTTGGCGTATACTTCGAGGCCTTTTGCCAGAAAATCTTGACCTGCATGTGCGGCTGTATGAAACGCCGAGAAATTCGGTGGAAGTCGGTTGATTTTGGATTTACGATTTACGATTTTTTTGATCCGAAGAAGGTAGAATTCGTTCCTTTCTTCGGATCAAAATAATCGTAAGTTCAAAATAGTAAATCGTAAATCGTAAATCGCGTCATTCTGCACAATTCTGATTGATCCCCAATACATAGTACCGAATTGCACTGATCTCTCCCGCCAGATTTGAGCCCAAAAATCCTTGAATATCAGCATCTTGCACGCTGGTTTTATACTGTGCCAAAAATGGCTTGCTAAGGGGGGTGTAACTCCAGTGCCATTTTTCTTCGTGGTAACCATGCGGCCTTCCCGCAGTATAGGGTTGACAAAACCCAAATTCATGGGCGTGGGCAACGAGCCATTCGTACACTTTTTCGTGCTTGCCCCCTTTTTCGAAGGCGGGGTTGTTCAGATCGTTCAGGTCAATATCAGTGCCCCAATGGTGGCGCGAAGAGCCTGGCATGGACGAGTATTCCAGGATTTTTAAAGCGCGGGTTTTGGGCTCAGGAGCCTCATTGGCAAAACGTCCCCATTTACCCTCCCAAATGGCTTTTTGCTGTTCAAAATTTCGGGTGGAAGAAATGATTTTGAGGGAAATGCCTGATTTTTGGGCGCTTTCATACATTTTTTTGAAATCTTCAAAAGCCTCCTTGCGCAACATCATACCTGTCCTGTCGGAGTATGGTTTGCCCACAGTCACAAAATCCGGGTGCTCGACAGCATTGAATTTCCCGAGTAGATATTCCTTACTCACCAATGCCGCTGCTGGCAGAGAATCATTGCTGCGCCGAATAGAGGCGGGCGTCGTTTGGGGCGCCGAGGTGTCGGCGTTTGCACAAGCGATGAGTATAACGAAGGAAGAAATTATTGCAAAAGGCAAATCATTGATTTTCAACATCTTCAATCTTTTTTTTCAGGGCTTCTTTGGTAAATGTGCCGGCATCGTGCCAGAGGCGTTGGCCGTTTTTGTAGAGCATGAAGGTGGGTACACCCATCACTTTCATTTGCACCGCGAGATCGGTATTTTGATCCACGTCAATTTTGAGGATGCGCACCCTGTCCCCCAGCTCCGCTTTTAATTCGTCGAGCACAGGCCCCATGGCCCTGCAAGGCCCACACCAGGTAGCCCAAAAATCAATCAGCACGGGGGTGTCTGATTGGACAAGTTGTTCAAAAGAGGATTTCATAATAGCGGCAAAGGTATAGTCGAATGATTCGATTTTTGAAGATTAAACCGATTGATTTGATTGACTACCAAAGCTTTGTAAGACGACTTCGTTCAAAACCACTCTGCATTAACTATATTAAAGTGGTCAAACAGTGGTTCAAAAAGACGTTCGGGCTATTTTGGACGAGTAACTGTGCCGGGCGCTCGACTTTTGGACGTTGGATATTTGGACGTTGGACATTGGACGTTGGACTTAAAAACGTTGCAAAGCCATTAGCTATGAATCCCAATGTCAAAAGTCTAAATATCCAATGTCCAAATGTCCAAATGTCCAAAAGTCCAATGTCCATCGTCCAATCATCCAACGTCCTAAACACGAAACTCCTTCATTCCACATTGTTTTTGCTCGCACTTTTGGCTTTTTGCTCAAAATCTTTTGCCCAAAAACCAAAACCTGAAAACCCCGACAAGGCTATTAAAGCCGTCATCAAGCGCTTTTTTGAAGGCATGGAAAGGGGCGACACGGCCCTTTTGAAAAGCAGCTGCACTGCCAACATGGTACTCCAAACCTATATGGCCGACAAGGAAGGCAAAATGCAGGTCTACACCGAAGAATTTGCTGATTTTCTAACCATGGTAGGCTCGCCCAGCACAGACCAGTACGACGAGCGCATCAAGTTTGAGGCCATTCACGCCGAAAAATCACTCGCCAGCGTGTGGACGCCCTACTCCTTTTATATCAATAGAAAACGTTCTCATTGTGGCACCAATTCCTTTCAGTTAATTAAAACTGCCGAGGGCTGGAAAATACAATACATCCTAGATACCCGGCGAAAACAAGGTTGTGAGGGGCAATAAACATCCAATGTCCAACACAGAATGTCCAACGTCCAAGTACCGTACTGCGCGCCGCAACGGGCAAATTTGGACATTGGACATTCCTTGTTGGACATTGGATATTGAATAATATTGTCGCTGACATTGCAAAAAATGAGCTCTGAGGCAAAAATGTTAAGGAAATTGCTTGTGCGGATACAAAACGCTCTACTTTTGGCGTTTGCAGTCCCAATCAAAAACAATCGGTTTCCACTCAAACAGCACCTCTTATCTTTATGACACTCAACGCCTTTCTGAGCGCATTCTTCTTCCTTCAGGCTCCTGGCACCTTGCCAGCCACCACCAAAACGGAAGAGACACAAAGTCTTTTGGACATCATCCTGGGCAGTAGTACTTCGGGCCTTGTCGTGATGATTATCCTGTTCATACTTTCAATCGTCGCCGTTTACATTATTATCGAGCGCTATTTTACCCTTACCCGTGCCGGGCAGGTGGATCACAATTTTATGAATTCCATTCGCGCCAGCGTCGAGAGCGGCAACCTTCAGGCAGCCAAAGCACTCTGCCAAAGCGTGGATGCGCCGATGGCCCGAATGGTAGAAAAAGGACTCGACCGTATTGGCAAACCTTTGGATGACATCAATAAATCCATCGAGAATGTCGGCAATCTTGAGCTGCTCAAACTTGAAAAGAACCTTTCGACGTTGGCTTCCATTTCCGGCATTGCACCGATGATTGGTCTTTTGGGTACTGTTATTGGTCTGATCATTTCCTTTCAGGACATGGCCAACGCTGATGTGGTGACACCTAAGGTACTTTCCAATGGTATTTACCACGCCCTGACCGCAACTGCTGCGGGTCTGGCGGTATCCATCATTGCAATGGCTGGATTTAACCTGCTCGTTACGAACCTCGACAAGGTTATTTTCAAAATGGAAAACACTGCGGTTCAGTTCATGGACCTTTTGCAAGAACCAACTCGTTGATTATGAAGGGATAAAGCGATGGAGTGATAAAGTGATTTACACTCACCAATCACGCTGCCATCGCTCAAATCACTTTATCACTCCATCACCCTATCACTTCATAAATATATGGGACTCAAACGCCGCCAAAGGGTAGAGCCAGAATTCAGTCTCGCAGCCATGATCGACGTGATCTTCCTGCTGCTGATGTTTTTTATGCTTACCTCTAACTTCGTCACCCCCAACGCGCTAAACCTCCAGCTGCCTTCGAGCACTTCTAAAAGCATGGCTTCCTCAGAACTGGCTGTTTCAGTGAATGCCGAGGGCAAGTTCTTTATTGACCGCACCCCTGTGGCTGTTGCCAATTTGGAAAGCGCATTAAAAGCGAAAATCAGAGCAAGCAAACTGGATGCAAAAAACACCACCATTACCGTTGCAGCAGACAAGGCCGCTTCTGTTGAAAACATGGTGATTATCCTCGAAGTGGCCAACCGAATGCGTTTAAAAACAATTTTGGCAACGGATCCGCAAATGCCCGCCAATAAGTAGGCATATCGAAGCATAAAACAAGCTGAATCCTTAAAGCGATGTGATTTATTTGGAAAGGTTTGTGCAATTCCATTCGAGAATTCATCCCTGCTCAAAAAATATATTCAGATATGAAAGCCGTTGTAAATCAGGAAGAAAATCGCACCAAAGCAGCCATTGGCAGCACCTTGTTTCACGCACTGTTGCTTGCTGTGCTGTTTTTTTATGTGCTTCCAGCGCCCACCAATCCTCCACAAGTAAGCACTATTGAACTTGATTTTGGCGGAGGTGGCGGTGACAATGCTGCAGCGGGCGAACCCGATAAGGGCATGAACGATGACTATACCCCATTGGGTGAAGAACCTGCACCTACGCCCTCGAAACCTACAGAGGTTGCACCTGACCCTGCACCCACCCCAACGAAATCGAACACAACACCTCCTCCTCCTACCGCTACTTCGGATGATCCGGATGTTGCAGCCATGAAGCAACAAAAAGAACAAGACCGGAAAAAGCAGGCCGAAGCAGACCAGCAGGAACGCGCCCGCCAAGCAGAGGTAAACCGTCAGCGTGAAGCGGCCGAACAAGTCAAGCGTGACGAACAAGCCAAACGAGATAAAGTAAAAAATAATGCCGGCAGTGCATTTGGCAAACCTGGCAGCAGCGGACAAGGTGCTGGCGGCGGCGGAAAACCCGGCAACGGCGGCATCAATGGCGGAACGGGCGACAACCCATTTGGTAAGAGCAATGGGGATGGCGGTGGTACCGGGGGCGGATCTGGCACCGGAACAGGCGCTTCTATTGGTGGTGGCTTGGGCGGCCGTGCGGTAGTGAATCGTGGACGGATCAATGATACTTCACAAAAAAGCGGCAAGGTCGTCATCGAGGTCTGTGTAAACAGGAGCGGTAGCGTCGTAAGTGCCGACTATACCCAACGCGGCTCTACGACCAGCGACAGCGAATTGAAAGGCAAAGCAATACAAGCGGCTCGTGGATACAGGTTCGCAACTTCTACCGCTGACCAGCAGTGTGGTACGATTACGTTTAATTTTACTTTGAAATAAAAGCGATAGTCTCAATTTGGATGATAGTGATCGTCTCACTTAGAGTGAGACTATCACTATCGTCCCCAGCCCGGCAGGTTTCTAGAACCTTCCGGGCTGTGTTTTTAGTGTAGAACTTTCACTACATTTTTCCCCTCTTAAATGCAAAATCGCCCTACCTTTTCGCAGTAAAATGGACATTTATTCCCGCAAATCGTACTGGAAATGGTACCTGGCAGCAGGGGGCGCACTCATTGTCATCCTCTCACTCGCCTATACCCGCTACCTTGGCAATCAACTGGCTGAACGTGAAAAACAACAGGTTGAACAATACCTCGAAGCCCAACGAACGCTGGCCAGCTCCGGCGGCGACCCTTACCAATCCTTTTACTGCGACATCAGTTTTCAACTCAAAGTAGTACAAGGCAACACCACGGTGCCCATCCTCTTGCTCAACGAGCGCGGCGGCATAGACGGCTATACCAATGTAGGAGAAGACGAAAACGACAGCATCTCTACCGAGGCTCTGCAGCGCGTGTATGAAGGTATGTTGGCGGAAAATGCCGATACCATCCATGTGCCCGTTGGCGATGACCTGCAAATCGTAATGTATGGAAAATCTCGCCTGATGAAACTGTTGGAGTGGTATCCGTATATTCAGTTGTTCCTCATCGGAGTTTTTATCGCGTTTGGATATGCGGGGTTTAGCGCCTCGCGAAGGGTAGAACAGAACAAAGTTTGGCTCGGCATGGCCAAGGAAACCGCCCATCAACTGGGCACCCCCATCACCGCGATTTTGGGCTGGATCGAAACCCTGAAAGACATCAATGAAGACCGACCCGACAACCAGGAGATGCTCCTGGAGCTGCGCAACGACGTGACCCGCCTCGAACTCGTGGCCGACCGCTTCTCCAAAATCGGTGCAACGCCTGAACTTACTCCCGTAAACCTTTACGAACAACTGGAGATTTGCCGTGTGTATATGCAGCGCCGGGCACCGCGCAAGACCGTGTTTGATTTTCCAAAACCAGCGGAGCAAGACCCACTTATGGTATTCCTCAACCCACCACTTTTTGATTGGGTCATTGAAAACTTACTCCGCAACGCCATAGACGCCATGGAAAGTGGGGAAGGGAAAATTACAGCCCTGATATACACTGAAAGCCGATGGGCATGTATTGATATAAGCGATACTGGCAAGGGGATTGCTTCGGGCAAACACAGCACGGTATTTAAACCAGGATACTCCACTAAAACGCGGGGATGGGGGCTCGGTCTTTCGCTGGCAAGGCGCATCATGGTGGAATACCATCAAGGGCGCATCTTTGTCAAAAAATCGGAGGTCGGGAAAGGCACCACGTTTACCGTGAAATTGCCTATTAATCGGAAGTAACTTCCTGGACGTTGGACTGTTAGATATTGGACTGTTGGACGTTGGACTGTTGGACGTTGAACAGCTATCCTTGGCACCAAAATCATCCCACTGAATCTTAAAAATCTTACATCTTCCAGTCCAATGTCCAGTAGTCTAACGTCCAACTGTCCAATGTCCTAACGTCCAACAGTCCAACGTCCTACAGTCCAACGTCCAACAGTCCAATGTCCACCAGTCCAACAGTCCCAAACACCCTGCTCATCTTCATCCGAAACCCGCAATTGGGTCAGGTAAAAACCCGCCTTGCGCGTACTCTCGGCGATACGGAAGCCCTGCGCATTTACAAGATACTTTTAGAAAAAACGCGCTTCGCTGCCCTTGGCTGCCAAGCCGAACGGTGCTTGTTTTACAGCGATTTTGTGGACGAGCAGGATGATTGGTCTCCAGCCTTTTTTCAGAAAAAAATCCAAGACGCTGGTGATTTGGGCCAGCGCATGCAATCTGCTTTTCAACAAGCTTTTGAATCGGGTGCCCAGAAGTCCCTTATCATTGGCAGCGATTGCCCCGAATTGAGTGGCGCGGTGCTACAGCAGGCATTTGACCAGCTTGACGAGGCTGATTTTGTAATCGGCCCAGTGCCGGATGGTGGCTATTACCTCTTGGGTATGAAGACTTTGGAACCTTCCGTCTTTCACAATATTGAATGGAGTACAGAGACCGTCCGAACAAAAACAATTGAACAAATTCTGGCTGCCGGGAAGACGTTTAAGCTTTTGCCCATGCTCACAGATGTGGATACAGAGGAGGATTGGCGGGGCTTAATAATGAGGTAACCAGCACTTTACCATTTTTTCATCATTCGTTAACGTACAGTTTCCTGGCACCGGCTAACGCTGCTGCTACATTCGTGCCTTTCTTTAAATTCTTCAATTTGATAAGGCATGAAACTACCTTTCCACAAACACATTTTTCTGAAAATGCTGTTTTTAATGCTTGTAAGTCAAGCATTTGCACAGCAAACATTTGTTCAAGGTTTTGAACGAACTCCCAGCGACAACTGGAACTTCGTAGCTACCCCCAACGCTTACAACGTAACCGCCGGCAATGCCGACGACTTTTGGACCGATACCACAGCCACCAACCAAATCAGCCCCGCCACGGGCAACCGATTTTGGTATATGCTCGACCTGGAAAACCCGAGCGGTGGCGGTGCCTTTTTCCACACGTTGGACTTCGCCCCTGTGGATGTGTCAGCGTTTTCCAACAATACACTAAGCTTTAAATTTTACACCATCGGCTATGAAGCCGCTGATTCAATCGGGTATATCCTGGAAACTGACAATGGCACGAGCTGGGATTTCTCGAAGTATGTGGATCTGAACCGCAATACGCAGGCCTGGACACTGGTGGAAGTGCCCGTTCCTGCCGGAGCACAGTTTGTTCGCCTTCGTCTGATGGCAGACCAAAACGGCGGCTCAGACTTTGCGGGTTTTGACGATGTACAACTCGTGAGTGCTAATGGCGACATCGTTGCTCCTGTGGTGACAAGCGCCAATGTGTTGAATTCGACCAGCATTCAGTTGGTGTTTTCTGAACCTTTGGATGCAACTGCAGACAATACTGCCAATTACACTGGCGTGGCCAACCTGAGCTCGGCCCAGCGCCAGTCCAATGGCGATACGGTGATCTTGACTTTTTCTGCGCCGTTTGTAAATGGACAAGCGAATACTTTGAGCATAAATGGTGTACAAGATTTATCTGGCAATGCGAATGTGACCTATGGCTTCTCTTTCATTTTCAACAACTCCACGCCAAATCTTGTCATTACGGAGATCAATTACAACCCACCCAGCACGGATCCTGACTTGCTGGAGTTCATTGAAATTTACAACAACGGAACCCAGGCAGCCGAGATTGGCGGTCTTCAGTTGGGTGGTTTGGTGAGTTTGACTTTGCCAGCATTGAGTTTGCCAGCAGGGGGGACTTTCCTCGCGGCGGCTTACAAAGCTGAATGTGAGGTATTCTTTACCGGACAAACTTTTTACCAGTGGAACAGCAGCACGGCTTTGACCAATGGCGGCAACACCCTCGTGATTCGCAATTCTGTGGGTACAACGCTCGATTCCGTACAATATGACGATGCTTTTCCCTGGCCGCTGGAACCTGATGGACTTGGCCCTTCTGCGGAATTGCTCTCGCCCAACCTCGACAACAACGACGGCGCCAACTGGAGCGCAAGCACAACGGCTACTTCGGACCCGGGCATTTTTGCAAGTCCGGGTGTTGTAAACGTCATCTCCCTCCCTACCATCAGCTTCGCTGCGACGCGCTCGCTGGTGCAGGAAAATGCGGGTTCAACCACAATCCAAGTGAACGTAAACAATATGACCGTGCCATTTGCTGAGGCAAAATTGCGGGTCGTATCGGCTTCCACTGCGGTTGGAGGCGTAGATTATGTACTGCTGGATACCATTGTGACTTTCTTGCAAATCGCTCCTGACCCGTTCCTGGTCAATGTAACCCTCCTTGACGACAGCGACCCTCGCAACAGCCGCTACCTCCTCCTCGAACTTACAGATTTTGTGGCTTCTGGTCCTGGCTCTATCCGGGAACACAACCTGCTCATCAGCGACGACGACACGCCTGCTCCACAAGCACAGGCGAACGCACCCATTTCACTCAGTCACTTGAGCAGCTTTGCCATTGATGCAACTACGGATGCTACTGCCGAAATTTCGGCTTACGACCCAGCCAGCAAACGTTTGTTCACTACCAATATCGAACAGAACAAGCTGGAAATCATTGATTTGAAAAATCCGGTGTTGCTTGTCAAGATCGCTTCAATTGATATCAACGCTTATGGTGGCGGTATCAACTCCGTGGCGATTTCAAACGGCGTGGTGGCAGTAGCCGTGGATGCCGCAGTCATTACCGATCCAGGCAAAATTGTCTTTTTCAACACAGATGGCGTTTTTGTAAATCAACTAACGGTAGGTTCATTGCCTGACCATGTGAACTTCACCTCAGATGGCACCAAACTCCTGGTGGCCAACGAAGGCGAACCCGCTACCGATTACTCCGTTGATCCTGAAGGTTCTGTCAGCGTGATTGATATGACACCGGGTGCGGCTGCTTTAACGCAGGCGAACGTTACTGATATTGGTTTCACCCAATTTGATGCCGATACAGTTGCTCTACGTGCTGCCGGTGTCCGCATTTTTGGCCCAACCCAATCGGTGGCCAGAAACATTGAGCCAGAATTTATCACTTCTTCTCAGGATGGCAAAACAGCCTGGGTAACCTTGCAAGAAGCCAACGCAGTAGCCGTCATTGACCTGGAAAATAACGTGGCAACTGCCATCGTACCCCTCGGTTTGAAAAACTGGAGCAATTACTCCCTCGACGCTTCCGACCAGGCTCCCGGCATTTTCTTCAATAACTGGAACATCAAAGGCATGTACCAGCCAGACGCTCTTGCATATTGGAACGCTGGCGGCAACGAATTCCTAATCACCGCCAATGAAGGCGATGTGCGCGAGTGGGATGCCTATGAAGAAGGTGTGCGTTTGGGTGCTTCTACTTATCTACTTGACCCCGTGACGTTCCCGGATGCCGCTTACCTAAAACGCTCCGAATTGCTCGGTCGCCTCAATGTGACTTCCGCTACGGGCGATACGGATGGCGACGGCGATTTTGACGAAATCCATGCTTACGGTGGTCGTTCTATTTCTATCTGGAATGCTGCCACTGGTGCCCTGGTTTGGGATAGCGGCGATGACCTCGAGCGTATCACAGCGGCCGACCCTACTTATGGAAACATCTTCAACGCGAACCATGAAAATAACACCCGCAAAAACCGTTCGGACGACAAAGGTCCTGAGCCAGAAGGGATTGCATTGGGTACCATTGAGGGTCGGAACTATGCTTTTGCTGCGCTGGAGCGCATCGGTGGCGTAATGGTATACGATGTGACCAACCCCGCTGCACCAGCATTTGTGCAATGGATCAACACCCGCACCCCTGCTGTTTATGGCGGCGATCAAGGTGCGGAAGGCATCATTTTTATCCCGAAAAATGAAAGCCCGAACGGGCGCAATTTGTTGGTGGTTTCAAACGAGGTAAGCAGCACCGTTTCCGTTTTCCAAATTGACATTGACAAAACCAAAACGGGTGAATACGACGTAACGAAATACGCTTTTGACAACAATCCCGCCATCGGCGTTTATGGTGACACCATTCGTGAAGGCGGCATTTCCGGTCTGATGTACCGCGACGGTTCCTTCCGTTTCATCGGCGACCGCGGCCCGAATGCGAGTGCGGTAAGTAGCCCACTGGCCAATGGCGCGAACGCATTGGTGTTCCCGTTCCCGGATTACGCGCCGAAAGTGTGGCAGGTACGCCCAGAAAACGGCGCACTCACCGTGGAAGATTTTGACTTCGTAAAACGCCCCGATGGAACAGGTGTTACAGGTCTTCCTTTGCCAGCTGGACTAGGAAATACAGGCGAGGTAGCCTGGTCTGATACACTCGCGACGGTCGTAGCAAACGACCCTTGGGGACTTGATTCTGAAGGCATTACACAAGACAATGAGGGCAATTTCTGGATTTGTGACGAATATGGTGTAAGCATCTGGAAACTCGACCAGAATTTCAAAGTACTCAACCGTTACACACCATTCCCAAATGAACTGCAAGATTTGCCGCTGGATCCATTGCTCGGAAAACGCCGCGCCAATCGTGGTCTGGAGGGCATCACCTATACGCCCAACGGCAAAATCTTCGCCGCTATCCAAAGCCCGATTGACAATCCGAACACGACCACCGGCAATGCCTCACGCATTCACCGACTGGTGGAACTCGACCCGGCTACGGGTGTGATGCGCACATTCGTGTACCTGCACGAGCCAGATTTGGGCCAGATCCGCAGCCGTGACTGGAAGTTGGGCGATCTGATTGCCATCAATAACGAGGAGTTCCTGACCGTAGAACACGCCGAGCGCAATGGCTGGAATTCCAAGAATATCTACAAATTCAGCATCGCCAATGCTACGCCTGTAACCAGCAATGATTTCGGCGGCAGCACATTGGAGCAATTGACGCCTGCTGGTTTGGCTGCGAATGGCATCATCCCAGTTCAAAAAGAGTTCTACACCGACTTGCTCGAGCTCGGGTGGGAGCGCCAGCATGACAAACCCGAAGGTTTGGCTATATTGAATGATTCAACCATTGCAGTCATCAACGACAATGATTTTGGCATAGATGCCCCGAATGCGGATGGCAAAATCGTACTGACGGGCAAGACGACGCGCCTGTACGTTTTCGGTGTGCCGTCTGACAAACACCTCGATTATGTGAATCCTTATTGCAAGGCTGATCTAGGTCAGGATTTCGTTACCTGCGGCCCACTGGAAGCGTTCCTGGAATTGGGTGGTCAAGGCTTTACACAAGCAACCTGGTCTGATGGCAACACTGATTTGAACCGTTTCATTGATTCCGCTGGCACTTATACTGTGGCAGCAGTGAACCAATTCGGTTGTACTGCACGCGACACGATCACCCTTGGTCAATCTGATTTCCCCAGCGTAAATCTGGGTGAAAACCAATCGCTTTGCCCGGGAACATCGGTTACGCTGGATGCAGGTGTTTTCGAAACTTACACCTGGAGTAATGGCGCCACGACCCAAACCATCACGGTCAACAGCAGCGGTGGTTACGCGGTGAGTGTCACCAACCAGTTTGGTTGCGAAGGCGTGGATTTTGTATTTATCACCAGCGCACAAAATCCAACAGTTGAGCTTGGCCCAGATAAGAACCTTTGTGCAGGTCAAACACTGACTCTTGATGCTGGCAATGCTGGCGCAAGCTATCTCTGGTCAAACGGGGAAACCACCCAAACCATCACAGCAAATGCAGCGGGCAGTTATACCGTAACGGTGACCAACGCTACAGGTTGCACTGGTTCAGATGTTGTAACCTTGGCCAATGCGGCCACACCGACCGTAAATCTCGGCCAGGACAGCACGATTTGTGACGATCAGACGCTTGCACTTAATGCGGGCAACCCAGGCGCCTCGTATGCCTGGTCAAATGGCGCCACTACACAAACCATCACCGTGAGCATTGAAAATGTGTATTCAGTGACTGTATCCAATGGTTTTGGCTGCACGGCTTCCGATGACATTTTGGTGGAAGTTGAAATCTGCGTTGGCACAAAAGAGTCTGATTGGGCGGCTGGAATGCAAATTTTCCCGAACCCGACCGCTGGATTCGTGACCGTAAATCTTTCGCTGGCCAATGCCGCCGAACTGCGCGTAGAGGTGCTGAATGCCCTTGGCCAAATAGTGCAAACGCACAACCTTGGCAAGATGAACGAGCTCAGCCAAAGCCTTGACCTCAGCAATCTGGCGCAAGGAACCTACTTCCTTCGCGTAACGGTAGATGGGGAAATCGCTGTCCGTCGCGTGATGGTGCAGCGTTGAAAAACGATTTGATTTAATAAATTAGCAATTGGAGCGTCGTCCTGAGTATTCGGGGCGACGCTCGTTTTTTGGCTAAAATGGGTGATTGTTAAGTTGCGTCCATTTTGGTAGTCATCCGCTTGAGTGTTGATGAGCCGGGATTGTGTATAAAAGTTCTTTGACAGACCAAACATGATCGGACAAATCGGCGGCCATAGCGGGCGACCGATGCAACCACTTTGGAGAGAATCGTT
>Ga0247843_1001057_pt1 | contig 59650 bp, 42 predicted proteins | sample LaCruzMarch2017__FD_192420 | JGI IMG/M metagenome (GOLD analysis project Ga0247843, IMG submission 192420) | Freshwater microbial communities from meromictic Lake La Cruz, Castile-La Mancha, Spain - LaCruzMarch2017_8m | ecosystem: Environmental > Aquatic > Freshwater > Lake | place: Spain...
CCTCTGGCTGTTTTTTCTCGTAAAAAAATCAAACCAAAGAAGCTCAGGATGGACAAATCCTAATAATCTTAATAATCCTAAAAAAGTGACTCTTTTTGCCGCGCCCTACTCAAAGATAGAGACCCCGACAGTGATCGAAGCGATTTTAACTCCGCTTGTGACCAGCGGAGTTTTTGTCAAGACTGCCGCTTTTTCAGCTAGCTACAGACAAGGCCAAAGCGGCAGAAATTTTTTTCGTTTCCGCAGCAAATTTGGGCCGGTTGAGATTTATAAAAAAGCCACTGCAAAATTTGGTTTGAGGGCAAACAGCCTGGCAGAGGACACGTCCCCGGCTTCCCTTTCCACATGGACGGTGGCCATGAAAAGTGACTTACCGCCTTAAGCCTCAGAGCTCAGGAGCATTCACCGAACGATCCATGTTTTCCTACCCCAAGGAAGCCCCAGATCACGGTTCCAGCGAGCCCTGATCGATCGCTTGTTTTCTTGACCTGGAGACATCTTTTCTATTCGATTTTCGTGGTGCTAAACCCTGGGATTTTGGAATAGGAAATCGGACTTTGTTTTCGACACTGGAGTAAGGCAGCATTCTATCTGCTGCTCCCCTCTGGGCCTCATAGGCCTGTAGAAGAAGTGGAATGGTAAAGCGTGAGCTCACAAGCCCCTCATTTTGAGGCCAAAGGCTCTGTAAGATACAATTGACCTTATTATTGGATCGATTGCTGGGTCCACATATTCCCACGGAATCAAAAATTGATTCCCGAAACCAACTCTGGACCTGTTGGGAGTTTTGCGCAGTCATTGCTTTTTCCTGAGCTCGCATAATCACGGCCTCTTTCAGCACATCTAAAAGCTGAGAAGGAACTTTCTGGGATTCAGAAATTCTTCTGTCTAGTACTCTTGATTTGAAACTCAGGACTCTCTTAAGACAAAAAACGAGTTCTTTGCGTGCAGATCTCAATTTTTTTCTTTCCTCTTTGTCGTCTTCAAACTCCAAGTCAGAATCTTCCTCATCCAATCCCGAAGCAAGTTTGCAGGCTTCAGTTTCATCTGCGATCTGATTTTCTAAACAACGAAGATAGCTGGCGGAAGCGGGCGGTTTTAGTCTTGTTTTCAAATCTTCTAACTCGCTAAAGTTATCGAAAAGATTTTCGAGCGCCCTTTGCCGAAGCTGAGTGTCTTTGAATTCCTCTTCGAAGCATTCGGACTGAATTTTAGGATACTTCTTCTTTAGTTCTTCCTTAAAAATTCTTTTGGTGATTTTGGATCGCTCAGCCAATGTTGGTTCAGCAAGAATTCTTGCTTCCAAATCCTTTTTGGCTAAGGCTCTTTTTGCATCTTCAGCACGAGCCATTTCCTCAGACAGCATTGAATCAGCGAGTCTTTCAGACGCAGGTGTCAACGTAACTGTTTTTGAAACGGATATTACTGGAGCGACAACCGGTTTCCCAGGAGCTGCAACACTCGCAGATGCAACATCGGGTGCAGCAATATCTGGTGCCGTGCTTGCAATTGTTGTCTCTTCAAATTCAGCATTCTGCTGTCGAAGGGTGTCAGCAGTCTCGAGATTCCAACCGAGGATCGAGCCCACAATGAATGCAAGAACGCCGATGAGAGCCAAATTTCTTCTCACTGGAGGCTGAACTGAAGGTTGACCTGGAGGCTGAGATGAATGCTTCAATTTGTCAAAGCTCGGCATAAAATCCTCCAGAATCTCCCTAGCTAATCCATATGTTCATTGGTATCCAAAAGCTAGGCCACCAGTCCTTCCGGAGGCAAGCGCTTGCAAGTCCAAGGAATTAGACATCTATCGGCTATTGAAATGAGTGGTTAAATCTTTTTCAGATGTAGAGCTGTTGAACAGAGATGTTGAACAGAGATGTTGAACAGAGAAGGGCGGCCTCTCATGAACCCGAAACGGCTGGTCGCAAAGCAATCTGTCGCAGAATATGCATCGAAGCGAGTGAACCGATAGTTGGCAAAAATCCACATCACTCTTAGTTTTAATTTGGAATCACGTTTGAAACTCAAGACCAATATTCTTGGCTACTTCGATCGCAAGACATTTAAAGTCTTCATGACAGGCCTGGACGGCATATATGTGAGCTCCAATTGCACCATCAGCTGGCTTCAAATAAAACATCGGCTTTCTTGCCTCTTGTGCCATTGGCGCCAAGCTTCGGTAGTGTTTTAAAAGCGCCAAACGATAAGGGTCATGATCGACCGAGGGAACATCTTGGTTGTCGACACCAAGAACGGATTCTCTAAAAACAGCGGGCATCCGATTTAGCCATTTCACATAGGCTTTGACCGGTCTGCTGTCGCGAGTACTGTGTTGCATAACTACGTATCCCAAAGGATTCATAGCCCCAGATGGCATCGGTAAATCAAGGTCCGTCGGCTTTTCGCCAATTCGCTTTTTCCAACCAATTCGCCAATCGCGCAAGGATGGGCCCAAGTTTTTAAGTCCTTGCATCGAAAAAAGATCAGGTGCCAATGGCACCAAAACATTTTCAGCAGCAATCAATGCTGACCTGTTAATTGCTCCGAGATTGGGGCCAACATCGATCAACACAAGTTCTGCAGAAGATGCTTCACACGCTTTCAGAATCATTCTGTAAAATGCAGTGATCACCCGAAATGCACCCGGATCCCCGGCTAAACATTTCGGCCAATTTTCCGACAGTAAATCTTCAAACCGCGAAAGCGAAAGATTACCCGGCAGTAAATTCAATTTCTTTTCGATATTTACTACGTGTGGTTGCTCGATGTCCCCAGTACGTTCCATCATTGGTCGCAGAGATTCAAAAATCGTCTTGCCGTCAGCAGAGTCCCAAATTTCCAAAAGTCGATCTTCATCCAAAAACATAGAAGTCAGATTGGCTTGCGGATCAAGGTCTACTGCCAAGGTTGAAACTCCGAGCTCGGAGAACATCCAAGCCAAATGGTAAACAAGAGAGGTTTTTCCGACTCCACCCTTATTATTAAAAAGAGCCACTGATTTCATTTGGTCCTCTTTTGGATCGTCACCAGAACGCTGCTATTGGCTTCAATCTTAATTGTCATTGGGGGATTGCCATTCTTTTCTAGCTCGCGATCGGCTTTTTGTAAGCCGTAGCCAAAACGATTGACGTATCCCAATGCCTTCATCGCTTCAGCTATAACGGGATTTCGGTAACTGCTTTGGGAACGCATGTTTGCCTCGGTGACTTCGCCATAAAGTCCACCCGGACTCATAATTTCGATTCGATCATTAAACCAATAGAAACGAATTGGCGTATTTGACTGATAGTCACGATGAATGATTGCATTCATCAAAATCTCGCGAATCGCACCACTGGGATAATCGTAACTGACGCTTTCATGTAGGGCACTTGTTGAAATCATGACGTTCTCAATCGAGTTCTTCACTATCAAATCAAACCTACTAACAATAGAATACAAATCTCCTGAGATCTCATCCTGAGATTTTAGTTCGTCAGTCAGCTGGCTTCCATTGAGTCGTAAAAACTGAACATAACAACCTGGTAAAAAATAACGTGGATTTTTACCCAACAAAATAATTCCAGCCGCAGTCGCACAAGATAACTTGCTACTAAAAAGCCTTAACGAGGCCAATTGATCATCAGGACTGCGATGATTGGCCTCTATTATTTCGCGGGCGACGACTATTTGGCGGTAATTTGCAAACAAGGGCATCGAAAGGTCTTGAATGGAGGCCTCGGTCAATGGACTTGCGTCAAAGCTTCGAAAATCAGCAATTCGACGTTCGGTAAGAATTTTTTCTTCTTGCTCAGACGCCGTTGCACGGCGAGGCCCAACTCGAATCCAAACCTGACCCTTATACCTAACCGGTGGAAGGAGTGACGGTTTGACTTCGACCACAGCGACCTCATAATTTGTCAGGATCATTTTTTTAACTGAAATCACAGGAAGTGGTTGGATATTTCCATCTGACCTGAGACCAGCTAAGGCTTCTAGAAAATTTTCGGTGATCTTAGCTCCCGTGGGCTTTCCGTTTTTATCCACTCCAATAATTAAATAACCATTCTTACCGCTACCCGAAAGGTCATTGGCAAATCCACAAACGGCAATCGAATATTTTTCGGTGTCTCCGGTGCTCTGAGTTCGTTCGACTCGGTCGGACTCAATATCAGCTAAAAGTATCTTTAATTGATCGACTGATAATTCCATAGAAGTCTACATTAATAGACTCCAATCGAAACAACCAGTAAAAAGTGGAAAGACTCGCGGCCACCGAAGCCACCCAGTTTCAACCTGTAAGGGTCAGCAAATGCGGCGGCAAAATGAAAATCATCGCAGCCGAAGTTTACCTTTGTCTCGGGTAAAGGAGTCCAAATGGATTTCAACAACTATCAATGGCTGAACCGATTGATTAAATATTTTCCAGCTTTGATCTGGTGAGCGCAATTGGTGAGCGCGAAGAGATCTTTGAATATTTCGAATAGATGACCAACAAAGTTTCAGCAGATCGAACAAGCCTTTTACAGGACCAAAAATATTGGCTCGGGATGAAGCAATTCTCCAAAATATAGGCTCAACCGCTTTCGAAGAAGGCTGATTCAGCTCTATCCTAAATGTGAATGCAAAAACATGTTACCGGAGGCCATTATGAACCGAACCAATAAGAACACAGCTCGAAACTTAAAAAAAATTCCAGACCTAAAGCAGCTGATGATTGGCCTGGCCGTATCTTCCGCCTTCTGTGTCTTACCGGTGCATGCGCAAACCAATGACTATCAATCCATTGAACTCGAAGAGGCTCAAGCTGATCTAGAAGGCGCTCAGGCCGATGCAAAAGATGCTCGCCGTCGAGCCGAAGATGAAAAAAGACAAAAGTCAAAAGTGCAGGCGCAAACCGAAGGCACCATAAATAAGACTCGCCAACTAGAAAAAGATGCTTCTTTAGAAGCTTCGCGTGCAGAGAAGGAAATCGCGCGCCTCAAGGCAGACTCGATGGAACTTGAAAGGCAACGCAAGGCGAATGAGGAGAAACAAGCCCTCCTCCAAAAGCAAATGCAGCTTCATCAAGAAAAAGTTGTGAAAGCGGAACAACAAAAAAACGAAGCCAAAGAATTGAAAAATCAGTCTCAAAAGACAACTGAGGACATGACTTCCCAAGCTCGGGATGAGGAGCGCAAAGGCAAAGAGGCCACAGAAAAGGCAAATGCGGCCATAAAAGAAGCCAATGAAGTGAAGCAAAATGAAATGCAAGTTCGCAGAAATCTTGAAAGAACCAAGCTGGAAGCCCAAAAAGCCATGATGCTTTCACAAGCCAACACAGAAAAAGCCAAAGCGGAAAAATTGAAAGCTGAAATGGAAATCACAAAATCCGAAGCTGAAATGGGGCAGCTGAAAGCTCAACAGGATCAGGCAAAGCTTGATTTTGAGCAGCTTCAAAAAGAACTCGAAAAAACTAAAGAAGCTCATAAAGAACTTTTGAAGACTGTTGAAGGTGAAAAACGAGGACTTGCGGATTTACGTAAAGAAAAAGAAAAAACCATGGATAAGTACCAAAGCAGCAAAAAGGATATGGAGCGTGAACGCGCTCAAGTCCAAAAAGAAATGGCGCAAATCGGAATGGAAACTGCCAAGCTGAAAAAGTCCATTACTGAATATGAAATGGATAAGGCCCGCCGCGAAGCTGAGATGGAAAAACTCAAAGCTGAAATTGAGCGTGTGAAAGCGGAACGTCAGCGAGTGCAGGAACAAGTGGGTCATCTACAAGATCAAAAAGAATCTTCGAACCTGAAGGTTGAAACTTTGCAATCTGAACTGGAGTCCGAAAAGTTGAGACTGGAAACCGATAAGATCCGGGCGGAAACAGCGGCGCTGACGAGAAGCATGAATCCCGCGCCCGTGGCTCCAATCCGCAAAGAAGTTCTCGCCAAAGAAGTGAAGAGTCCAGAAGTTGTGAAAGCCAAAAGAAATACTGCAAGCTCAGATAAAAACAGTGGTCCTACCGCTAAGATGAAAGCGCCAGGAACTAAGTCTTCAGATGCAAAACCTTTGAAGAAAAAGGTGGGCGGCTCTTAAGCAGAAAAATATGGCAGCAAAAAATAAGACTAGAAATACAGAACCGCAAGAACTACAAGTCCCACAAGAATTCGGTAGTAGCCAAAAGGCGTAAAGCCAAAGCGCGCCACCATCATGATCAGCCACTTGAGTGAGACCACAGAAAATAGAAACGACAGAATGACTCCGGCGAGGAGCTTCCAAAGGTTACCTGCGTCGGCGACTTTAAGAACATCGAGGAATTTGATGCCCGCAGCTGCTGATAAGGTGGGAACTGCCAAAAAAAATGAGAATTGAGTTGCGGATGTTCTGTCGAGTCCAACTAGAATTCCACCCACCATGCTTGCTGCGGATCTTGACACGCCTGGCACAAAGGCGAGACACTGTGCGCAACCAATTTTTAAGCAGTCGATCACTGATAAGTTCTCCAGATTTAAATCTTCGCGCCGCCAGCGATCCAATTTCTTATCTATAAAGATGAAAACTATTCCCCCTAGGATCAGTGAAATCGCCACCACAAGCACATTATCCAGCAAAAGTTCTAATTTTTTTTTAAACAAAAGCCCGATGACTGCGGCAGGTAGAAAAGCCACCAGCAATTTTTGATAAAAGCTGGGATTCCAGCGAAATCGCTCTGGGTAGACGAAAAGTACAGCAAGAATGGCTCCGAACTGAATGACGATATTGAAGGCCTTGGTGAACTCAGTCGCCTGTTCATGCAGAAAAAAAGAAGTTAAAATTAAGTGTCCGGTCGAAGAAACCGGGATGTATTCCGTAGCACCTTCAATGAATGCGAGAAACAAAACTTCCAACCAACTCATAGTCTGCATGATTGTCGTGCGCTTTGAGGCCCGAGATCAATTTTTTTTATTCAAGACATGAAATAAAACTTGTTAGGGAGGCCTTCCGCGCATTTCTTTGAAATGCCAGCAGTCGTCAAAAGATTTTCCTAACCTAAGGACTGGATTTGTGAATACGATTTTCCATCGACAGTCCAAGGAGGGGAGATCATGACACAAAAAGAATCGATGAATACTATGGGGGGATCATTGAAACAAAATTGGGGAACAGTTAAGAATTCTTTACGCCTGGCTTTAGCGGCGGCAACAGTACTGACTTTGACACAATCCGTTCAAGCTGCGGAATATCTCGTGAAATACAGACAAGGCAAAGCAATTGCTTCCCTGTTTAACATGAATCACAAGATTCAAGTGCTTGACCACAACACCACAGCACAACTGATCATGGTTGATTTAGTTGATGCAAATAAAATTGGCGCACTGGTTTCTTTGGCTTCAAATCCAAACGTTGAATATATAGTAGAGAACTTCCAACTGCATTCCTTTTCAGTGGTTCCTTATGATGGAATGCCCATTGAATCCGAAGCACTTGCAAAACAGTGGGCTGTAGAAAAAGTTCGCGCTGAAGCCGCTTGGGCAAAAGCAGGCAATCGTGGTTCAAAGAACATCAAAGTTGCAGTGATCGACACGGGAGTTGATTATCGGCACAAGTCTTTGGCAAGCAACATGACTGCTGGTTATGACTATGCTGAAAATGACAACGACCCTATGGATAAAACTTCTGCTCAGAATCCTGGACATGGGACTCACTGCGCAGGCATCGTGGGTGCTAATGGCACTGCTGAGGGTGGAACCATCGGTTTGAGCCCCGAAGTGACAATGCTTCCCATTCGCTTTCTTGATGAAAGAGGATCTGGGGACTTGAACAACGGTATCAAAGCGATTGATTTCGCGATTGCACAAAAAGTTCATGTGATCTCTGCAAGTTGGGGAGCAGCAGTTCCTCGATCAACGGCTTTGCCTTTGATTGAAGCTGTTGAGCGAGCCAACAAAGCTGGAATCATCTTCGTAGCAGCTGCTGCAAATGATGGTAAGAACAACGATACCACTGAAGTCTACCCTGCTAATGCGGGCACCGCGAACACGATTGTGGTTGCTGCTTCTGGTCCTAACGACACCAAGCCAAGCTGGTCGAACTACGGCCGAGCTAAGGTTCACGTTTCCTCTCCTGGCGAAGCAATCATCAGCACTTTGCCTGGCGACAAATATGGAAACTTGTCTGGAACTTCCATGGCGACTCCATTAGTTGCAGGCCTCGTGGCTTTATTGAAAGCTCAGGATCCTTCCCTCACTCCTTTGCAAATGCGATCTTTGTTGCAAGCGACTGGTGTGAAAGTTGGAATCAACACAGCTTGTGATTGCCGGGTCGATGCACTGAATGCAATCGAAACGGTTAAAGCTAAGAAGATGTTCGTGTCTCCTAATGCAGCGACATTGGGCACAAGCGAATCAATGACTTTCACAGGTGTCTACGGAAGCGCGCCTTTCCAATTCGTGTCTTCGAATCCAGCCGTTGCTGAAATCAGCTCTGCGGGTGTGTTGACTGCGAAAACTCAAGGTGAAGTGACAGTGTCTGTAACAGATGCTGGCGGTCAGACTGCTTCCAGCTACAAGATCTATGTTGGAGCAACTTCTGGTGGAACAGATCCGGGCCAACCAGGACAACCTGGCGAATGTCCTTTGGGCGATCCACAACTTTGCGAAATTATCTGCCGAATCAATCCTTCTGCACCTTTCTGTAAAAAGTAAGACAGAAAATAAGATTCGACGAATTTGAATTCGTGAAATTTTAGTAAGTCATTGGGCTGGTTATCAAACCGGCCCTTTGCTTTTTGTCCACCTGCGATGAGGGATTTTTGATCTTTTTCATTCTTCCACCGGTGTCGAATGTGCACCACTTCCGAGTGAAATTCTTGGCCGCGACTTTGCTTTAGTAAGTTTCAACACTCTCAGTAAGAGAGTGAAAAAACAAAACCACAGTGCGTGCACAAGGGAGGTGTTATGTGGAAGTCAAGCAATGCGTCGAGGATGATTTTTACTTTGGCCTTAGTTCTTGCTGAGTCCGCTTGGGCGCAAGGACTGAAACTGGGTGCTCCAGCTTATGGCGGTAACGGCTGCCCAGCAGGCACGGCCAGTGTAACGCTCAGTCCAGATGAGACTGCAGTCTCAATTCTATTTGATCAGTTCATGACTGAAGCGGGCGGCGTCACTGGAAAAACTGTCGATCGCAAAAGTTGCAATCTGACTTTACCGGTGCAGGTTCCTAATGGCTATAGCGTCTCTGTGTTTCAGGTGGATTATCGAGGATTCAACGCTGTTCCTGCGGGAGGCTATAACCGGTTCGATGCAGAATACTTTTGGGCGGGATCAAGAGGGCCAAAGATTACAAGGATGTTTAACGGGCCCGTGATCGATAGCTTCACGCTGACGGACAGACTGCTCGCAAGGACTTTGGTTTGGAGCCCCTGCGGACAAAGTGTGAATCTTCGAGTCAATGCTGCTATGATGTCTAAGACCAACCGTCGAGGAGACGACGTGCTTGGTTCGGTGGATTCCGCAGACATTAGCTCGGGCTTGATTTATCGTATCCAGTTCCGGCGTTGCAGATAGTTCTTTGTGCCTTCAATACAGTTGTTGTTGTGTGAGCAGACCCCGCGTAGAAATACGCGGGGTTTGTTTTTTCGGCCGCTGATTTGATTGGATGTTGCTGTAAATACCAAAATTTTAGGAGCTTAGGCCTTGGACATGGAAAGGCCAATAAATAGAATCTGACCAATTAAAAACATTGCTAGAAAAATTTTCGAAATGCGTTTTGATTCGGCTTTTTTTACCACCCAGTGTGCGTGCAGATTTGAACTCATCATTCCTCCCCTGTCCTTTGTGTGTGGTTTCCATTTTAGTTCCGATAAAGTAGAAATAAGGAACCTTGAGCCCTGGCAAATAAGGCAGCTCTGCAAAGGATTCGCTCAAAGCCACTTCTGAAAAATGCGTTTTAAGGTAGGGAAGCAAATCCGGACTGAGAAAGACGTTGTCATTTGCAAACCAATTGGGCCAAAAATTTCTCGTGAACCAGCCGTGCTGGGCGGCTCCGTAGGGTGGATATTTTTTGGCAACATAAAAATCCACGACTGCGAACTGGCCATTGGGCCTCAGATGTTTTTGCGCATTTTCGATGGCAAGTATCCAGTCGCTGATCATTGAAAGGGAATAAGAGAAAGTTATAAGATCTGCTTTGTCATCAAGGGGAAGCTTTTCTGTGACATCTGCCTTCAAAATTCGAGCGTTCCTAAGCTTGGATTTTTTGATCCTCTCCTGGCAGACCTCTAAAAGTGAGGAGGATAGATCGACGAGATCAATTCTTTTGATCTTAGCCAGCCGATCGGGAGGGACAAAATCTAAGTTTTGTCCGGTACCGCAACCAAGATCAATCCAGTGGTTCACTTTATCCCAGTCGATTTTTTGGAAAAATTCTTTTCTTCCGGGTAATAGTTTTTTTCTAAAATCATCGTAGTGATTGGCTTGGCCTTTGTAAAAGGACTCCAAGCGCTCTTCTTGGTTATTGCCGCGAATCGGGGCTAAAGTGAGTTTATAGAGTGTTTTGAGTTCGGCAAAATTCATTGGAGCTCCAGCATGGTGGGGTTTCAGTGCAGATCAATATTTGCAATCGAAAAGCTGCCGTAAGTATGAACACGATCTTGTTTATGAAGGCCAGCCGCAAGAGCCTCCTCATAAGAAACGATGTCACCGACCTGTCGATCGCGCCCCTGAACCTTCACAGGCACTCGGTTCACGAAATCAGTTTTTGCGCTGGCACTTCGCCAAATTGCTTTCACCGGATTTTTTTCCGCATGCTTTAGGATACCTTGCCACTCCGCCTGAAGGACGCGGTTCTGAGAAGCTGCTAACCAATCCATATGATCGAGCAGGACGAACTTAGAAATTGGCTGATCACTTTTTTGCATAAACTCATGCAGCGAGCTGGTGTGGGTTGTAATCTTGTCGACAAGTCCCGCCTGAAGCTTTTTGAAGTTTTCTTGCTTTAAATACTCAGGACAGCGATTCAAGCTATAACCACCTTGCAGGTACAGCCACCAAAAATAGTTATCGCTCAGTGGTAGCTTGGTGCAAATGGCCTCGATACTGTCGCGGCAAAATTGCAGCATTCCGCCTTTATATTGTCCTTCGACTTGTTCATACTGACTTTTAGGGACTCCAAGAAAGACGAAAAGATTTTCTCGTGAGAAAAGCCAATTCAAAGCTTTTGAGAAAAGCCGATCTTGAATTTCCCTTTCATAGATTTTCTTTTGATCCTCAAGAGTTTTTGCTGAGAACATCTCTGACATTGCAAACTGAAGACTATTCAGATGGATATAATGACTTGTTATGCGAGCAATGAATCCCGAAGTCCCTCGATAATAAAACGAAGGGCGCCAAGCTGCTGCATTAAAATAGTCGGTATTTCGATCCCAGAACCTTCGGGAACTTTCGGGAATTTCCGAACGCAATTGATAGCGATAGACCTGAGCGAAGTTTTCAAGTCGACCTTTCCCAAATATCTGAAAAAAAGTTTCGAAATCCAAGTTACGAATCCCGGCGATCTTTAAATCCAAAAGAGCATTTTGTCTTGGATTTAGATCAACTGCATAAATGTGATTCGGATTATCGAGAGCATAGTCTAGGGCATTGCAGCCTGCGGAAGTAATCATCAGAATATTATCTGATTTTTTTATCTTCAGCGCTTGGCGATCGAGTCTAGGGTCTTCCCAGCAAGTGTTATAGATCAATTGACTGGAATGAATGCTGCCAAAAATCGCTTGTGAAACCCATTTGCCAGCAAGACTCATTCACACCTCGCAAAAAATTATCAAAAGTTAACTTGCGATAATGATAAGGAGAAATTGAACCCAGGAGTGTCTGAATCTTGTTAAGAGTGAAACAGTTTTTGGTTGGACTGCGCTTTGAGTTACTGAATCGGTTCTTTGGAAATGGAACTGTCATAGACTTTAAGAACAACCCGGCGGTTTTTCGCAAGATTCTCAGGAATAGGAGCTCCGTCCGGACTAAACTCCGTGGCCACGGGTTTAGTTTCGCCCCAGCCAATGATGGTGAGTTGATCTTTTTTAAAGCCTGATTGCTCGAAGATCTGAGCAATTCGGGCGGCTCTGAGGCCTGAAAGTTCCCAGTTGCTAGCAATAATTGAGTGACGAATCGGAATCGAATCTGTGTGGCCTTCGATGAGGGCCTTGTAAGGCTTGGGCTCGGATTTGATTTTTTCTGCTAACCGGGACATGATTTGAGCTGCATTTTCTTTAACAATAATTTCTCCAGACTCAAAAAAAAGAGTTCCGGAAAAAGTCAGTTCAATGCCCTGGATTGAGGTTGCTAGCTTCACCTGATCCTTAAGTCCATTGTCGAGGATGAACTTTTCAAGACCTTTACTGAGTTCATCATAGGGAGATTGATAAGTGCCCCCGAAAACTTCGATTGCGGATTCTTTGGCCTTTTCGATCTTTTCTTGATCAGGACTGGACATGCTGGATAGCAAGGCGAAAAAACCCATCAAAAGAGTCATTAAATCGGCATAACTGACAAGCCAAGGACCTTCACCTTCCTCGGCTTTTTTGGCCGGAACATGCTCATCATCATCATGGTCCTCAGGTGCATGTTTACCTGCGCCTTGAGTGTTCCCGAGCTCGCGTGCGGCCATAGCTTATGCCACCCTTTTTTGTTTTTCGCGTTCCGAAGGCAAAAGGTAGCTTCGGATTGTTTCTTCGACAACTAAAGGATGCTTTTTTACGCGAATCATTTTGATTCCATCGATCACCATTTGCCGAATCATAACATCCATACGATTCGCTTTGGTAAGGTTCTCGCCGAGGGGAAGAAAAATGAAGTTCGCAAGCGCAATCCCATAAAGTGTCGCCACAAGGGCCACTGCCAAAGCGGGACCCACCTTCGAAAAGGCTTCTGCTCCACCCATGTTTTGCATCATCGCAATCATTCCAATAACGGCCCCAAGAAGTCCAAATGCAGGAGGAAACTTTGAAAGAGCTTTGAAAATTTCCGCGTCTTCCTCATGCCTCATGTGAATGGTTGAGGCTCGTTTTTTAAGAATCAAGTCTAAGTCCTGAGGCTCGACGCCGCCATCGATCATCAGCTGCAGAGCTTCTTTCAAAAAGTGAGTTTTTATTTTTGGTATGGATTCCTTCAGGTGCTTGTCATTGTCCCTATAGCCTTTCGCAAGGCTAACGATTTCCACGATTGCCACATTCACTTCATCATTTTGTCCGAGAACCCTTCGAAAAAAAATCTTGGTGAGGGCGATCAACTTACTTCCGGAAAAACTCAGTAATGCGACTGAGGCCGTACCGCCGACCACAATGAGAAAGGCATGAGCGTCTAGGAAAATTTTCCAATTCGGTGTCGAGGTCGCGGCGGAAAGGACTGCCACAACGATGGCTAATACTAAACCTATGATCGCAGAATAATTCACTCTCGCCCTCCAATTTTAGGCTCGGGATGACACTCTACTTGTTATCGGAACATTAATGCTGGGACTGCAGTCCAGAACCCAAAAGAGCAAAGCACCAGCTCAGCTCTTAACTAGGTCTTAGGGCTAGGATATCGATTCATCCCTCAAGAAATTGTCAAACATGTCGATAGAGCTAGCGAGCGCTTCGGCGCAAGATGGCACCAATCGGGCATTGAAAAAAAGGAGTTTTTCAGATGCTGAGACTGAGCTACACAACGAAAAAAATAAGCCATATTTTGGCTGCAGTCGCATTGATTTTAGCCAACCTTTCCTGCGGAACGGCAACTTTTAAGGCGACCTCTGAACCAGAGGCCGCCGAGATCTTTTTAGTGCCTCAAGATGGCAAAGAGAAAAAGAGTCTTGGAAAAACTCCCTTGGAATTACCGGTACCGGATCTTGAGCTTCAGGTCAGTTCGATGCTGCAAGGCGAGTCCCTCGTAAAGATCAGTATCGAGAAACAAGGCTATGCGCCGGAAGTGATGTATTTGCCGGCCCCAAGGGTCATGTCCCAGTCGACTGAGCTTTTTGTTAAATTGCAGGAATCAAAAAATGCGCAACACGAAATGACAGTGCAAAAGATTTTGGACCATATTTTCTTGGCTCAAAAGCTAGCATTGACCGAACAATTTGAAAGAGCCCACATTGAAATCGATAAAGTGATTGTCGAGTTCCCGAAGTTCGCAAGGGCTCTTTCCATGCGCGCCTCAATTTTTTATGCTCAGCAAAATTTTGCCGAAGCTGCGAAGTGGTACGAGGCTGCGATCACAGCTGATCCTCAGTTGGATGAGGCTGTTCGCCTTTTGGCTAAAGCAAAGCAAAGGCTGCGTGGGGATCGGGAACCTGCCAGCGGGAACGGTCCCTAATGAATAAATTTAGAGGATTGCCCTTTCAGTTGTTTTCTTTGTTGGTCATCATATTGGGCCTTTCCGTGCAATGCTTGGGGCAGGGACGTGCAAATAATAATGCCCTGAAAGCCGAAGTTCTCGGAGCCAAAGCACTTTTAGAGGAACTTCTGGTCCGGCGCTACAGCCAAGACTTGGGTTCCATCGTTGAAAAGCAGAATTTTAATTTAAGCTCTCAGTTAGATCTGATTCAGGTTCCGAAAACACAAGATGTTGCAAAAACGATAGCTGCTAAGGAATTGGATCCTATTTCTGATCTTTCTCTCGGTTATTTGGATCCAGAAGAAATCATTCGCCGCTATATGCCTCCAAAAGATGAATCAAAAGTGCAGGGCTTTCTGGAAAATTTTAAAATCAAAAAGGTCGCAATCACTGTGGGCCTTAAGAAGGACCTCGGGGAAGAGGTCAAAGCCACTGTCAACACTTGGCTGACCCAAAGAATTAAAGACGAGTTCGGCGAAAATGGGTCGGGAAATGTTGTGTTCTTAAATGAAATTGTAGCTCCCAAAAAAGAGGTTCCAGAAAAAACGAATTATGAAAAATTACAAGATTTTCAAGAACTAGCCGGTCAGATTGCAATGGCTTTAGCGGTTCTTTTGGCTGTTATTCTTTACAGCTTGCTTGCAAAGAAAGAATCGGGGAGCTCCCCATTGACGATTCAAAATCAAATGACGGCCTCGGAAAAAGATTCTCAGGCGAAAAAAGTTGCCGAGGAGGCCACTCGTCAACTCCGAGAAAAGAAAGAGTCTTTGGCGGAAGAAATCAAGCAACTGAATGTCCGGCTGCGGGCCCTTATGCCAGCAATGCAGCCGCACATGATCTCGCTGATCAGAACCTGGTGCCAGATGGGTGAAGTGGGCTGGACCCGATTAGCAACCTTTGCTGGCGCCGTCGGGCAGTCGCTGGGCAAACTGCCTATTCCGGTGGATGCTATACCTGATGTCACGAAAACTTTTGCACAGATGGCAGAGCAAACACAAGAAGACAAGAAAGATGTGCTCACCAAAATCTATTGGGATGTTCTGACGGTTATGAATTTAGGACCAGATTCTTTGGAGCAACCCTTTGGCTATTTGGCCGCAACAAAATCAGATGTGGTTCAGCAGGTCTTGATTGAAGAAAATCCTCGGCTGCGCTCCATTGTTTCTATTTATATGCCGCCAGAAAAAAGAAAATCTTATATGGGTTCACTGACAGAGGAATCAAAATTAGAACTTCTACAGAACGCTGCTCTGCTTTCGAAAGTTTCATCTTCTGAAATCCGCACCATGGACATGGGTCTTCGCGGAAGACTTAAGACGGACAATAGTGGCGACACTGTTTCCTTTGAAATGGGTCTTAGTAAACTGATCGAAACATTGTCACCAATTGAAGCCGCGATTTTGCCATCTAAGATTGAAGGGCAAGGTTTGCTTGCTTATAAAAGATCTGTGGCCTCCCTGGCCTTTTTAAATGAATGGCCAGATGAAAAACTGAGTCTTTTGATTTCACGAGCTTCGAATGATGAAGTGGTCACTTTGCTGAAAGTGCGGCCTGACTTTCGGGAAAAAATACTCGCTCTCTGTCCACCAATGACGGTGAAAGTTGCGGAAGATGAGCTTTCCCGGCCAGATCGATTGAATGACTATGAAAAAGGCGTGTGGTTGGAATCCTTAGGACAAAAGCTTACTGAAATGGTCGAGCTAAGAGAAGTTTCTCTGGAAGACATTTTTCCATTGCCACCTCGAGATCAGGCGAATGTTGATAAAGCAAGTTGAACGAATTTTTAGATTGGTGCTGCTGGGCTTTCTTTTTTGCATGCCAGCTTTGGTTTTCGCTGCAACAAAAGAATACCGCTGGGGTATTGCCGTCGGCTTTGGGGGTACCGGCCTTAAGGAGGCCACCACAATTGGTACAGAGGAAAAAACCGTGACTCGAAGTGAGGGACCTGGCGTTTTCATGATCTTTGGTGACCGACAGCTTTCCAGTCGCTGGGGGCTTACGCTGGAGCACGCAAGGGGTTTTCGTCTAGGACCTGTTTCCAGTGGAGCACATTTCACGGGGATGACCTTTCGTTGGTATCCAATGACTCCTGCACCAGTTTTGGAATCGGATCGCAGTCCAAAAAGCTATGTATTCCATAAAACCTACATCCCTTTTGCTGGTTTTTCGACTGGGTTTGCCAGCGGACATATCGTTCGCGAGGAGGACCAAGTGCCAGTGGCCTCTGCTTCCGGCGTTTATATAGGTACACGCCTAGGCGCGGACTATTTGCTTGAGAAGGACACCTGTCTGAGAGGCGAGATGAGTTATTCTACAACTCTGGTGTCTAGTCCGCAAAAGCCCAGCTCAATGTCTGAGTTTTCCCTGCGAGTCGGCTGGGTTTTTCCCTTCTGACTTTAGGTGAGTTTCTTAAACTAGATCTCGGGATGTCTCAAAGACCAAGCTATACTCAAAGCAAGATGGATAGAAATCCAGTGGAAGCTTCCCAAAGTGCAACTCAGTGGTACCTCTTTACCGAAGAAGACTATTCGGGTCCTCACACCTTTGTGGAGGCTTATCGAAAAGTCTCGGCGTCTCTGAAAAAGGGACCGGTCCATGTTTGGTCCCAGCCCTTAAAAAACTGGGAGTTGGTTCATCGGCCTTTTGAATTTGAAGATATTGCAGCAAGCACAAGCATTGATGGAGTTAGTTTTCTTTTGGAGGACGCAAAGTTTCAAGAAAACGAATTTACAGAAGTTGAGGATTTCCCTCGAGCCAAGAGTTTTCAGGAGCCTCTTCGATTCACCGAACCAAAGCTTCAAAAAAGCGGAACCCCTTCTTTGCAAGCGAGTGACTATTTCAATCGTGTGCCGTATGGAAAATGGATCGCAATTGCGACTTCAATTCTGATTTTGACTGGGCTTAGTTATTTTTTATACGAGTTTCAACAAAAGCAAAATCCCTTGGCGACGATCGAGATCCTCGATGTAAATCCAACAGACCTTTTGGAACTTCGAGGGGTTTTTTCCAGTCAAGGCTTCGTAGGCCAAGCGGCAATAGCCATGTCACAAATTAATACTTCGGAGCCTTCTTTTTTTATTGCCTCCCCCCTCAGTGAAGGAAGCTTGCTCGATGTTTATGTGGAATCAATCCCGGCTTTAGTTTCTGGAATGCGTGAAATTTCCTTGCTAGCCACAGTCCAGCTTGCCCGTGGTTTGGGACGGACACCCAATTTAAAAACAGAAGAAGGGCAGAAATTGCCGATGGGATCCTATGCAGTCTCCGTTTATTGCAGCAATTGCAATGAGCAGGCACAAAAAGGTCTAAAGAATCGGCTGTCGCGCCGAGGCTATTTGCTGTCTCAGAAACAGTTTTTTGTGGGAGGACCTCCAACACGCGAATACCAAGCGGAAATAGAAGTGATCAGAACATCTTTGAAAGAAAAGGCGAACTTGGAATTGCTGGAACTCACCCAGATCGTGGAAGTCATCGAAAAACAAACTCGAAGCTTTAAGCCAGCAGCCTTCGATTCAGAATTGAGAAGCTATGTTAAGAAAAATTCCAGTGAGGAAACGAGAAAGCGACTGATTTACCCGACGGCCTATATTCGATTGGTCGCACTGATCGAGCAGCTGGAAACGATGGAGGAATCCGATGCGGGAAGCCCCGCTGCTCCGCCAAAATCTTTCTCCCTCTCGCGGGAGACCATAGGTACGGAGCTACAGACTATAAAAGCGCGAATACAACTGGCGCAAAAAGCCCTCAAGCACGCGGAAGGTCTGCCTCCCGTAGTGCAGTTTTAAATACAATTCGAAGCAAACCCAAATTTTTTTATTTCTAAAGTCTAGTTTCCATCAGACCTGACTCAAGATTGTACGATTTCTTCCGAAGAGTTGTTCGGGAGGCAGAGGACTATGGATGGTTCTTCGGCAAAAAAGCCTGGTCAGAGACCTGATAAAAAGCCTGATCAGAGCCCCAAATTTTATCAAAGTGATCTGGAATTCGCAGATTGCTCAGTCAGTCCTTCTGCGGACCAAGCGATTCTCATTGCTCGAATCTCGGAGCTACAACGTCGGCTGTCTCAAATGTCCCAGCTTGAAGAATCAGCATGGAAAAAAGATGTTGAGATCGAAAGACTCAAGGCTCAACTCAAGGACAGTTCCATTTCAAGAGAAAATCTGAAAATAGAATTGCTTCAGGCTCAAAAATCGATTGTTGGAGCAAATGAAGAAAAAGCACAATGTTCTAAGGAGCTTCAGCGAAGTCAGGCGCAAATTTCCTTATCCGAGTCTGAGAAAAACTTTTTGCAAGATGAAGTGCACAAAGTGCGCACCGCATTTAAAGAGCTTGAACAAGACAAGCAAGTGCTGGCCTGTGAATTTTTGAAGCTCCAAAGTCACAGGGAAAAAATTCTGGAAGAATTCACAAAGGAAAGAAGACAAAGAAAAAACTTTGCGGAAGCGATGAGAGTTCGCTTCGCGGAAGAAATCGCAGCACGAGACAAGCGAAATGAAGAAATGAATCTTCAGCTCGCAGTGCATCGCGAAGAGGCAGAGAAGTACAAAAATAGTCATGCTGCACTTCAAAAATATTTGGCTGAGCTTCACGCACAACTTGAAGCAGAGAAATCTACCAGGTCGACGGAGTTGGTGAATTTTCAGAATCAGATGCAGGTGGTAAAAAATAAGCTTTCGGCTCAATCAACAGAAATATCCTCGCTAAAAATTCGAGAAGACCAGTTGCGCAATCAAGTGGCCGAGAAAGAACGGCGAATTGTTCAGTGGAATCAATGGAATCAAAAATGTGAAATTGATTTCTCGACTCGACTTGCACAAATCAAGATTCAAAATGAAGACCTGCGAATTGCAAACGACCAGATGAAGGATCAGCTTCAGATTCAATCGGAACAACGCACCCAGGAACTGCACGCCTCAACGGAGAAGATCAATAAGCTGCATTCCGAAGTCGCAAGTCTTGAGATGGAAGGGCAGCAGCTTGTTAAGCTGCAAGATGGACTTGAAATGAAAATCGAAAAAATGTTGGAAGAACGCATCCAGGAGCAAAATCAAGCGAACGAAAAATTGACTGAGAAACTGACGACCATTCAGAATTTGGAGAATAAGATTAGCTCACTGGAGCAGGAGCGCAGCTTTCTGACTCCCCAGCTCAATCAACTTCAGGCTCAGCTTCAAATTCAATCGGAACTACACACCCAGGAACGGCAAGCCTCAGCGGAGAAAATCAATAGGCTGAATTCCGAAGTCGCAAATCTTGAGCTGGAAGGGCAGCAGCTTCTCAAACTGCAAGATGGACTTGAAATAAAAATTGAAAAAATGCAGGAAGAACGCCTCCTAGAGCAAAATCAAGCGAACGAAAAATTGACTGAGAAACTGGCGGTCATTCAGAATTTGGAGAATAAGATCAGCTCACTGGAGCAGGAGCGCAGCCTTTTGATTCCCGAGCTCAAGCAACTTCAGGATCAGCTTCAGATTCAATCAGAACAGCACACCCAGGAACTGCAGGCCTCAACAGAGAAAATCAATAGGCTGAATTCCGAAGTCGCAAATCTTGAGCTGGAAGGGCAGCAGCTTCTTAAGCTGCAAGATAGACTTGAAATGAAAATCAAAAAAATGTTGGAAGAACGCATCCAGGAGCAAAATCAATCAAACGAAAAATTGAATTCGAAACTAGCGGCCAATCACCAATTGGAGAATCATCTGGCGGCTATCTCTGGCGAGCTGATTCAAGAGCAACAACAAAAAACGCAGTTAGAGAATAAGATCAGTAGTCTGGAGCAGGAACGCAGTGTTATGATCCCCCAGCTCAATCAACTTGAAGTATTGAAAAAACAGATGGCGATCCTGAACAAAGAAAAAGATGAAACGAAGCAGATTCATGCGAGGCGCGAGAAAAGAATTCAGCTTTTCCTGGACCGAGTCCGAAAAGATAAAACGCAAGTTGAAAAAATCACCCATTCTCTGAAAGCGGAAATTGAGTTGGTGCTATCCCTGAATCCAATGCGTGATCTTTTGAAGTACACAGATTTCGAAATGAAACGAGCACAGGCACAGCTGATCAGAACCCCGACCATTTCAGTGGACCGGGCTCGTCTGGAAATGAACGTGGATCAGCTGGCTCAACAAAAGTCCTATTTGGAGGACCTTTTAAAAACAAGCGAAGCTGAGTTTCAGAAAAAGAATCAAAACTTAGATCGAGTTATTTCTCACCTCAACAAAGCACAAATCCCTCCCCCTCCACCGATGCATTTTAAAGTCGGGCAGCAGAGGCAAGATCTCGACTTTATCGAATCTAAGGCCCAGCCGATACAGACACAGAATGATGAAGCGGATAAAAATGAGTCATTTAGTGCTAGCCAGTCTGATCCTGGCGACTTTTGGGTGTAGCTTACTTGGCGATAAGCAGTCCGCTCGCAAGAAGTCCGATAAATTCCATTCGGCCGATGCTGACGAGGAAGTACTGCCCGCTGATATTGCCCACGACATTTCGATTTTGAAAACGGGGGGCTCGCTAGAGCCTTCAAAGGCCTGGAAAAAGGTTCCCGACCAGGAACCGCAAAGAACAGTCGCCAGCGATGGAATCCATCTTCCCAATCCCTCCGAAAGTCAGGGAGCTGCTCCAAATGAAGCAGTGAGTGCAGAGGAGTCAGCTCCAGCTTCTGGCCCAATAGTGAATGATGGTTCACAAGCTCAAAGCACTTCAGTGTCAACTGGCGGAGGCACAGAATCCTACAAAATAGAGCCGGGCGATACCTTGATGGAAATCTCTTTTGCGAAGTATGGTAATGTCTACCGTTGGAGGGAAATTTACCGGGCGAATTTGTCTCTCATTCAAGACTTCAATAATTTGGTTCCGGGAACGGTGATTACTATTTATGGTGTGGAGTATTTTGTTTTGGAAAAAAATGGGCAGCCCTATCTCATTCGGCGGGGCGACACCTTAGGGAAGATTTCAAAAAGTCTTTATGGCAGCCCGGAACACTGGAATGTTTTATGGAAGAACAATCCGCGCTTGATCAGAAATCCTCATCGAATTTACGCTGGATTCACTTTGTACTATCCTGCTAAAGAAGAGCTTAAAGAGGAGCTGAATAAGAGATAGCTCTTGATTGACTTCCGAGCTCGTGTTTCCCTGAAATCCATGATGCTGCTATCTTTTCGACTCCACGCTGGCTTTGTATTTTCAATCCTACTTTCTATGCAGATTCATGTTTTGGCGCAAAGTTCGAAAGAAGCACCTTCCCCTTTCGCGGATAAGCCTCTCACTCAAGAGGAAATTCAAAAGGGAGCCGAGGCACGCATCAAAAAGTCCTTGGTGGTGGCTCATATCCTACGGCGAAAATCTGCAGAATCTCAAATTACGGGGCTGGAAGTTTTAACTTTTCGAACACCGATTCTTTATAACCTTCATGAAGGCCAGTTCAAGCCAACGGTCGAAGTGAAGCTGAAATATTTTCGGCCAGGTTGGAAATTGCTTTATAGTCTGAAAGGTCCTGAAGTTCCTATCGGAGCCAGTAATGAAGGATCGGCTTTTTTATATCTCAAAAGCAGTGTCAGTGAGCTTCAGTTGATTGCGATGAATGAAGCCGGCGAGACAGAAAAAGAAAAGCTTTTTATCTATGCGCCGGGCACCAAGGAACTCAAGACGGATTCACCTTGGAATAAAGTAGTTCTCAGCTTGGGTGGCGCAGTTCTTGATTACTACCAAACATCTTTTGGTAATTTTCGAAGTACCAACGCCTTGGCAGCAATTCTTTATGCTCCCGAAGCTCTTTATGAGAACTGGTCAATGATTGCTCGGGCAGATTTAACTTTTGCTTCCTTTTATTCTTCACCCATTCGCGCCGGTCCTCAGGTGCTGGATTCTCGGATTGATCTCACTTATCAAATTTCTGATGGCTATGATTCGACCCATCGCTGGTTTGCCTTGGGCGGAGTTTCCTATTTGACGCTTTTTTCGAACGGAAGTCCTTTTGGTTTTTCGGATTTGCTGGCTCCAGAGTTGGGTCTACGGCTGCGCAGTGTCCTTGATCCAATGAATTTTTTAGTGACAGATTTAAGATATGTGGCCCTCGGAGGTCCTTTCGAAGTTGGGCAGAGAAATCTGCAAATCGCTTTTTCTTGGAGCCGATGGATGGAAAATTTGAGGCGTCTCGAATTGGGACTTGAGTACTCAACCACCTCTTTCGCTGCAGATCCGAAAAACACTGTAAAGACAAATTTGTTGATTCTAAAATTGGGATTCTCAATCTGATTCAAATTTTTTAAGCCCGATATTTTTCATCTCAAAATAAGCCAATACGCTCTCATTTTGGCCTAGCAATCAGCGGATTTATTTAAAGATTTTGCGAATTCCCACTCAAGAATCTCGCCCTTAGTGCCGATAAATTGACTAGGTTCTCATTTCATCCACGAAAGTGGTGGAAGGAAAAAATCTATGAATTATCGAGTCACCATTTTAGCTGCCCTGATTTTTTTGAGCGGCTGTTTGCCGCAAGATGTGGGGCTACCAACAGATTTGTTGAACAGCAAAAATGCCTCACCAGTATTTGCTGGCTTTGATGGTTTGGCGGCAGCGACCACAGTCGGGGCCACGAAGGTGAAGCTCACTTGGACAAAAAGTTCAGATTCTTCGGTGGTGGCTTACAATGTTTACGATGCCACCTTACTTTTCTCACCCAAGCTGATCAAGACGGTTGCTGCATCCAGTGGCGAAGTGACAATCACGGGTTTGACTGCGCAAAATTATTATTCCTTCCGAGTCCGTGCTGCAAACAAAGACAATAAAGAAGATGGCAACACGAAGGACTTGGGTGCAATTCCCTATGCTGGAATTTCTGAAATTATTGTTCAAAGCAGTTCCTCCGCTCTAGTAAAGTTTTCTGAAGGAAGCAATGCCGACGAGATTCACATCTATTGTAAGAAAGGTGTCGAACCCCTTGAAACCCTGATGGCGCGGCTAAAGAATGTGGGCCTCACACAAACTCTCATTCAAGATTTGGAGCCTGGAGCTCAGTACACTTGCAGGACCGCTTTGGATATCAGCGGCTTTGTTGATAATAATATATCTGAACTCACTTTCGTGCCCATGGGAACAGCCAGTGTCCTTGAATTCAGCACCCAGCCGAACAGCGCTGCTGCTGGTGTGGCGATGACTTCGCAGCCTGTTATCACAATAAAGGATGATCGAGGGAATATCGTCAGTGCGGGACCAGATTCATCGGCCATAGTATCTCTGACTTTGTCAGTGAATTCTCCCACCTTAGGTACGGTTCGAGGCTCTGCCAGTGTGGCGGCTGTCGCAGGCATTGCTAAGTTTACTGAAATTAACTTTCAAGAAGCAGGATTCAAGATTCTTCGCGCTTCTAAGTCAGATACTTCAGCAGAGGTGAATGGATCATCGATTATTTCTGTTGATTCGAATCAGTTTACGATCACACCAGGAACAGTTTCCCCTACGAATTCGTCCATTGCAATTTCTCCGGAAGTTCCGCCCAGTCCTGCTTTGATAGCGAATGGTGTGGATAGTTACGTAGTAACGATAGAACTCAACGATGAATACGGAAACGCAGTTGTGGGTACGATCCCTACATTTAGCTCCACAATCACCGGAGACGTGATGGTGCAGCCCGTGACGGCGACAGACGCTGATGGAAGAACCAGTGGCAGCATCAGTTCTTCGGTTGCGGATAGCAATCCTGTGCGAAAGCTTAAAATCAATTCACCTTCAGGTCTGACAGCAGTTGAGATTGCTGCACCCTTTGTTCATGGTGCTGCGGCCAAACTTGGATTTACTCAGCAGCCCGTGAATTCACCTGCCGGTGCTGCGGGCTTAAGCCAAGTGAAAGTCGCCATCTTGGATAGTCAAGGCAATGTGGTGACCACAGGTGCTGCAGCGACCTCTGATATTACAATGTCAATCTCGAGCAATTTGAATGGCGCAGTGATTCTTGGATCCACCACAGTTCAAGCTGTTGCCGGAGTCGCGACCTTTGTTGGCTTGGGTATCGACAAGACCCAGACAGGCTATAAATTACTTGCAAGTTCCGGTGCACTGACTCCCGCCTACAGCAACAGCTTCAATGTCACTGCGGGTGCTCCACAAAAAATTAAAGTGGCTGGGGCCACAGATGTGCTCTCTGGACTTTGCAGTGCTGCCATCACAGTTCAGTTGCAAGATTTAGGCAATAATCCCACAAACGCCCTTCAGAACAATCCCGTGGTCATTAGCGGACTTGGGGGGGCTTCCCTCTTCAGCGGCAGTACCTGCGGAGGCACGGCAATTTCTAACACGATCACTTTCACAGCTGGCACCAACACCCGAACAATCTATTTGAAAAGCAACAAAGCCCAGCAGCTTTCGATCACTGCAACGGACTCTTCGTCGGTGATGCAGGTAGGAACTCATACTTTGAAAGTGAGTCCAAACAAAATTACTTTTAAGGCAGAAAGTTCGTTGGGGGGACCATTTGAAGTCGTTGCTGGTCAGTGTTCCACTGAACTGATCGTGACTCCTCTTGGCGAAGATGGCCAGCCGGGTCCTATTTTTACACCCACCACGATCAATTTCACTGGAATACTCGGAACCCAAGGCAAGATCTATACAGATTCTGCATGCAGTCTTGAAGTAAGTCCCACTGCGGCCGTTCTTCCAGTCAGTGTCGGCACTGTGTATGAAACTAAATTTTACTTCAGAGATAACAAATCTGAAATTCTATCGGTGACTGTGATTGATCCCCAAGCTGTAATGGGGACAATTTCGCCAATTCGAAACCTCACGGTGCTTCCGAGTGCATTGACCTTTACGGGTCCAACCGAGGTTGTTGCCGGAGCCTGCTCGACTTCTTACACGGTCACACTGCGGGATGCTCAGGCCAATGCTGTGATTGCTCAGGCAAATACAACTCTGACACTGAATGGACTATCGGGAAAACAGGCACAGTTTTTCTATAGCCCCAGCTGCACGGGAACGGCTATTGGTAGTTCGGTCACAATTCCAGAAGCTTCCTCCCAAGTGCAGATTTACATGAAAGATTTGGCTGCTGAAACCCTTTCCTTGTACGTTTCAGATCCTTTGAATCGTATGTTGAACTCGGCCACAATTAATGTGGCAATTTCTCCTTCCGCCTTAAGATTGACTCTACCAAACCCAGCAAATGCGAAGACGAGCATTTGTGCGGGACCCTTTCAAATCGATGCCTTAGACGGCGTCCCCGCTGTGACCGCAGCCATTTCTCCGATCAATGTCAATTTAGCCGGAGCGGGCACAGCTGGTAAATTTTTCTCGGACAGTGGATGCACAGCCCAAATTACGTCCTTTGTTTTTGCAACGGGTGAGTCTACGAAAACTTTCTATTTCAAAGGCCAATATCCAGCGGCGAGCTTAAGTTTTAGTGTCACTGATGCGGGTGGAATTCTCACTTCAGATACAAAGAATTTTACCGTGAACGCGGCCAAGGCTTGGATTGGGACGGGTTCTAAAAACAAAGATGAAAACGGCAATTTGTTATGGTTCCAAGACGGAGTCAAAGCAGTCTCGGGCCGTGTGGATAGCGCCAACTATCCAAGGGCCCTCAGATTCACGAGCGACTATCGCTATCTCTACGTTGTGGATTGGCAAAATCATAAAGTCCTAAAATATGACTATCAGAACAAGTCCTATGTGGGTTGGCTGGGAAGGTTTTGGCCGGCTGGCAACATCGGTATTGTGGGAAGCAATTTGGCGACACCAAGCACTCCGCAGTGCGTGGCAACCGTGGGTTGGCAGCAGACACCAGGCTGGTGCGTGGGCGGTCAGTCAACAAACGGAGACAATGCTCTCGGAGGACTTTATCATCCTTCAGATGTTGTGGATGATGGCGCTTATATTTATGTGGCGAACTACCATGGCCACACCGTCACTCGGTATGTGGCCTCCACAGGTGCCTTTGCTGGCTGGATCGGCAAAGTGAATACGATATCACCGACGGCCGCGGCCCCTGGGGGACCTGCCTCTTGCACCTCCACGACTGGGGGAAATGTCACCCCAGGCTGGTGCATCGGCGGAAACTATGTGAATCGAGCCTGGGAACAGACAGATGGGGGATTTTATCATCCAAACTCTTTAGCAGTCGATAGCACCTATTTATACGTTGGAAATCAGGGGCAAGTTCAAAGGTATCTTTTGAGCGATGGCAGTTATCAAGGATGGATTGGCCTTGTCGGTAAGACACCTACGGGTGGGGCCGCCGGCTGCAGTGCCACAGCCGCCAATCAGCAGACTCCGGGTTGGTGTCTTGGCGGAACTTCGAGGTATTCAAATCCCAACGATCTTGGCGGTGGAGGTTTTCAATACACTTACGGGATGAAAATTGTTGGATCTATTCTCTATGTTAATCAGGGCTGGGGAGGTTACATCGCTCGCTTCGACCTGACGAGTGGGGCCTACTTGGGCCGAATGCCGAACTTATCCTTAAACTGGGTTGGTTCAAATAGGTTTGATACTGATGGAACAGATTTCTTCTTCGCGGATTCAAGTCGCCTGGTTCGAACAGATTCTTCGGGCCTACTCACTGGCTGGATCGGAAAAGTTTCCAATGTCAATTCAATGTCAGGTTCTACGGGCTGCGATACTTTGGTTCCAAATGCAAACACTCCGGGTTGGTGTTTGGGCGGCAGTTCGAAGAATGGCATGGATGATCGATCCTTCAACCGTCTGTATGCAACGGTTTACGACGGAGCTGGAAGTCTGCTGACGATCCAAGAAGAATATCCGGGAATTAAAAAATTCAATGCAGCCACCGGAGTCTTTGAGGGAATGCTTTCTTTTCATAGCACAAGTCCTTCGGAATGGAGCAATGATGCAACGATTTTTGCTCAGTACGAGGGCTTTGATGATAAATCGATGTTCAATCCCCGTGGCATGTATGTGAATGGAGACTATCTCTATCTTACGGAAGCCTATTCTGCACGCGTGAAGAAGATCGATCTTCGAACCGGGGAAACGGTTGGTTCTATCGGTGGAATCACTTCCGTTCCTACCGGTGGTGCCGCGGGCTGCACCGCTGCAAATTCGATGGCGGCGTCTCCCAGCTGGTGTTTGGGCGCACTTTTTAATCCCTACTATATCTGGGGCTCGATGATCTCCACGACTGCCGATGGCATTATGTACACTCCGACCGGAGTCACCGGTGACGGCACTTACTTGTATGTAGTTGACCAAGGTTATCATCGAATTTCCAAATTTGTGATGGCTACTGGTCAGTTTGTTGGATGGATCGGGCGCATCAGCGGAGTGCCCACGGGCGGTGATCCTGGCTGCGCGGGTGCACCGACGGGATCCTTCACGCCAGGTTGGTGCAAGGGGGGTACGGCCCAATATGGAACTGGTGATGGGCACCTGTACAATCCAACAGGAATTACCTATGCCGCTGGGAATTTGTATCTTCAAGATCATTCGAATCATCGCATTGTTTCTTACGACGCAACCACAGGGGCCTTTCGCGGTTGGATAGGTCGAATCGGAACCAATCCCACAAGTGGTTGTACTTTTGGATCCAATGGAGCCTACAATGTGTCCCAATCCGGCTGGTGCTTGGGTGGAACCTCAACAGCCTCGGCTCAAGGGGACCGCGGCGGTGGTTTCTATTTTTGGTCGTCAGATGGAGGCCTTTACTCCGATGGAGTGCATCTTTACGTCCCCAATTTTTACAATCGCCGGATCGATAAGTGGACCTTGAATGGAGAATTCGTCTCTGCTTTGCGGGCGCGCAGTGATGTGTACGTCAATACTTGGTCCACAAATGCGGCGGATATGACAACCTGGACCGAGGGCTGCTATCCGTTTTCAGTTTGGGCCGATGGGACCTATATGTATGCAAGCTCTTACGGAGGCTGCGGTGGAACTGGCAATGCAGGCGCTATCGTGAAATACAACCTGAGCACCGGCAGTGTTGTGGGCTGGCAAGGGGGCATTCGCACAGATACAGCACCTCCGACCGGTGGGGATCCAGGTTGCGCTGGAGCCGCAACATCGACTCCGGGCTGGTGCCAAGGCGGCGGGCCCGATCAAGGATTCCGAATGGGGCAGTGGTCGGGTCATACACTACGGGTCACTGGGGATGCACATTACATTTATGTATCAGATGAAAGTTCACATCGGGTGACGCGCCTACCAAAATAACAGTGGCAACTTAAATCTATGAAAAAACGAGAGATGAAAACGAGTGAAGCAGAATAAGTTGGGTGGAAGCAATACAGCTCTAGCTTGGATGATGAGTCTGGCACTTTTGCCCCTCGTCGTGGGCTGCCGTGTGGGCGGCAACGTCACGGCGTCCCCTGCGAATGAGACTACAAAAGCTGTTATTGAAATTCCTGTCGTTACGACACCGACAAAAAGTCCCTACTACTCAAGTTCTTCGGAGCTACAGATTCAGGGCCTTTGTAAAGAAGGCCTTCGAATCGAGCTCAAAAGTTCATCGGTTGGTCAATCCGGGGACCAGCTCGCCGAAGATCAATGGCAGATCTGTGAGCAATCCAAATATTCATTCACGGTTTCCAAAGCACAAGATGGAATTTACAATTTTTTGATTTCGCAAATCAATGGGCTTGGCAATGCCTCACCTACGGTGAGTTTGGTTTGGTATAAAAAAAGTAGTGTGGCGCCGCCGATGATTGTTTCTCCCTCAGGTGGCCTTTTTAAATCAAGTACGGACTCCATGACTCTTTCGGGAACCTGTGAATCGGGGGCCTCATTGAAGGTTTCAGGTGATGGTGCTTTTTCTGGTGTTTGTGAAAATTCAAGCTTTTCGATTCCAGTCACTCAGCTTCAGGATGGGGTTTACAATCTGACTCTGAGTCAGACGGATGCGGCTGGCAATACAGCTTCGGCAGAGCTGCAATGGCGGCGTTTTACTTTAAAAATCACTCCTGATCTTGCTTCCGCAGTGGTGGGCTCTACGATTCCACTTTCGTTCTCGGGTGGGAGCGAAATTTACACTGTTTCTATTCCCGACAATAATTCGGGTGGGTCTTTTAACAGTGTGAGTAATTCTTATATTTTGGGAACTACGGCTGGCAAAACAGATCGGATTCGGCTTGTCGATTCCAATGGGACCAGTGTGGACGCTTTGATTGAAACGGTGCCAGATGTTCCAGATCACTTTGAAATCGACAGCCTTGCCGCGGTGTCAGATTTCATCAATCAGCTTTTGGTTCCGTTTCGGGCCCGAGTGGTGGATCGCTATGGAAATGGGGTGGCCAACTATCCGGTTAACTTTCGATCGAGCTCAGGACAATCCCTTCTTATGGGAGTCAGTCGCCAGCTGACGGATTCTTCGGGCTATGCCACAGTCACTATGAATTTGGCTGCGACGGGAGTTTTGCAAAAAGTCAGTGTTTCGCCCCTCAGTGGAATTCTTCCTGACTTGGTGGGATCAGGTCGAACGAATTTAACAGTTCAGAAAACAATGACCGCAGCGGGAACTGGAAAATTGGGAAATTTTTTTACGACGGGGCAAGCACCTTCGCGTTTTACGATTCATGACTTTGACGGGGACGGAAAGAAGGATGTGGCGCTCTTGAATGTGGGCGATCCAAGTGTCGGAATTCTTAGGGGTCAGGGCAATGGAATGTTTTCAGCAATGACCAAAATTCAGCCCCTCTGTTTGGGGCCAAATGGAATTGAAAAAGGAGATTTCAATTTAGATGGCCGAATGGACTTGGTTGTGATTTGCGGCACGACAGATCGAATCGGTTTTCTGAAGGGACGATCGGACGGTGGTTTTGATTTGCCAGTCTATTCCACGATTACTGCGACGGTGTCTTTGCCGGTGGGTTTTGTGTCCCATGATTTTAATGGTGACGGCAAGCTGGATCTTGCCGTCGTCGGCGCAAACACTTCTTCTGCCGGACTTTGGCTGGGAACAGGCACAGGAAGTTTCACTCAAGGCATAGACTTTGCGGTTGGAGTTTCGCCCAGTGCCATCGCAAAGGCGGACCTCAATAAAGATGGACATATGGACCTGTTGGTTACTTCTGTGAACGACAGCACAATTGTGACCTACCTGAATTCGGGAGCCGGTACTTTTATGGCACAAAATACCTATGCCACGGGCGGTAGTCCTTCCGAAATTGTCGTTGAGGATTTCAATTCTGATGGTTGGTCTGATGTAGCGATTGTTAATTCCGGTACGGATAATTTGAGCGTTTTTTTGAACGATTTGTCTGGAGCCCTGACGCCTCAGAGCAGTTTAGCCACGGGCAGTGGTCCTATTGGAATCACTTCGATGGATTACAATTCCGATGGGCACAGGGACCTTGTCGTGACGAACAATGGTGACAGCACTTTCCAAGTTTTTCAGGGTCAAAATAACGGTGAATTTATTTCCCAGTCTCCGCAAACGACGGGAATGAACCCCATTTCCGTTCTATCTGAAGACATGAATGGGGATCAGTTGGCGGATCTTGTTGTCGTTAACAATGGCGATCAAACATTGCAGTTCATCCCAAAGCAAAGTGATCATAGGTTTGGCTTTAGCACAACTGTAGGAAGTTCACCGACCGCAGTTGTTTCTTGGGATTTTGACAAAGATGGCAAGTTTGATCTGGCGGTACTGAATAATGTTTCCAATACGATCAGTATTCGCAAAGGGCTCGGAAATGGAATCTTTCAACTCGAGTCTGACCTGGTGGTGGCGCAAAATTCCGTACACCTTACAGCCGCGGATCTCAATGCGGATGGCTGGGTGGATTTGGTGGTGACATCTAAAGATGCAAATTCTTTGCGAAGATTTTTTGGATCTGCCGGTGGATTTCAAGAAAATTCAGCGGACTTAACATTGGGAAGTGCTCCGACCTCGACGACCGTGGGGGACTATAATGGTGATGGCTTTCTTGACTTCGCTGCGGCCAATGGTGGAGGCAACTCAGTCAGCGTTCTCCTCAGTAGTGGCCTAACCGATTCCTTTTCCCGTACTGACTACAACACCAGTGGTGATCCTCGGTCAATCAAGGCCGTGGATGTGAATAATGACAAATTCATCGATTTGATTTTCGCAAGCGCGTCCAATGGAAGTGTGGGAATTCTGCGGGGCAATGGTGATGGAAGTTTTCAAAATTCGGTTGATTACCTGACCGGTACCGGTGCCATGGACCTAGTTATTGAGGACTTCAACTTCGATGGTCATTTGGATCTTGCAGTGCTGAACGGAATTGATGGTACGGTGAGCGTCCTTTTGAACGTGGGGAATGGCTCCTTTGATGGAAAGTCAGATTATTTTGCAGCGACAGGACCAGCAGCAATGGGCAGTGCCGATTATAATGGCGATGGCCGGTTGGATTTGATCGTGACTGGAGGTCCTGGGATGGGCTTTACGGTATTAGAAGGTGGGACCCTTGGGCAATTCAATAACAGTCTGAGCTTTTCGACAGGCTACACCACAGAGGGACTTACTTGCTCCGATCTGAACGGAGATCATGCCGCAGACCTCATTCTTCTGAGTGGCAGTCAGTCGAGCGCGGAGATTTGGATGGGGCACTAGTTTGATCATCACCCTACTCATCAGTTTTTTTCTACTGAGCTCGTGTGATGTGACGGCACCGTCCAAAGTGGAGCCGTCAAATGTGGAACTCAAAAGTCTGGCGCTGGAGTCTTACACTCAAACTCAGATTTTGCTCAGAGTTCGCGGCAAACTGAATCTCGAAGCCGTTTTGGACTCGAATCCCATTCGTTTTCATCCTGATGTGGATTGTAAATCGAAAGTCTTAGGTTCGGGAACCCATGCGGAGTTCAGAGATTCTGGGATTCAGCTCGAACTAACGGCAGATCAGCCCACGGAAATATTTATCTCGGGTGTTGCGTTCGCTGGATGTTTTTATTTAACGACTTACCGTCCTGAGTTTCCTAAACCTGTCAATCCAAAATTCCGAAGCTCGGTGCCTCAGTCTCCCTCGGGTGAATCTTTCACGCCGATTTTTTTTGGTGATCATTCTTCCTTGGGTTTTAAACTTGAATTTTTCTTCGATTCAAGCTGCCAAACACCAATTTCAGAGACCACCACTGAAAAAATAGCCCAGCAGGGCTATCGATTGCCGGTTCCAAAAAATGCGATAACAAATGTTTACACAAAAGTCACGGAGCCATTTGGTCAGACCTCTCCTTGTGAGCTTTTCACCACTTATCAACATTCAAATTCTGGCCCAAGTGCCCCTCAGTTTCTTTCTTCGGATCCAGTGTCTCCGAGCAGGCTTTCTCGAAAACCATTACTGAAGGCGACGCTCAGTGAGGGGACTGAGAAAGTGCGCTTCTATTCAGATTTGAACTGCTCAGTACTTTTAGCAGAGACTTCCGCAAGCTTATTGACTTCGGCGGGAGCCGAAGTCGAAGTTTCTGCCGAAGTGGAAACAAAAATCTATGCTTTGGCATTGGATCAAGAAGATAAGGCCTCACCTTGTGAACTGTTTTTGATTTATCAACATGACACGGTTCCTCCGGAAGGACCGACTTACCTTTCTGCTTTTCCTTCAAGTCCGACAAGACTTTCGATCTACCCACAGATCAAGGGAACATTGCCAGCGGATGCTGCCATGATAAAATTTTTTAAGAACCTCACCTGTACGGAGCAAATTGGCTCGGGGACTCGCCTTGAGTATGTGGGAACCGGAGCGACAGCGAGTGTGACACCAAACTCCACGACTGAAATCTACGGACAGGCTTTCGATGCTGCAGGAAACTCTTCGGACTGTGTTTTTCTTTTGTCCTATCGGCACAACACGATCCCACCTGATCCGCCGGTGTTTTCCGCGACTTTGCCCTTATCGCCAAATAACTTCTCAACGACGCCTTCGATTTTTGGCAATGCCTCGGACAGGTCAGAAGAACTCTTTTTCTATTCTGATGAAAGCTGCACGGTTCTGTTGGGTTCCGGTCCAGCTGAAGATTTTGCTGAAATTGGGATTCCTGTGGTCGTTCCAGACAATGCCACCACGACGATTCATGCAACCGCCAAGGACGAAGAGGGCAATATTTCCTCCTGCGCTGTCTTGGTGAACTATGCTCACTCCACCTTGCCGGCTCCTGCGCCTGTTTTTGCGATGGCTGTGCCCAGTTCCCCAACTCGGGTCACAAATATGCCTTATATCCTCGGAACGGCCGATGCAACGGTGACGACAGTGAGCCTTTTCACAGATAGTTTGTGTACCGCAGCGGCAGGAAGTGCCAATCGAATCATGTTCGAATCATCTGGGGTTCAGGTCACGATTCCTATCAATGCAGTGACAGATATTTATGGAATCAGTGCGGATGTTTTTGGAAATTTTTCTGGCTGTACATTTATTACCAGTTACACCCACAACACAATTCCTCCCTTTAATCCGACTTTTTCGGCATTGTCGCCTTTGTCTCCCAATAACTTTTCGGTGACTCCAACAATCACCGGAACCACATCCAAGGATCCCCTCAGTGTGCTGGAGCCTACCACAGTGTCTCTTTATGACAGCTTTCTTTGCCTCAATCGGATTGGGACAAACACAACCACGAACTTTGCATCGACTGGAATCCTACTAGGAGTGCCTGAAAATGCGGTGACTAATATTTATGGAAAAGTCTTTGATGCTGCCGGAAACCAAAGCGCCTGCACTTACTTGACGGACTACATTCATAGCAACCGAAAGCCCGGCAAGCCTCAGTTTCTGGCAGCTCTGCCGGCCACGCCCTCTTACACTTCGACCACAAAAATTTCAGGCAATCTGGGAACGACTTTGGATTTCTTGCCGATCCAGGATATTTCGATTTTTAAGGACAGTCTCTGCACAGACCTTTTAGCAAGCGGATCAGAGTCCAGTTTTCTGTCCACTGGGATAGAAATCAGTGTGCCTGTGAATGCGACAACTCCCTTGTTTGCTCGGGCCACGAATGTCGTTGGCACAAAGTCCGATTGCAACCCACTGGTGGATTATAGGCACACCGACATCGGAGCTACAAGTTTGAATGCTTTTGTTCAGCCAGATGGCTCGGTGAATTTGACTTGGACGCCGGATCTGATTGCGGCGCCGACTGCTAAGTATACGATCAAGAGGAGCCTGACAGCAGGCGGTCCCTATGCGATCATTCAAAATGAGCTTTCGGGGTCGTCGTTTAAGGATCGAGCCGTTTCCTACGGGAAAACCTATTACTATCGAATTGCAGCCGGCAACAATACGGGAATCAGCAAAGATACGGCAGAGGTCAGTTCCAATGTGAATTCGGCGACACCCAATCAGCCCATTTCCTTGGTTGCATTAGCAGGCGCTTCTCAGGTCACTCTGTCTTGGGTTGGTTTTTCGGTGAATATGTTTTACCAAGTACTCAGGTCCACAACTTCTGGCGGACCCTATACGACTGTAGCAAGGGATTTAACTTCATCAGTGTATGTGGATCTGGGACTTACAAATGAAACGGCCTATTACTATAAAGTGATAGGTACTAACACTCGCGGAGTCAGTCTCGAGTCTCAAGAGACGAATGCGATTCCACTTGAAGCCCCTGCTGCTCCCACGGGTTTGTCGGCGACGATGCTGGCGGCGACTCCTGCCTGCGCTGGAGCCGCCGGAATCCTTGTTTCGTGGAGTCCCACTTCGCACTTTCAAAGTTTTAATTTAAAGCGAGGCTCATACATCACTCCCTCTTATAACTTGGCGAATGTGACCACGCCCTACTATACAGACTGCGCACCTCTGACAACTGACAACAACTACAGAGTGACAACGCTTTGGGGCAGCTTTGAATCCGCTGCATCGAATGTCGTGACAGTAGATGGGAGCGCCAGTTCGGCGCTGTTAAGCTTCCCTGGAGATTCACAAATGCTGCTGAGCTGGAGTCCCGTCACAGCAGCGGATCTCACTCATTATCGAATCGAAAGATCCTTGTTTCCAGACGGGCCTTTCACAGTGCTGAATCCAACTGTTTATGCCAATCACTACGCTGACTATGCAGTAACGAATGGTACAGCCTATTTTTACAGAGTCATTCCTGTATTTTCATTTGGCGGGGAAGGTTTTCCCACGTCTGTGATTTCAGGTGTTCCCAATGTCAATCCGGGGGCTCCCAATCATCTCACTTTGGTGGTGAATAGTTCGGGCCAACCGGAAATGACTTGGGCAAGTTCCGTCTATGCAAATGGCTATCGCATCTATCGCGCCAGTTCAGCGGGTGGCCCTTTTACGGAGCTGACCTTTACAACCACTGCCACATACACAGACTCTTCACCCTTGGTTGGAATGAATTATTATCAGGTCAAAGCTGCCTGGGGAAGTCACACGACCAGCGCCACCAACACTGTAAGCTTTCGAAAAGGCGATATTTCCTCTTTAACAGTGACGGGAGCCGCCTCGCAAATTAATTTGTCTTGGTCTGCCGTCAGTGGCGGCACTGATTATTCCATTTACCGCGGAACAACAGCAGGTGGACCCTATGGTTTGCTAACGACAGCAGGCACGAATAGTTTCGCAGACACGACGGCCGTTGGTGGCGTTGGCTATTTTTATGTTGTTCGTGCTAACTTTGCTGATGGAACCCAAGGAAATAGTTCGACTGAGGGAAGCGGAATGAAAACTGGTACCAATGTTCCTTCCGGTTTAACGATTATTGGGGCTACAACGACCTCCCTAAATCTTAAATGGGCCAAAGTAAACGCCGCCACTGACTATGAGATTTATACATCTTTGACATCGGGTGCTGGTTTCACCCTTGCTGCGACCACAGGGTCGACTTCATATAGTCTCAATTTTCTGAATCCTTCAACGAGGTATTATATTCGTATGAAGGCAATCGTTGGAGGCAACACGTCCGGAAATTCAGTAGAGATTTCAGGCTACACTTTTGCCAAACCTTCTACTCCGACAGTGATTCCTGGACCTAATTCCGTGGCGATCAGTTGGACTTCTTTGGTTGGAGCGACTTCATACAATATTGAACGATCCACAGACGCTTTGAATTTTTCAACCATCGCCAGCGGTGTGTCAACGATCAGCTATGTAGACAGCACAGCTGTGAATGGAAATCTTTACTTTTATCAAGTCACTGCGGTGTATCCTCCCTATAATTTAACTTCGGTACCAAGCTTGGGTGTGTCCCCCGGTGCTGTTCCCTCTGCTCCTTCTGGACTGCAAGTAACTTTAAATACCACGGGCACAGATGTGGAACTTGGATTTGCGACGGTCTCAAGAGCGTCCAGCTACAATATCTATTATGGAACCGTCCAAGGAGGACCTTATCCAAATGTTCTCCAGACCTCTTCCAATTTAGCAGTCCCAATTCTCGGTCTCACAGCGGGCGTGACCCATTATCTTGTAGTCAAAGCACTGATAGGCTCCGTCGAGTCAGCAGCTTCTTCAGAGCTGGCCTTTGTTCCCTTTCTGGCACCGGGAGCTCCAACTGTCTTTGCGACCACGGACACTCAAGTGGATGTGAGCTGGTCTGCAGTTGCTGGAGCTAGCACCTACAAAGTTGAAAGATCTCGCAATGAGGTCGTCTTTCAAGAGCTCGTTTCTGGTCATGCCGGGACTACATTTGCAGATTCGACAGCAATTGCCGGTGAATCCTACACCTATCGTTATGTGCCGGTGAATGCAGCAGGAATTGAATTTGCGAAATCCTTGCTGAGCATTCGAGTAAGTCCGGGAGTACGCCCCAATGCGCCGACCGCCGTGAAAGCAGAGGCTACGGATGTGCCTTCGGTTCGGTTGTCCTGGGTATCGACATCGAATACGATTGCCTATCGAATCTATCGAAGCCCTTCAGGCGCTGGAAGCTATGGCTTGGTGGACTCCGTCTTTTTTCCTGCGATCACCTACGAGGACACTTCTGCGATTCTTGGAGTTTCCTACGACTACCTTATTCGTTCTGTGAGCTCCCATGCCACAGAGTCTTTGGATTCCAATGTTGCGTCGGTGACATTGACAGATGCTCCGACAGGTCTTGTGATCAATGTATTGAATGGGCAGCTGGATCTGAGTTGGTCTGCGGTTCCAGGTGCAGTCAGTTATACAATCAGAAAAAGTGTCCAATCGGGAACTGGGTTTGGAGTTATCGCCTCCGGGGTCGCGGGCACTTCTTTTTCAGATAATGCTGTGTTTGATGGCGTTCGATACTATTATGTGGTTCAAGCCAATTTCCCTGCTGGGGTCCAATCTTTGAATTCTTCAGAAATCTCGGCATTGGCAATTCTCAATCTGAACTTGGAAGTACCGATTGAGTTGATTGATCGGGGCATCGTTTCAAAAGTAACACCCATTACTTTTCAAAGATCAACAACCTCCGTGGAGCCCTCAGCCTACAACGGAACTGTGAGCTATTTTTTAGAAGTTTATGCTTCCAATAAAGGAGCTTCACCTACTGCTATCGAATTGATTGATCAAGATTCAAATCTATTGGGTTCGCTCACGGTCCCTGGCTCTAGCACCCAACCCGGACGCATTCGTGCTTCCATCAGTGCTCCCAGTGGTGACGGCTCTGTAAGGCTGCGCCTGCCTGGAACAGCTCAGGATGGAGACTTAGAGGTCCATTCCGCTCGGCTCCTGATTCAGCAAATAGGAGCCTCAAAAACAAAGATATACTATCCGATGCTCAATAGTCAGCAAGCACCGACTTCAGAAGATGAGGTTGGCTGGGCTGAAGACTCAAGTTCAAGCACTTTTTCAAATCTTTCTACATCATCGATTTTTCGCAAGGCCTCGGCCGATTGGTCGGTTCTCAGCTTTACCAATCCTTACGAACTTGAAATTGTAGCAAAAAGAATGGGTCCGGCTGAATCCTTGATCGGTCTCCGTAATACTACCACCGGCAATCCTGTGGGATACTCTCGGACTCAAATCAATTCAGATGGATGGAAATTAGCTCGAGCTCCCTTCGGCGAAGGCGCAGACCAGTTCGGAAGTTCCAATGAAGGACACGAATATCAAATTGCGGTTCAGTGCCAATACAACTGCTTGGCCGGCTCTCTTCAAGTTCATCGCGCTGGACTCTGGATTCGGATTGAACAGTTGACGAAAGCAGTTGTTCCTTATCGAATGATTCGTGGACAAAATTTAACTGCGTCCCAATTCTCTGATAGTCATCGCACGCGGATGGATCTCTCGCTTTTTTCAAATCCTACGGTCTATTTTCAAGCTATTGGAAGCACTTCAGATTTGGGGCTTCTTGGTTTGGAACTATTGACTTTTGGAACCGCTGAAACCGGTTCAGGCAGCAGTTCGGCTATTGCTGAGTCCAAACTTGAATTGAGTGGGTCGGCAAAAAACTTACGGAGGACCTTGGCGCCAATTTCTATCGTGAGTGATGATCGATTTTCTGTCACGAGAGACGCCACCAACGGAACCTTGAATCTTGTCGACTCATTATTGTTGATTCATATTTCAAAATAAAATATTCAAAACTAAAGAATCTCCGCAACTAGGAAAACTCGACAATCTTTCCCAACGGCCTTCCGATGAGCTCTCCATCCTGCATAACAAATTTGCCGTGAATCATTGTGCCCACTGGCCAGCCTTGAACAATCATTCCATCAAAGGGCGTCCAGCCACACTTGCTTGCGATCTTCGAATCCGTGATTCTTTCCTGGCGTGTGAGGTTCACGAAAGTGAAATCGGCATCCAAACCCACTTCGATACGGCCCTTTGTTCTGCAGCCGAAAACGCGTCTTGGATTTTCGCAGACCAATTCAACGAGTCTTTCAAGGCTCAAGCGGCCCGCGTTCACATGATTCAGCATCAAGGGAAGGAGGGTTTGGACTCCTGGCATTCCAGAAGGGCTTTGTGGATAAGGTTTTGCTTTTTCTTCAAGCGTGTGAGGTGCATGATCTGAGCCCAAGACATCCACAGTTCCATCTTCGATGGCTTTCCATAAAGCCTCAAGATGCCGCTGTTCCCGAATCGGTGGGTTCATTTGTGCTTTTGATCCCAATCGTTCATAACACTCGGGTGCGGACAAAGTCAGATGTTGCGGCAGCACTTCGACCGTCACATGGCCATCCCGCTTAGCTTTCGCTTGTTTGAGTAAAACCATTTCCTCAGCTGTTGTGATGTGAAGAACATGAATGGCTCGGCCGGTTTTTTCCGAAGCCCGCAGCAGACGGGTGGTGGAGCGCACGGCAGTTTCTACATCCCGCCATTCCGGGTGAAAGCGGGGATGAGCCGCCGCCACCGCCAATTCTTTTCTTTCTGCCAATCGCATTTCGTCTTCACTGTGAACGATGACTCTGCGGTTTCCAGATTTTAAAACTCGCTCCAAGGTTTCATCGTCAGGAATGAGCAAGTCACCCGTGGAGCTTCCCATAAATATTTTAACGCCGGGACAACCTGGCATTTTTTCAAGTGCACCGAGTTTTGAAAAGTTATCAGGCGTGGCGCCAACGAAGACTCCGAAGTTCACAAAAGCCTGCGGAGAAATGACCTTAATTTTTTCATCGTAAAGTTCCGCAGTTGAGGTCGAGGGTTTTGTGTTCGGCATATCAAAAACACTGGTCACACCCCCCAGAGCCGCACCTTTGGTTCCGGTTTCGAAAGTTTCTTTATGGGTGAGGCCAGGGTCTCGGAAGTGAACTTGGGAATCAATTACGCCAGGCAAGACGTGGAGTCCTTTGGCATCGAAATATTCTTGGCCTTCGAGCGTCGTGTTAGAAATCTCTGCAATTTTCCCAGCGCGAATTCCAATATTCACCAAAGACTGGGTGAGGGTCGAGTTTTTGTGGACCAAAGCCAGAGCATTTTTAATAACGAGATCAAAAGTTTCATTCATTGCTCATGAATATCTGAAAACCGATGAAAGGTCCAGCCCTTGGGCCATTGACCCTCCGTGGAGAAGGAATGACACTAAGGAAGTGAACATGGGCGCAGTCTTTGACTTTATAGTCAAAAATAACATTCTTCTGATTGAGATTTTGGTCGGCCTCATATTGCTGGCTATAGTCACATTGGCCTATCGGAACTTTTTTGCACAAGCAAAATCCGAATTGGGCGGCGAAGTTGATGGTAGCACTATTGGAGCCATTGAGGCTTCTCTTAAGAAAATCCTTGAAAGCACAGAAGTCAGGTCTTCCTCGGCGTCGACGGTTTCAAGTTCGGAAATGGAAGGGCTGAAGAATTCGCTTTTGGACAAAGATCGCATGATTGAGGAACTTCAGTTCCAACTCAAGACCGCTTCTGAGGCAAGCCTTGGTGAGGCCGTCTCCAGTGCGGATGTGCTCCAGTGGCAGAATCGAAGTAAAGAACTTGAAGCTAAACTGGCTGAATACGAAATTATCAGCGAAGACATTGCTGATCTTTCCATGTACAAAGATGAAAATGTTAAATTAAAAAAAGAAATTGATGCTCTGAAGAAGGGTGCTGCTGCTGCAATCCCTCCTGCTTCTGCTCCGGTTCTTGAAGAGCCCATGATTCCACATGTTGCTGTAGCTGCAGATCTGGCTGCTGCCGCCCCTCAAACAGCAGAAGCTTCTGCTGACACAGGTTCCGAGTTTGGCGGCATAGATGACGATATCATGGCGGAATTCGCACGCGCCGTAGAGGAGCAAAAAGCTGCGGCCGCCCCTGCCGCGCAAACAACAGAACCGGTTGCCGTGTCCACACCGCCTCCCTTAGAGGCACCAGTTCCGGATCCGGAGCCCGTGGCGGAAGCAGAGGCTGCCTCTGTGGACCTCGGTGAAATGAATCTCGACGCGATGGTCGCCGAAGCCGACGATCTTGCTTCAAAAGAAGTCGCAGAAATTGATCAAAGTATTCTTGATGTAGGTCTTGATACGGAAAAACTGGCGGAAGAGGCGCTTACTTTCCAAAAAGTTAAAAATGAAGACGAGCAATTGATGAATCAGTTCGAGGACTTTATGAAAAAGGGAGCTTCTTAGCTTCTTTGAAGGGAACCACCACTTATGAAAGCTTGGATTACTTTATTCGCAATTCTCATTGGGCTTTCGGGTCTAGCAGTGGCGGCGACTCCACGAAATGATGGAGCTTTGGATATTTCTGAAATTTTCCGTTTGCCGATGCCGAATGCTCTCAAAGTTTTACGCAAACAAACGCAGATGATTCCAGAACTCGAGCGTTTATCTTTTGATCCTGCACAAACGATGGATCGCCGCTGGCGCGCCTTTGGTTTGGTGATTCAAGCCAAACAAACTGAAGCTTTGCCCTTGATTGATCGCGCTCTCAAGGCACCCGAATGGTATATGAGAAATCTTGGCTTGCTGGGCTTAGAAGAGGTCGCTCCTCAGCGCCTGACTTCAGTGGCGATGAAAATGCTTTCTGATCGGGCCTTGGTGGTTCGCTCAGCTGCTGTGTCCGTATTGCAAAAGCAAGTGGGGCGCACGGAAGTTCGCGAGGCGCTCTGGAAAGAGATCGAAGAAAAACGCAATTTTCGCAAAGGCGCCAGTCTTTGGATTCGGGGTCAGATTGCAGAACTTCTTGCTGAAGATCCTGTGCGGGGTGAGCGAGATGGATTTTTGAAAATTCTCAAAGAAAGCGATCGGCGCATGCACATTGCAGCTTTCACAGCTCTAGAAAAAATCACGGGTCAAAAAGTTGGCAAGACGGCCGATTCACACCAGAAGAAGTTGCAGCTATGGCGGCAGTGGGCCTCTCAGGAAAAAACGACAAAAATCAGATAAAGATCAGATAGAGCCGCGACTATTTTGAACCTTTGAAAGCGCCTTTGTCGAGGGCTCGGTCGATCGCTAATTCGCGCTCGATTCGGTACAGAATAATTCGTTCTTCCCAGCCATCCGTTTCAAGTCCTTCCCCATCATCAAAAAAATCTCGCTGTCTTTCAATTTGCTTTGTCACGGTGACTCGAGTGGCGTCTTTACCTTGTTTTTTACCTCTTAGCACTCGCACAGTAATTTTTGAACGCACGCCGGAGGAAGGCTGCTTCGTTTCGTGAGCAGGAACAAAAGCATCTTCGCCTTTAATCCAATCTGTTTCTAAAATACCGTTTTCCATATTGTCGATGGCGATGGGATATTTCAAAGATTTCTGAGCAGCTTTCCAAACACTTTCAGCCGATGCCGTGTAGGTGCGATCGTGAGCTTTGTATTTGGCGATGAGAGCTTGTTTTTTTTCTGCTTCCGCTTTGGCGCGATTATTCGCGGGATGAGAACAGCCGCTGGCAAAGAGTGTCGAAAGTGACAATGCGATGAAGGCTCTACAAAAATAGTTTGTCAGTTGAGGATCTAAAAGATGATTTTTTTCCACGCAGATCTAAAGATATCACTGATTTAAGTGGATCATGTGCACATAATAAGGGCATGATGCGCCATTTAGAAAGAATGATGCGCCATTTAGTAGGTTGAATGCTGGACCAGTTTCGACGACCTTGTCCCTTTGTTCGAATTCCTTCGCAGTGGTGGGGTAGCTCAGCTGGTTAGAGCAATGGAATCATAATCCATAGGTCGGCGGTTCAAGTCCGCCTCTCACTACCAATTTTCTTTTTCGTCCTTGTCATAAAAAATTAGGAAGCCTCTTCAATCGCAGTCAAGGTCAGTTTAAAGCCCATCGTTTTCAAGATTGACGCCAAAGTATCAATCGTAGGGCTTCCTTTTTCCCCAAGGGCTTTGTAAATCGCCGCAGTGGATATCCCTGCTTCCTTGGCGATATCTTCCATGGACATATCAAAAGCTTGGGAAACCCTGCGAAGTGAGAGCAAGAAAGCAGAAGGGAAGTCCGCGTTTTCTTCCAAAGAAGTTTTGAGATATTCAAAAGCCTCTTTTTTATTTTTTCTCAGACGCTCCAGCATCCAGTCATCATATTTAACAGATGGCTTGGATGAAGAAGTTTTAGACTTCACCTGCTTTTTTTTGCTGACTTTTTATTCATAACTCTTCCAATCCTTCAAATATAATTTTGCTTTTTCAATATTGACCTAGCCGGGCCAAACCGGTCCAGAATCTGTGACAAGATCTGGTCACATTAACTGTCCCGGGAAATTCCAGCTGGGACAGACTCCGGGGAAAAGGCGGTAGAGCATCTTTGTTTGTAGGTATCTATGGGCGTTTATGCTTTGGACATTTCAGTATATTTTTCAATGGGTCTAGATCCGAAATCAGATCGATGTTAAAGGTCGTCAGATGAATCAAAAATTATTGTTTTCTTACTTCGGATCATTTTTATTTGTTTGTGCCTCAGCCCAGGCGAGTGTCAGAGATTGTACTGTGTCCGATACTATTATCGCTACATATGAAAGCCGGTTGCCGAGTCTAAAAAAAGCTATCTCAGATGCAGGGCGTACCTACCCTCGCGGCAGCAAGCAGTTTTGCGTATTTTTGGAATTCACCCAAAGTGGGATCGAAGCCACCTGCAAGGTATTGAGCTTAGGTCCATGCAAACAGAACAACGGAAGTCTACTTGGTTCTGTTCAGAAAAAAAGAGCCTGCTCCAGCCTGTTAAATCAGGTCATTTCACAGCGAAAATCATGTTCGAAATAAATTTAAAAAAAGGAAGTTTTATGAAGTTTGTAACAGTTATATCTACAATCGTTTTGTTGTTTTCGGTTCAGGCTATGGCCAACAAACCCGACCTTCAGTGTTTCGAGGATTTGTCACCTGATGCACAAAATGTTTTAGATGTCTTTTACAAGGTCAATCCCTATGGATACAAATATCAAATGATTCATGTGCACCATGGTTTAGAGATTCGTGGATACGGTCGACTGATGGCTGGCCAGGTCTACGACAATTTTAAAAGTAATTTTAATTATTTGGATAATGGCAACTGCACCGAGGGTGTTTCACTTGGAGTCAGCAAGCAGGGAAATGTGCATCACCTGATTTTTACTTGCTCAATTGATAGCGGTCCTTCGGACTGGGTTAAAGTCGCCACTTTGGTTTGTATTTAAGAGAATAGGAAGAACAAAAGCTATATTGCTGGTTGCCGACGAGTATCATAGGGTCAATTTGTCGGAAGTCAGAAGCTTTTGAAGATGATATTCTGCAAAACTCTTCGATGTCTGGCAAGAAATCGATTCAATTTTTGAAGCTATACGACAGTTTGCAAAGCTTTGGGTAAAGCTTTGCCGCTAGGATGGATAAACTCAGTCCAGGAATGGCTGCGAAATCAGTAAGTTGGTCCGACGCACTTTCACTCTCTTTCAACACTGTCCGTAGGATTTAATTTTACTGTGACCGTAGCTTCTCCTTGTTTGCCAATTGCGCCCAAGACTACCGGCGACGATCGTCGATGCCCTTGAACGACAAAAGAGTGTCCTTACTCCGGCGCAGGGAGCTTCCGGTAACAGCGATGCGCTCGATGCAACCCTTGACATTCAACACAGTCGCTGTGCCCTTGGTGAAGTACCCAGAATTGACTTGTCCCGTGGGTCCGATCAAGACGACGCCTCCGGGTTCCTTCAAGTACTTTACTTTCAAATGACGGATTTCAGCGTTAGCTTGATGAACCTGCAAAACTAACTTCAACAGGCAAACTGGTCCGACTTCCAAATAGTGTGTCTCAGTTGAAGGGCCAAACGAGGTATCGACTAGATCAAAACCTCTGGCGAATGCCTGCCCGGACTGGAGAGCCAAAAATGCACCGAACAATATTTTTTTCATCTTCATATCACGTACTCCTTTTTTGTTTGTTTGTGTCGCTCTAAATTCTGTCATCGTTACTCATCAAGGCTATCGAACTGAATTCTCGTATTCCGAGGCTCAGCAACTGTCGTGTTTCCCGCACCGTCTTGAAATTCCAAGTGAATGACTTCAAGTTTTTGAATCGCGCTCCAAGGTTGAAAGAGACGCATATGTGCCCCCCCAACAGAGAACTCATAGTTTCCGGCGCTGACTTCACGAAGAATTTGTCCAGAAACCTCTGGATTTTCACCGATCATTCGATCCACCGTCCCATCTGGTCGAACCAAACCAAATTTGACGGAAAATCGCGGGCTGCACGACTTGTTCACGGCGAGGCCTTTTCGGATGGCATCTTGGGAACAGAGCCCGTTCGCGTCACTTGCCTGTACTAAAAACCGAAGATTGGATTCTGGGTCACGAGTCGCCCGTGAATCTATCCCAATGAAAATAGGAGGCTCTCGATCCACATTTTCGGCTTTGTTGGCGACTTGAACACGCAATGGTTTCTTCAGAAGACCAAAGTCACCGTATTGATTGGTTCCCTTAGTCTGGCTCAAAAAAACTTCTTTAACTTGGTACAACCCAAGCATCGCCATGTGGGTTTGAAAATTCATCGAAGTCGGCAAGGAAAAATCTTTCCAGCCCTTTTTCCAAATCGTGTGGGACCACTCTGGTCGACTCAGGTTGAGACGATTTTCTGGAGACTCGTGGCCGTCGGCAAGCTCAAGACTTGCCGAAATGACGACCTGATCGAAACTTTTAAGTTCTGTCGACCGCAACACCTTGGTGGCGATCGTAAAACTCACCGCTTGCCCTGCTTTGATGCTGCGGGGTTGAGATTCAATTCGGTTGGGCTTCACGGAAATCTGTTGCAGATCTCGGGCATTCGACGCGACCGCCGACATTAAAGTCGCGAAAATAATTCCTGTGAGCTTGAATGAACATTGGTGCATCTGGATCTCCTCGTCGGGAGATCAGCTGCAATTCGAGGCCAGCCCCTATCAATCAAAACCTTCATCATTCCTTTCTCGAGAAATGATGAAGATCGGAGCAAACTTGGAAAGAATCTGTCTCAAATTGAAACGCAAATTCTCGCAGATGTTGGGATCGCTTTGTCGAAACATTCATCAGAACCAAGGACCCGTTTAGGCCCAGTCAAACTTTGAAAGGTTCACCCGTCAATGGATTTAGGTGTTGCAAGACAGTTCACGGTGTTCGTGAGAACTTGTGCGGGAGATTCGACAGCTATGTGATGACCGCCAATATTCAAGCCTTCAAACCCATTGTTCGCAATCAGGCCCTCGCAGCAACGACGCAAAATAGTTTTTCAAATAAGTTGTAAATAGCTATTTTCCGGTTCCTCCGTAGCCCTCAAAATTTCTAAATTTTTAGCCAAGCTGGTTTTCCCAGCGCCAATCCAGTTGTTATCACTTGTTCTGAAATCACATAACTATCCAAAGCTATTTGCATTTTTCTGGTTTGCAAATCCTTAAAAACTCGATAAGTCTAGCTTTGGGTGCACAGTTCGATAACGCCTCTCACTACCAATTTCTTTATTGGAATATATTGTGGCAGACTTTAGAGTGATCGCATGGCTGATTTAACGGCTTTGATAGACGAAGCAAAATCTGAAATTTTTGAAGGACTACGGCACCTCGATTACAGTCACAAAAAAGCGCTTTTGCTTGGAACTGATATCTCCAAACTTACTTCCGAAGATTTAGAAACTTGGGAAGGGCTTGTCGCTCGATTCGGCAGAGTCTCCGACATCTACCTTTCTAAATATTTGCGTACTTGCATCATGATGAAAGAGCCCGGCTTTCGTGGAAGTTTTCGGGACTTGCTTGATTTGGCAGAGAAATTTAAACTGATCGACTCCGCAGACTTTTGGGCTGAAGTTCGGGAACTCCGGAATACCTCCGTTCACGAGTATTCACGGAAGAAATTACCATTGATCCTTGATCGGGTTCGGGAACTCACTCCGGAACTTCTGCTTTTACAGAAAAAAGTTTAAATGCGCCTCACTGAATCCCAAGTGAAAACTATTTTAAGTGTTGCAGCAGCGGAGCTTAAGACTCGGCCCTTTGAAGTCTTTCTCTATGGATCCCGTGTGAACGATAGCCTTAGGGGTGGAGACATCGATCTCTATTTCTTAAGTGAAAATGAGTGGGCAGTCGAAGATCAAAAAAACATCTTTCGGCTGATGGCTGCTTTAAAGAGTCCTTCCGCTTTGGGAGACCGGAAGATGAATCTCAGCCTCATTTCAAAAGCCGAGCAAGCGACGGACCCTTTTTGGAAGGGTCTGACTCAGATTCAGTCTCTTGGCTTCTGTAAGTAGTAATTGGTTCAATCTAGTAAATCCCTGTGTGAGATCCGCAAAACATCTGGTCGATGGTTATCATCTCAGCAAGCTCCTTCGCAGATTTGGTCGAGGGCACGATCCCGCCAGGTGGCTGAAGAGGCTGAAATTTTGACAAATTAGCTGGGTCAGCTGGGTTCAATGCCGGCGGTCCCATCTGCTGAAGCGGCGGGAGTGCTGGTAGTAGTGGTGGTGGTTGCTGTGTAGGCGCCACTGGTGGCGGCCCAAAACTTTTTTGAGCACTCGCAAAGCGCGCCGTTAAGTCAGCAAGTTTGACCATCAACAGATAGCTTCGAGATTCACTGATTTGTTGAGCAAGGTAATGAATTTCTCCAAACAAAGCAGGCATGCGGGTCACTTTGTTGACATTGAATCCTTCGGATTCAATGACTTCTTTAAGCAAACCATTCGAGTAACGTCCCACAAGAATCTTGCCTGTGAATTTTCCATCGCCAGCAGGATCAATCCAAAGATCCACTTTGTCGGTGCCGCCGCTGAGATATTGTTTTTCGCCCTTACAAAAAATTTCTGAACCTTGATAGTAACTGCCAGAGGCTTGAAAAAGTCTTTTTCCCGAAAGACCAAAAGATCGATTGTGGCCGTCGACGATAAATTCCCTGTCGGAAACTTCAGTCGCCTCGACCTCTTTGCAGTTGTCCCGTGTTTTAAGAAATTTTCCATCAACGACTTGGATTTCACTATCGACCTGAGTGCCATCATCACAGCCCTTGGCATTCAGATGCAAGTAACTCAGCTTACCGTCATAACCGCCGCCGTTGGATTTTGCCGAATAATTAGAAAGGTCACCCTCAGTCGCGGATTTTATTCCGCAGTTTTGAAAGAAAAAGATGAGTGAGAGTAACAATAAAGAAATTGCAGCAGGCACTGGTCGCATATTTCCCCTTTTCGTGACCTCTTCATTCTAGCCGAGGTGGATCATAAACTCCACGCTACTGGACTAGTGTGACCGAGACTGTCCCATGCCGAGACAGTCTCCTAGAAAAAGGTGAATCAATTAGGGATACTGACAACCCTTTTGGGAAGTCTTTTGAAGCTCAGAGGTATCGATCTTGTTTCTTTTCGCAATCGCCAAGGCTTGCTGATAAAGATCTGCCGCCAAAGTTGGAGTTCGTGACAAGATCCAAAGACTGGAGCCATCACTGTTGGAAACAACTGAATAGCGATAGTCTTTGTCGAGGCCCACGATCCAGTATTCTCCCCAAAAGGGACCGAAAAAATTGACAGAAAGTTTTGAGTTGCTTTTCTTGTCATCGACTCTTGCTGTGCCATTCACAGAAGAAAGTTCGCCTTTCGCGCCACTTTTATTGCAAGTGTTTAGAACTGAGATCGTACCATCAGCTTTTTTGCCGTACTTTGCTCGTGTGCAAAAACAGCCTTCACTAAAAAATTGGGGAATGGACGCGATTTCGTACCAACTGCCCACATATTTGCCAAGATCTACAAAAGGAACTGTCTTTACCAAAGCAGAGTTTTGGGCGAACGAGGACTCGAAAGAAACTAATATCGAAAGCAAAATCAGAAATTTCATAGGGACCTCCGTAAGACTTAGTTCTCTAGCACTTTGAGAAGCTGCATTTCAAATGGGAAGATGGACATTAGAAATAATTTATAGGGGCAAGGCTTGTGCTCCAGAGAGCATTAACGACTTTGCTGAGGACATCGAGCCAATTTAGAGCCCCTGAAGTGAAGACTTTCCACGAATAAGCGGAAAGTCTTTGTGCTTTTCTGTCGCTTTAATCTGTGTGATGATCCAAACCAATGCACCGATTGAGCCGTGATCACTTTCCGATTCTATTTCTATACACAGTTTTTGCAGCCACTTTCAGTGTCGTCTTCATCGACCAGCCACTGGCGCAGTTTTTTGCACAGGAAGGCTATTTGCCTCTTCGCCAATTGAGTGCGCGCTTGACTGATGTGGGCGAGGGAGCTCCCTATTTCGCTTTGGCTATTTTGACTTGGCTCCTTGGGCGCTTTTTTCCCCAGTTTGTGAACTCCCGGAATCAATTGCCCAAAGCAGAAAAGTTGAGGGCCCTGGGAATCTTTTGGCTGAAAACTTTAATCGCGGTTGGTTTTGTGCTGCATCTTTTTAAGTTTGTTTTCGGTAGGCTGCGCCCGCATATGACGGACGATTTTCAAGCTTTCTCTTTCGATCATTTTTCTTTTCATTGGCACTGGCAGTCGATGCCCTCGGGTCACTCGCAAGTCATGTTCGTTGTTGGAACTTTACTAGCGTCGCTATGGCCTCGCAGGAAGTCACTTTTCTATGGCCTCGCCTTCATGATTGCTTTCACTCGAGTTGTTTTACAGCAGCATTTTTTGAGCGATATTTTGGTGGGTGCCTTGATCGGTCACGTCGGCGCAGTATTGATGATTCAGTATCAGTGGGACAAGGTCGGTCCGCGGGGACCGACCCCTGGGCATTAGAATCGGATAAAGTAGAATCGATCTTTGTGACTTGAGTACACATCTTCGATTCGAGCAACGTCTCCAGGTTCTTTTTGAATTCCAAGCTCTGGACATTCAATAAAGACCTCAAAAAGTTGAAACAACCTTTTCCGGTGGCTCTTGTTTAAAAACTCTTTTCTGTCCCGGTTCAAAATTGAACCTTTTTCCTCATGAAGATTGTTCTTCATAAATTCTCCTTGTTTGGGTTGTTGATTATGCCCAACGGAAACCAGCTCCGTCGGGAATGCGGCTAAAAATTAAGTGAGCTAAAACCTGAAAAAAACCGACTAAAGCCCGAAAAAAATCGTGCGAATTTTTCTGTCATTTAGCAGGTTAAATTCAGATCAATGCTTTTTTTTGAGAGAGACTCTTTAACGTCGTCTTAGGCTCGAATGACTGAGGCGCGCCCTAGTTGGAGAGTGCCATCAGTTGTAGAAGTCATATTGTGTTTAATCATTGGACCCCCCTTTCATTAGGATGGTCCAAGTATCGCCTGTCCTGGCTTGCAAGCGCAAGGACTTTGAATGACTTAACTATAAACTAACAGACTTTGGATTTTTGTCTTGTTCGGAGCCTCGATGGCAATGCCGAAGCCACGTCGCTTTCCGGCGCCAATTAAAGTGAGGATTCATAAAATAGAGCATTCGATCGGCAAAGGACTGTATTTTGACTGGAGCTTTGCAGTGCCAGCCCAACTGTGAATACCCCGGTGGATCTGGTGTTAATTCCAAAAGATGATTTTCTTGAGAAGTCACAAGAAGGGCATCATTCACGTTGAGCCCAGTGAGCTCCTCAGCAGTGGGCCAACGTTTGACGTCTTGATATTGAATTTGTTTGCCAACAAAATTCCAAAGAAAATTACTTTCACTCAAAGTGCTTTCATAGTCCCAAAGAATCACTGGACGACGAAGGGCTTCCGCTTGGCGAAAAGGCTCGTACTCTCCACTTTGTGAATTGGAGAAAGTGGCGATGAAAAGTCCGAAAGGAAGAATTATAAAAACTGCAGGCCGGAAAAACCATCTTTCCCAAGGCTGATTCCAACTTTCATTCCAAAGTTTCGCAAGCAAGATCAGCATCAAAGGAACGATCGGAAAAAGAAAGCGTTCTTCTTTGTGTGGAATCATAGAATGAAGCGCGACAAAAAATGCGATCAGGGCCAACCACAAAAACTCCGTGCGAGAAAATTTTTTAATTTGCCGAAGGAGGGGAATAGAAAATGGGAAAAGCCACATCGGAAGCAAGGTCAGCCAGGTGTTGAACCAAGGCTGATCAGAATGTTCAGTGGCTCCGTCTTTATTGATGTAAAGGTAATTGTAGAGGGTCTCTAGTGGTTTTCTGCCAAAATTAAGATCGACCATTCCCTGAAGCCCAGCAGCGATCAAACCTGCCAAAGTCAGCAGAGCTAACTGGGACCATCTTCGGCTGGCGGCAAAATAGACTCCAAAGCCAACTGCAAGAACGCCAACTTGAAAGCGATAAAGGCAGGCGATACCAAGACTCAGGCAGCCCAAGAAAAACAGCGACTTTCTTTCCAATCGCTCAGTGGACTGATCTTCAGAAGCATAGATCATAAGAAAGGCCAGCAAGGTGAAAGTCACAGCAATGGTTTCGCCAAAAGCCCTTGTCGATCCAAAAGTCATAATAAAATGCAAAGACAGCAAGTACAGGCCAATGAGGCCACCCAGCCTGCGACCGTAAAGGCCGTAAGCCCAAACTCCGAGGAGAGAAAATACACCCAAGGAAAACAGGACAAAACGAATCAACCCAAACTGAGTGTCGATGCCCAGGGCTTTTCCCACGGACACGGCCGGAGTCAAAGTCCAAACGAGAAGGGGACTCCTCCAATTGGGGATTTTAAGTTCGACACCATTGTCGGCAGCGAGGGCTGGCAGCAAGCCATGGGAATAGTCATCATTCGATTGCGAACCATAGACGTAATAGGCTGTGAGTCCTCTTGCTAAAAAACCCAAGAGGAGGGCAAGAATCAAATGTTGTGTCCAAGAAAGTTTTTGAAACATGAGGCCTTCTCAACCTAGTTGAAGAATATTCTTAAGTTCGAGCGGTCACCATATTCATTGCTTGGGTAAAGCAGTTTCTCAACGCTGGCCACATGACCACTGCGGCCCGCTCGCACCCATTGTGCCAAAAAGGCCGTGTGATTGGGGAAGCTGTTCAAGAATGATTTGAGAGCAACTCTTCCGCTGCTTTCGTTGGCAGAAAAGCGCTTCGACTGCCAACTGGGCAGGTAGCGCTGCATGGAGCTATGAAAGCCATTGGCCATAAAGCTTCCAAAGTTATAGCCAGCTTGGATCAGGCGATGCGATGAGGCCGCTTGGCTTGCTTGCAGAGGGAAAAATGCGAAAACCAAAACTGAAAGCTTATTCAGCAGGCAGCGTCTAGGATGAGAAATAAATATTTTCATGTGGCCATTGAACCAGAGCCCGAGTGGATTTGGTATCAATGACTCAGGACAAAGACGCTCGTACTAAAGAACAGCGCCTAGGTCTTTTGTGCCTCTTCCAGCGCTTTGGAGATTTCTTCCCAGCGCTGGTAAGAGAACTCAAGCTCCGACGTCACTTTTTGCTGGCGGTTCAAAGCTTCCAAAAGCCTCTGTTTGTCTCCGAAGACCTCTGGATTTGCGATGGCGTCGGCCAATTTTTGATTTTCATCTTCGAGTTCGCTGATACGAGATTCTAAGGATTTATGTTCCTTCAGCCAAACTTGCTTTTGGTTGTTCGAGATGGATTTCTTCTCGCCGGTCAGGGGCGCGTGGGTCGATCCTGCGCTGGAGGCGGGTGCGCTGGTCAAAACCGGCGCTGGAGCTGAAACTATCTTGGAAGCTTTCACAGAACTGCCGCCGCTACCGCCACCGCTGCTGCCTGCAGCAGAAAGCTCAGCCCGGGTTTCTTGCATTTTTCGCGCAACATATTCGGTGTAAGTGAGGTTGAGGGAATTTACTTTCGAGCCCTGATCGTAGGCTTCAATTTCTAAAAGGTTATCTGCCAGCGGAGTCACAAAATCTCGGTCATGGGATACCAAACACAGCGTGCCTTCATAATCTTTCAAAGCCTGCAGCAAAACTTCTTTCGAGGCTGCATCCAGGTGATTCGTGGGCTCATCGAGCAACAAAAAGTTACTTGGACTTAAAAGTAATTTTGCCAAAGCGACGCGGGCTTTTTCGCCGCCCGAAAGAACTCCGCATTTTTTGTGGACTGAATCACCGGAAAAAAGAAAGGCTCCTGCAATGGCTCGCACTTGAGCAAGCGGCATCAATGGGGCCGCGGTCTCCAATTCCTCCGTGACAGATTTTCTCATATCTAAAGATTCGGCTTGGTGCTGGGAATAATATCCAAGCTTCACCTCATGGCCAAGTTTTACCAGACCTGAGGAAGGCTCCAGCGATTGGGCCAGCATTTTTAAGAGCGAAGTTTTTCCTGCTCCATTGATGCCGACAATGGCCGTGCGCGTGCCTTTTTTGATCATAAAGTCTAGGTGTTCAAAGAGAACTTTCTGGCCAAATTTGAGTCCCGCATCTTTGATGACCACCACTTCTTTTCCGCTGTGAGGGGCTTGTGGAAAACGAAATTTCACTTTGGCGGTGTCTTCGGGAAGCTCGATCAATTCCATTTTGTCTAATTGCTTGAGGCGGCTCTGGGCCTGTCTTGCTTTGGTGGCTTTGGCTCCAAAACGTTCGACGAAGGCCTCAATCTCAGAAATTTTATTTTGCTGGGCATCGTATTGCGCTTTCAGAAATCGAATTCTTTCTTCTTTCTGAAGTCTCGAGGCTTCGATATTTCCCTTATAGGTCCAAATCTTCTTTTGATCGATTTCAAAAACTTCCTTCACAAGTTTATTCAAAAAAGTCGCATCATGGCTGATGATCAAAAGCGCCCCTTGCGATCTTTGAAGAAATTCTTCCAGCCACAGAAGCGATTCCAAATCCAAATGATTCGTAGGTTCATCGAGTAAAAGTAAATCGGGATCCAGCAGCAGAATCCGCGACAGCGCAATCCGCATCAGCCAACCACCACTGAACTCGGACAAGGAGCGATGCCAGTCTGTGGACTTAAAGCCCATCCCTGAAAGAATCGCTTTAGCCCGGGAATCCAGTTGATACTCATTCAAGTGTTCAAGCTCTTCTTGAATGCGGCCATAGCGTTCAAGGTCTTCCACAGAGGATTCGGTTTCAAAAGAGGCTTCAAGTTCGGTTTTGATTTTCAATAGATTTTCCCGGCGGCCATCCAGTCGCATCACTTCCTCAAGTACGGTTCTACCTGACATCTTCGGCAAATCCTGAGGCAAGTGTCCAATCGACAAATTGGGTGCTTTGATGACTTGGCCTTCATCCGGGGATTCTTCACCCAGGATCATGCGAATCAAGGTGCTTTTGCCAGCGCCGTTCGGTCCGACTAGGGCCACGCGGGACCGATACCCAAGCTGAGCTTCGGCTCCGTTGAATAGGACCTTGGAGCCATACTGTTTAAGGACGTTCTGGAACTGAATCATAGGGGGATAATATCCGAAGTTCCTAAAAATTACGAAGAATTTACAGCTGGATTGCGAACTGACTGGACACATTCTGAGCACTGGGTTAGGTGATGCCCAATCAGATTAAGCCCAAAGGAAAATAATATGAGAAAAATCATCCCTGCAATTTTTTGCCTTATTGGTGTGCTTTCACTTTCAAACCTTCTACATTCAGAGGCAATTGCGGCTCCAAAAACGAAGCTCGTGAATTTCACTCCCGAAGAGATTACAAAGCATCAGGAAAATATCGACCTCATAGTCTCTAAGTCGACTCAGTGTTTGCAGCGGATTTACAAAACTCATGTGGAATTTTATGAAAAGTGGGGAGTCTCCAAATATTACGGCGAACGTAAACCTCAGCACCAGACTCGGGCAGGTTTGATCGGCGAATTGAAACGATTTGGAGCCCCTTCCCACCTCATCAGTGAACTGGAACCAACGGCTTGCATTTCGCTGGCTATTAAATGTTTACGTGAAGGTTTTGTTGCTGCTGGCACCGGAGCCACTTTCGAAAAGATCCATCGCTTTTTGAAGATCGATCAAAAAGTTTATGGCACGGATCTTCAAATTATGCTGCAGCAGTTGGGCTGGAAACTGATGTATTTCAATCCGGATCCTGCTCAAAACAAGGCTTGGGATTTGGAAGATCGACGAATCAATCCAGCTGCCTCAGGAAAAAAGTGGAATCCAGTTTGGGGCGCCCACGAATACAACTATCAAACAGCTGTTCGCCAAGGGACTTATTACAACGGCACAATGAAGATTGATGATGCGAAAACTTTGGTTGGTTTTAAAGAAGCAGTGCCTACTTCCTTCAAGAAAATCCCATTCTTTTTGGGGATCGCTCATTCGGGCTATCATGTGTTTCCCGGATACTTTGGTGAAGTCATCGAAGCCCATAGTACTCGGAATTTAAATGCGGCTGATAACTTGGAAATTTCTCAGTTCAATCCATTGGCGACCAATGGTGGACCTCGCTGGACCAAAACAGAACGCTATCGCTCCGGCGTGATCGCTGTGCCGCCAGTGCAAAAGAGATAGGTAAATTTTTCGTAATTTCGGCTTTTTTTTCTTTTCGTGAAAAAACTGCTGACCAGGCACTTGTCGCTGACTGGTCTTAAGTGATTTCTCGGCGAAAAGCTTTGAGTTCAGATACAATTCCTTCCGTTACATCAACCTATGGAGCGGGAGTTGAAAATGACTTATCTAAAGTTTTTTGTCGTATTGCTTGGGCTGTCTTTTTTTGGGCTTGGCTCTGCGCAGGCTGCTGAGCCCTCAGACCTTCGATCTTCGATTTATCATAAAGATACTTACCATCTCTCCGGGGGGGCTTTACCTAAGACCCTCTATTGGAAATCTCACGGCGCGGTCTATGATCAATTTCTTGGTGTCGAGGCTTACTCTAACAATCGCAATGGCAAATACCAATGCACGGATTTGGTTCATCGCTTCTTGGCGAAAGTTTATAAAGTGCCCACAAGCCTTGGAATCGGACTCGGGCATGCGGATGTGATGCTATCAAATATTTATGGACGCTTTGGAAAACAAACTTTTAAGTTTGGCTTGAAATCTTTGAAAATGCGACTTCTGAAAAACAGGTCTGCCTCCGAGCCTCCAACAGTTGGTTCGGCCGTGAACTTCGCATCGGGCAGTTACGGTCATGTGGCGATCGTGCGCGATGTGGAATTTTTAAGTGCCTCTTCGGTGAAAGTTTACCTTTTCGAGCAGCACGGCTTTCCAAAGTGGTCCAAAGGCGAAAAGAAGCCCCTGCGCTCGGTGGTGTTCAACAAAAATCGCAGCGGCAACTGGGGTGCAGCTAAAGTCCAAGGCGTCGGCACCGCGATCGTCTGGCTGAATTTTTATCAAAAATAGGCTTGAGGATTGAAGGAGACTTTCCTATCGTTTCCCCTGCACTCGGACGGGGGATTGATGGGCTACTTCCGGTTTTTGAAATCAGGATATTCGGGCCTTTCTCTGTTTAAAGTGAATAGCAATTTATTGTAATGCCGTTCACTTAACACGCGAGCCCTTGAATGAATTTTAGAATTTATAGAAGATGAAAAAAGAAGAGAGCAGGTACGAACTGCTCTCTCAAAATACGATCGAACTCTTTTTTATTCCGCGAAAGGAATCAGAATGACAAGTTCGCGTCAGACACCCCGCATCAATATTGCCTTTATTCGATATAAAGTTCAATAAAAAATTTCTGATTGGATCGGAAAAATCTCGTTTACGAAAGTTTGATCCGCAAAGTTTTTTCATCTCGGTTTTGAATCTCGTGCATGGAAAAAATAGTGAAGGTTACTTCCATGCCTTGGCTTGGACCTGGGAGATGCTCTCGGATTTGAAAAACGCGCCAGTGAAGAGTACTTTTTCGAAGATTCGAAAACGTATCAGCTTCGAGTTTTTCAAAGAGCAGTTTGACCAACTGATTCTATGCTATGAACCGGAACGCTGCACATGGCGTGGACTACGGGTATACGCAACTGACGGAGATCAATACGAGCTTCCTCGATCCGAAGAGCTTCTTGCCCGAGGCTTTAAAGGGACAGCATGCAAGCGCGAGATGGAGACCTACTATCCGTATCTCTACGTCACCCACTGTTACGATGTCTTGAGTGGGGTTACGAAGGCGTTTTTTTTCGCGAACGAGAATCAAGAGTTTGCGTTTGCTCAGGAAATCGCCACCACGCTGGAAAGAAAGAGCGTTACACTTTATGATCGATACTTTTTCTGTACTGATTTGATGCGCGCACATCAGACTTCAGGAAGTTATTTTGTGGCAAGAATCAAGAAGGCCGGTGCCGGAATCACGAAGTCAATGAGGGATTTTGCGGCGGGAACGTCACGTGAATCAAGCTTCGAGTTCGAGGGGATGCTGGTGCGACTGATTCGAATCAAAAACCCGAGGACCGGTGGGATCTCGTTATTTGCGACGAATCTTCCGCGCGACAGGTTCCGAAACAAGGAAATTGGTGAGTTGTATGCGCTCCGCTGGGAAGTCGAGACGTCACATCGTGATCTGAGTCATACGTTGAAGCTTGGGCAATGGCATTCCAAGCACTTAAATGGGATCCTACAAGAACTATACGCGAGTCTATGGCTAATGAATCAGACGCGTCTCCAGATGCTCGGTGAACTGAAAAGATCTAGCCTTGAAAAGCTCTTCGATTACGCACGAGCGAACTTCAAACTGCTGTCTGATCACCTAGTTCGAAACCTAGGAAGGCTAATTGACGGATCAAATGAGCAATACTTTGCGGACCTTGACCATCTTCTGCGTATATCAATCGAGAAAAGAAGGCGACGAACGCGGTCTTACCCTCGGCAAATCCGTGGATCGCAGAAGAAGTACCCTTCGGCTTCCCTCCTCCCGAGGGTTAAGTGAACGGCATTACAATTTATTGCTATTCACTTTGAAGACGACTGTCTTGTCGATGTTTCTATCGAATTTTTTGCTGCCGGTTTTCTTTCTTATCGGCCTTCAGACACCTGGCGCGAAGGCCGCTGAAAGGTCGCAGCCCGCCGATCTCGCGGTCCGATACTCCATGGACATTCAAAATTCATATCTCACCATGCCTGATGGTGTTCGCATTGCTGTGACTTACTATTTGCCGAAGCCTCTAGCCGGCGGACAAAGTGCAGAAAAGTTCCCTGTGCTTTTCGAAATGATCCCTTATCGCAAAGATGATTCTTTTTATGGACGGGACTATTCGCTGTATTCCTATTTTGTCGAAAGAGGATTTCTGATCGTGAAGGCGGATATGCGAGGGACGGGAGGCTCCGATGGCGTTTGGCCCAATCGTGAGTATTCCGATGAGGAACTTGCCGATGCCAAAGAAATCATAGAACAGATTTCCAAACATCCACAGAGTAATGGCAATGTGGGAATGTTCGGTATTTCCTGGGGGGCTTTTAATGCCATAATGACTTCCATGGATCCGCCCAAAGAATTAAAAGCAATTTTGGCAGCGGATGGCAGTGATGATTTGTATCACGATGATGTTCATTGGATTGATGGCATCTTGCATGTGGACGAATATGAAATGTCGATTGATCATGAAAATGCTTTGCCTAAATCTTCAGAATATAAAGTGGACGAAGAATATCTAAAGAATCGCTTGAGTAGGGAGCCTTGGATTTTTACCTACAAACGAAAATCCAAACAAAGCGAGTTTTGGAAAAAGAAATCCTTGCGAGGGCAGTACCACCGGATGCAGGTGCCAGCTTTTTTAATTGGAGGCTTGCTGGATGGTTACCGCGACAGCATTCCCAGGATGCTTGAGAATGTGAAGGTCCCCCTGATTGCACGCATGGGTCCCTGGAATCATGCTTGGCCTGATAACGGGGAGCCGGCTCCAAACTATGAATGGCGAGCCGAAGCCATTCGTTGGTGGAATCACTGGCTGAAAGCTGACGACACTGGGATTTTGCAAGAGCCTCGCTTCGCTGTTTTTATTCGGGACTCACAAGTGCCAGATAAAAAGTTGCAAAAGACAGATGGCAATTGGGCCTTTATGGATTGGCCCAATAAAAAAGTCAGGACTTCAAATTGGTATCCACAAATTGGTGGGCGCCTCAGTCCAAAGAATGCGTCAACGCGAATTGCAGAAGTGAAACATGTGAACGATCCACTTTCAGGAGTCGAACTCGGATTTTGGTGGGGCGAGCCCACGGGCGATGTACGAAAAGCTGACGAAGGGGCTTTGGTTTTTGATTCTGAACCCCTGACAGAAGATCAAATTCTTTTGGGGCTGCCTACTGTTTTTGTTCAGGCTTCCGTGAATAAAGAAGCGGCTCACTTTATCGCTCGTGTTGAAGATGTTTTTCCTGATGGAACCGTGGCCTTTGTCACTGGCGGTGCGCTGAATGGCTTGAATCGTGGGTCAGCAGAAGATCCTTCGCCACTAAAGCCCGGGGAGTGGATGAATCTTAAAATTCCACTGCGCTTTTCCACTTGGACTTTTAAAAAAGGTCATCGCATTCGCGTAGCGATTACGAACAATCAGTTTCCTATGTTTTTTGCTCCGATGGGTGTGGAAATGAAAGTGAAAGTCGGCACAGCAGCAACTCGCATTGAACTGCCGATGATCAAGCCCGCAGATCTTGCGGCGCAGATCCCAGCGGTAGGTCAGCGACCTTGGCCCTTTGAACTTGAGATTGAACCGCGCAAATCCCGTCCCGGTTTTTCAGAAGGAGAGGGGCTTGATCAAATCGAGGTGATCGATGCGGCGGATGGCCTTTCCCGCTCTCTGCGCTGGGTTATGGAGAGTGATTATTCGATTGATCGTCTTGATATGTCGAATTTCCCGCATATTGTGCCACCCAATTTCCTGAATACTGTGCCACTCGATTTCCATGATTGTGTGCCAGTCGATTTCCTCGATGTTGTGCCACGTTATTTAGAATCCTGAGCAGTTCAAT